>Ga0209186_1003035_pt1 | contig 11692 bp, 18 predicted proteins | sample SidtaG_FD_187426 | JGI IMG/M metagenome (GOLD analysis project Ga0209186, IMG submission 187426) | Marine algal microbial communities from Sidmouth, United Kingdom - Sidmouth_Male2 metaG (SPAdes) (version 2) | ecosystem: Host-associated > Algae > Red algae > Unclassified | place: Sidmouth...
GGAAGCGCAATTTGAGCACCGTGCCGACTGAAAGGGCATCCAGGCGGGGTCCGGACTGGATACCCCCCCCCTCCCTACTCAGTGGCGTACTGAACCGAGGCGTGGGCTCGGTTCATGATTCCGCGATTCGTATCGCCACGTCGTCGTCGTGCGCATGCTAGAACTGCGTGAGCCGACGAAATCCTGCGTGTCCGGTGCAAAAGCGCGCCCCATTTTAAATTCGCTGTGCTGCTGCTCTCTCATACGATGCACTGGGCTGGATCAGCACCACCAGCATTCGCTGGTGTCGACTGGTACGTCGGTGTGCCCGTGACCACGAGAGCGCCGACGCTCGGGCTTCTCGAGCTGTCACTTACCGGAAGCGTACGTTTCGCGACGTTGATCGTACAACGAGGTGCCGAATGGATTGGAAGGGGGAACGTTGACTGCACGCAGGAGCGTCATTCGATCTTGTTCATGTGCTTTTTCCATTTCTGACGACCCGTTTCCTTTTACACCTGTCAGGCCGGTCCGTGCGGCCTCGGCCGCCTCTTTTCTGTCAATGTCGCTTGTCCTTTCTTTTGATTGGCTTCTTTTTTCCTCTGTCAGATGCACGAACTCCACGTCGATCCCGCGTCCTCTTGTCAGGCAAGGGATGCGGGGGGGGGGTGAGGCTCTCAGCAGCTTGGCGTCTGTCCAAGACAGCGTCCCCGTTCTCCGTCGACAGCATCCGTGCTGAGCCGGGAGGTGCGTGCTTGCCACAACGGGGAGTCGGGTGAATACTGGCAGTCGGTGTGCCACAAGCCTCGCGTTCACGACCGTTTCTATTTTTGTTCCTGACAGAGCCACACCTGCCAGCTTCGTCTTTGCCACTCCCTCCCACTCTTTTTTTGCTCTTTTCGCCGTCTGTGCTTCCGACTGCGTTTCCAGTTTCTGCACACCTTGAGACACAGAGCATCCGTCACGAACGTTGTCCGGTGAAGGTCGGTGGGGTTGGAGCGTCCCAGAGAGGGCGGCATTCACTCATGCCGGTACCATGGGTGTGCGTCGGCGGTTTCTCATCAGAGCTCCAGAGTGCGTGTAAGTCGCAGCAGGGAGTTGTGAATACCGGCAGTCCGTGTGGCTGCAGCCCGGCGTCTGAGACTGTTTCTTTTTCTGTTTCTCACACAAGGACATCTGCTTCTTCTTGTCGCCACGTTCTTGCCTCTTATATCCATTTGGTGCTTTCAGTCGTACTCCGTGCATCCTGTTGAATGGTCTTTTCTGTCCACAGTCAGCCACACAGAAACCGCGTCGAGCCATTGTCATCCGTTTGAGGAGTCGGGGGGAGGGGAGGGTCTTCCACACGGACGGTGTCGGTTCGAATCCTCGTTTCAGCGGTGAGGCGCCCATTGCGGAGAAGCAGCAGTCGATTAGGACTCATGTCACGATTGGAAGGGTACCTTGACATGGCCAGGGGATGTGTGAGAATCGTAGTCGACGTTGGTGTCAGAGACTCTTCAATGCGGCCATAACCTGTACCTTTCTGTACTCTCTTTTCAGTCTTTGTTCTTGTGCTTTTGTGTGTGCCGTGTAACTTGTTCTGAGTGCCGCGTGTCTCATTCTGTACACTACGGGTAAAACAGAGTGCTGTGCCGCGCGGCACATTCGGGCAACTCTCAGTCGGACGCCACAGCTGCCCGATGACAGCCACGGAGCTTTCCCGAAGAGAGCCACATGTGCTTCTGCATGTTGCAGCAGTGCATTGCATTCTTAATACTTGGCACTATTGTTACGTGCTCTTGCTTGAGTGCTTATGCTCTCCCGTCCGCATCCGCATGCCCCATACTTCTATTAGAAGACAGAGAAGGCCTCCTTGGAATATTGCCTGGCTCTTCGGCCAAATGTCGAACAGGAGAACGTCGCACAGAGCAACAGATACGGTCGCGTCACACAGCTGGCGCTCTTTTTAGTGAGCGAGCAAGGTGCAATGGTCTTCACAGGACCCAGGGGCTACCAGCAGCCACCAGAGCTGAACAGGCCTGTTAATAAAACGTGTTTTACACGCATCACAGGGATGCTACTTCGTGTTGATCATCTCTATATCCCGAACGTAAGCGGGACCACTTCTATTTTGGGAAATGCGTACTTGCGGATACACCGTCCCGGAGCATCTGCAGTCCACGAAATTGGCCGCAGTGAGCTCGATAAGTGCGACGCAGCGAGGACACGACGTAGGGGCGCTCTCCGATTGACGCCACCCAGATGGCTGTGAAGTGTGCCCTTAGCACCGCCCGCTATGACCAATACCGAACAGGACTCCGCATGAAGATTGCAGAGCAAGATTCCGCACGACTATCTCATACGTTTACGCGTGACATGCATCGCAACTTCGAGCGCATACAGGAGCGACCGCTGTTTCACGCGCTTTTCATCCCCGATCAGCGGATACCAGCGTGGACACGGACTGTCCGCGGCCTCAAGAAAGCGCCACATCCAATGGCAACTTTGTACGCGGTTGACGCGCATGATCGGTCTTCTTCACACCCAGGACACATCCAGCACAGGGCCTAGGCACACGCGCGGTCCAAGCCTATTTTGAATGCACTCTCCTTGCTGAGGGAGTGCCTGCGCTTTCTGTGAGCCACCGCATCCAGGTCTGTACTGTCTGTTGCGATTATGGAGAGCATTCAGGACAGTCGTGGTCAGGATTGTTGCGATCCATAGTCCCACAGCACCCTGCTTTCCAAGCCGCGCAAGGTACGCATCCTCTACAGACGTACTGTCGCTCTCTCCGGATCACCTTTGGGCTCGCTGCGGCGGACTGACGCAGGCCGGATGTTGGGGACGGCATTCCCCACCATGTGTATAAGGACCGTTTCATGACCTCGCCGAGTCGCCACCCACCCACCACCAGCCAAGCTGCCGGTCGTCCCCATCACCTCCCCTTGAGCCGGACCGCAAGCCGGGTAAGCACAGGCGGCGTCGTCTGTGCTGGTCACGACAAAAGCTTCCTAGATGACCCAGGCATCGCCCGCGTTACCTTAAGCCGCCGCAGTGCTTCGCCGGCCCGCAAGTCGCTCGAGCTTCGGAGGTTCTCGGCCGTGATGTTGCCGCCTTCAGCCTGAAAGGAGGTTGACATGCCTCCCCCGTGGCCGCGCAGAAACGGTCTGGCCTGCGTTCACAGTGCGTGAAGCACACGGCCGCCCCCCGTGGACCGGGAATAGAACCTCACTGACACTAGGGGGGAGACGATGCGCATCGACTGCCTGCCGCGAGCGGGTCGACGGTGGACAGGGAAGAGACCATTGTGGAGTGAGCGTGCCTGTCGGGGCCGGCTCCTGCGCTTGCCGCGGGGGCCGTGAGCCCTGTCGCGCTCGTGGTGATGCCGTCGGCGTAGGCTGTTAAGCCGACAATCCAACACCTTCATAGGGCCCACACCATCCTTTGGGTACCACACGAGGCTGTATCGGCGCTGCGGCTGAGCAGTTGAAGGTGTGTGTGGCAGCTTCCCACTGAATTATTCCATCCAGCGTGGACGCGGCTCCGGACGCACGAGCGTCAGTGCCGGATGCATCCGCGTGACAGTGACGGCGCCCTTTGTCGGGTGCAACGTCAGATCGGGGTTCGCGCAGAGCATCTCGACCTGGAGGCGTGTCTCCGTAGCGGCGTCCGATTTCGACGGCGACGGCCGCAAGGAGGCAGCTGGGGTTGAGGCGGCGCCGCAGCCTCCGACGTTTCCATCCCAACCTCTGCCGCCGCCACGGCTACCGCTGCCGCTGCCGACGCGCCAGTTGGCCCCCCTGGCGGCACAGCTAAAGTAGAGACCCCCGCCGCGGGCGTCGCCGTCGCCGCAGCTCTGGCTGCGCGTGACGCGTCCCCAGCCTCCGCCGCGTCCATTGGAGGAGCTTTCACGGGTGTCGTGGCAACGGAGACACCGGCAGCAACCGCTTTCAATTGGAGGAGGAGGCTGCCTTGGAGGCGGCGGGCGCTGGCAGGGATCCCCGCAGGACCCGAGGAGGGTGTCGATCGGGAGTCCCGTTTCGAGCGGCAGCGCATCACTCGTCACGAGCTGCGCCTGCTCCCGGGAGATGAAGTGCATGCGGGGCGCCAGCCGCGACGACTCGAAAAGGGTGGTATTCGAGGAGTAGACGATCTCGCTGTCATCAGACGCGAGCAGTGCGTAATGGAGGCTAGCGGACAACGTGGGGTTGGCGTATTTCTTTGACAGGACGCGGTAACGCATGGAAAAAATAAGATAGAGCTGGAGCAGTTTGGCCCTCATGTGGATGACCATGTTCAGCAGCTCTCCGGATGACATCTCACAGCGCTGACGCGCCCATTCGATGTCAAGAAAGCAGTTGTGGAGCTCATACTCCAAGGACCATCCGTTCTTGACGGAACGAGGGTCTCCAACGACGGGGGACGGCACCGACTCCAATACCTTTGACCATTCTGAGTCATATTGCACCCGAGAGGGGCGGCGGAAGCGATCCTCCCAGTCGTCGGGGCGGGACCGCGGCGAGTGGAATCCCAAAAAGGGCGTCCAGCGGCCGACTCGGCGCACTCCTCGAGCGCTTGGTAGAAGCAGGACGGCGGCGTGGCCCTTGAAAGGCGGCGAAGTACGGCGCCCGCCGAGGTGGCCGCCGATACGCCAGTGGAGGAGTAGTCTGAAACTGTCTAACGGCAGGTATTCGCCGTCGACGCCGTCTAAGTTCACGTCCTCGTCGTCTTTGTCGTCGGCCGCGAAGGCCGAACGAGCGCCGCGGGGTCGGTTGCGTCGCGGGGGGGCGCCGTGGGCATCACCACAACCGCCAGTGGGCGGGTCGACAGGAAGGGGAGGGGGGAGAAGGGGCTAGGGGACGGAAGGAGGGGGGGGTCAGCCCCGCCGCCGCAGCCGTCGCCGCCGCGTCCAGCGCTTCCAGGCTCCATCTCGTCGCCTGAAAAGTGCACGACGCCGGGAAAGTGTTTAAACGCACCCCGCAGCAGCCCCAAACCTAGGACCTCGTCAGAAGTAGACACCGACGCAGCACGCAACACGAAAGGCACCCGGGCTATAGCTCATTCACGTGAGCCCGAGAAGGGTCGGAGGGGCAAGAGACGCGCCCCGGACGCCCCGGTCCCCCGAGGGGGGCGAAGTTGACTGAGGCGCCAGTATCGGGCCGCATCCCGAATACCGCCGGCCTGGTGACGCCCAGGATCTCTTAGACGTCGCCGCAGCGCACGGAAGGCACCGATCGCGAAAGAAGACGGACGAGTCAAGGCAAAAGCGGAAGGGACAGCGCGGGGCTGCAAGTAGGTCGGTTAGTGCGACCAAAGCCCCGCCGCCTCCCTGCGTCGCCATCGTACAGGCCAGCTGCCAGTGTTTGTTGTGCATCCACTGGCGCGGGGTAAACCTGGGCGTGCACCTCACAAACGGCTGAGGCACTCTATCGACGGTTACCAGGAGATAAACAATGGTATCGAAGAACAACTGTGAGCATGGTTTGTGTACGTGCCTCTGCAGCAGTGCTTTTACACCGTTTTATAGGAGCTTCCGCCTGCAGCAGTCAGTCGTTATCGCCCACAGCGCCTGAAACATTGTTCTTAGTTCCGAAAGGAGGGACTGTGACGCGCCGGTGTGGCTGTATCCTTCGCAGCCTCCAAGCGCCGTGCTGGAGCCTGGCTGGCGCCTCGGACCAGGGCCCCACCCACGCGTGCCTCAAAAGGCGCGGCAGCGGCGTGAGTAGAGGTTCTTAAAGGTGCGGAGGCTGAGAGAGGCCCTGACGGCGCTCCTGCCTTGTCCCATTCTACGGCACACGTCGTCCGTCCGGGGCGCAGTGCGGTTGCCGTTCACGCGGCACGTTTGAGGCCTGGAAAAATGCGCCCTCACACGGACAGAGGCTCAGGCGAATCTGTATGACGGTGCTGAGTACGTGTTTGCCGTCTAGCGGCGTGAGGAGTGGCCCGAGCTCCCTGGCGTCTTCGCGACACGGGCCATCTTTAGCATTTTACCGACTTTACCTCCCTTGCTACGTGTCGAAAACATTATCATCCTCCGAAATGGTGTGCTCGTGGATGTGGCGAACCCATGCAATTGGGCTGCGGTGGTGCGCCGCGTGCCGCTGCAAACGTAGCACGCGCTCCTCAGAGCAGTCCTTCTGTTACTGCAACAGGGTTGGGTCCTTGATGCTGACGTCTTACTCTGGCTCCTACCGATGGGGATGCAGACGACCATTCGGCCTCATCAGGTCGGGCTTGACGTCCGAAAGCTCTGTGGGCCCGTGCTCCAAAATACTATCTGTCTTCTCCGAGGTGTTCAATGAGATTTCTCCCGTGTGGATATGGTGGTTATGGACGCGCCATGCCGGTACTCGTTCTTAGCTTCCGGGTGAGTACGGGGCGGGCTCAGATCCACAGGTCTACGGCCATCTGGGAGCGGAAGACGACACTTACGGGGAAGATGCTTCTTGGCGGCGACAATCTTTTCAGGCGAAGTGCGGCGCGCAGTAGCGCATGCCACTGGGACCTCTGTTATAGGTCTCCGCTCCTCACCGCTGGATCCGTCGCCTTGTCCGCGGAATCGCAAACGAGGTTGTGGGGGTACATTTGAACGTATGCCCTGGCAGTAGCTTCGTCGAACAATCTGAAAGAGCTCCTCGCGATGGCAGCGGAAAATGTGGCAGCCGTGGAAGAAGACCAGGCGCCGCCAAGTGCGATGGCTAGTTGAATTCTACCCTCCCGCCTCCCCTCGGATGGCCAGCCACGTGGGCCGGGGGCGGGTTGGTCCGGTTTCAGGCTCCGATGATGCTGGACGTGTCCATGGAGGACAAGAGGGGCGTCATCTTGGCACATCATGAGCGCGTGTGCCAGGCTATCGGCGCTCTCTCCCCGATGCAGATGGGAACCTATCCGTTTCTGCTGCACTTCTGCACTGGCTCGCAGCCCGTCAGCCAGCTATTGATTGCGGTGCAACAGTAAACAGCAAGATGGTTGTGGTGGTGGATCGGGTCATGCAGTACGCGCTGCGGTGGCTGCTGAAAGAAGAGGGGGAGTCGGCGGCCACAGTCAAAGCGATGTAGCGAGGGGCAGCGCTGCTGCTGTGTTTGGGGGGGGGATGAATGTGCGAGGACCGCCGACAGTCGCTCCTTCTGCCGAAAATATGTCGCGAGATAACGTACTTCTTGCTGTCGGGTCGGCGGAAAAGGCCGGCACTGGAGGCACCCGCGGTTTGCTGATGGGCGCCCCGCAGGGACCGTACGGTGCTCCACCCGCTGCGCCTGTTTCTGCCGGGGCAGTAACCCGGGTGGTTCCGACCTTTCTCCCCCCCTGCGGCCTCCCCACGTGCGGCGCCGGGTGCGAAGTGGCCTCCCTCTCCGGCCCTGATGCGCCAATGTCGGAGCCCACGGGCTGTTTTCTCTTTCGTTGCCGCCACCGTGGCCCGCCGTGGCGTCGACGAAAGCTTTCCATTGCCGGTAGCCGTCCTCTGCCACCACACATCCACTGCCTGGCGCGCCGCGGGCCGAGCTGGCGCCACCAGCTTCAGAGGTCGTAGGCGCCCCGCCGAACCCAGCGTCGGGCCCTCTCCACCACGGAGGGCTCCCGTCGGTGCTCCCGTCCCCAAGCCACGACGCCCCTTTGCCAACCAATCTCGGTTTGCGGCGGCTTGTAGCAGCCGACTTGGCCGCCGTTCACTGGGCGGGAGTGGCCTCTCCGTCCTCCAGCAAGCCCCTCTTGATGCCAGCGGTGATTGTTCCCTCTTTGGGAACGCACAGCACATGGCGACATCTCGAGGCCTGTCTTTTCAGGGTCCTACACACTCGCCGACGCCCAGTCCCTCGGGGAGTGGTGGGGCGAGCGCATGGCCACGGCCTAAAGCGCGTCGACCGCCCAGCATTTGGCCTTTTCGCCACTTGGTCACCACCAAGGCTTTTTGTGGGAGCGGGCAGACGGTCATAAGAGCACTTTCCCTGTGGACGCAGCGGCGTTGGCCGCCATCTCGCTGCCCCTTCCAGCTTTCTCACCCCTCCACATCACTCCCCCCGCGCCGCCTGTCCCTCCTCGCACTTTAGCCATGTGCAGCTCTCGTGCCGCAAAAAGACGGTTCTCTCTTCTGTTTGATCTTGTCTATTGAGACAGTGCAACGACGGCCTCGACAAGCACCGTCACCCACAGTGCCACGACGTCCTGGTCGGGATCCAGCTGCTTGGAAACACGAACGAGTCAAGCTACGACGGATACGTCCGCGTCATTATCTTATTGACCCACGGCGCTCTCTGTGCCGCCCGTCGACGAGTACGCTCGACCCCAACAAGCACTGGTGAGCTCACGCAGACTCCAGGAAGCCTATAGACGTGCTCTTGGGCCCGCATCACGGTGCCACGTGTCCGGTTTACCTGATACGGTCGACCCCCGTCCGGTCCTGGGACGTCACAAGAGCGCCGAAGATTCCTTTTACCCAAGGACTGCTCTCGCCTCCTCAGCGAAGTAGACAACTGGCCCCGCGCTATATCTTCCAAAGCGGTGGCCCGCGTTTGCGAAGGTATCTCTTCAGGTCGCAGACGCCCAAGCGCACGGGCTCTCTGGAGCCCAAGTCCTCTGGAAGACGAGCGACGCTCACTCCTGTGCTCTCCTGCTGTCGTACGCGTCCGTATAGACACCCTACCCTCCTGTAAAGGGTGCAAGAGTTGCCCACGCGTCCATCCCGGGCACTACACGCGATTCGCTGACCATATAGCGTGGTCACGCGTTGTCTGGCGGTGTTGGTGGTCAACGCCTGCTGTCTTCTATTCGAAGCCCGGCTTCTGCTTTTCCATTCCCAGATGCACCGTCGTCACCGTTCTGGATAGGCTGACGCGACCAGGTCTTGGCGCATTCCAGCAATTGCCGCTGGCGATGCCGCTGTTCCCGAGTCTCATGGGTAGGCCCACTCAAGCGCATCACACAGCCCGCCTGTCATCTGGAGCGCTGTGTGTCGGTCAGGCGCTTTTGGGGCCTCCTTGAAGCCTGCAGTTTCCCATACCATGGTGAATAGAGTGGCACCGCGACTGGGACTGCCTTGGCAGCAAATCTATGTTTGCGGCCGCGCATTACGCTCGGAGGGCGTTCTGGAATGCCCCGGCCGCCACAAGCCTCCCAAAGCCATACGGTCTACTTCTAGTTCTGAGGCTGCCTCTGACTCGTGCGCACTCGCCACGCACGTTATTGGGGGGGGCCACAACCCCAAACTTGGCCTTAGCCCAACCAGTATCTGGTAGAAAGTCGGCTTTGAGTTTGCTGGCAGCACCTAGGAGGTGGGACCATGAATCGGCGCTCGACGCAGACGACTGGCAACGTGGTCTTTGACGACACGGCACGCATGCTGGCGGTGTCGTGGGTGCTGTTTGAAGGATTCACCAAGAAGGAGGCTGCTCGACGCCTTGCCTGCCATCGATTGACGGTGCAGGGGTGGGTCAGCGCCTATATCGCGTCGGGCGAGTGGTGGCCTGACCCGGTGTTGCGAAACCGGCATGCGGACAACGTCATCTATGATTCCCACTTCCTTCAAGCCGTGAACGCTGTCATCCTGTCGGACCCGGGGAAGCTGATAGGTGAAATAAAGGATGTCTTTGCTTTTCTGTTTACCCTCCCCGGCTACCGAGACTCCTACAAGACGTCTATCGGCACGCTCGACCGAGTCCTACGCGCTACCGGTTTCACTTACCGCAGGTTGTACCGAATGTGCAGAGAGCGTGACCAAGAACGACGTGTGGCTTTTGCGCGCGTCTTGACGGCTATTCCTCTGCGGTGCATCGTCTCTGTTGACGAAACGCACAAAGATCGAGCAGATATGCGGAGATGGCGCGGCCGGTGGTTGCGCGTAATGCGCTATGATTGCCTCTCTCGGGCTGAAAAAAACATGCTTTGGACCTCAACAATGATGGCAGTATCCTACGAGACGGGAGTCATCCACTGTGTGACGACACCAACAACCCCGGCGCAGAACTCCGACGACTGGCTAATCTTCCTCGGGGGGCGGCTGCCGACGATGAACGAGTTCGTTCCGGGGTTGCCTTGGGCGCTTCAGCCCTAAAAGTGCGTCCTACTTTATGACAATGCGCCCATCCACTCGGCTGAAGCGGACGCATGGATTGCGGGGGCGGGCGTCTTCCCTCTGCGGCTGCCTCCCTACAGCCCGCATTTCCAACCAATCGAGGAGGTGTTCACTGAGCTTTCAAGCTTGTTAAAGACGATGCATCACGCGTTTCCGGGGGAGCCAGACGCCCTACGCCACGCTCTGGCGATTTCTGCCTTGACGGCGGAAAACATAGGTACGCACTTTGAGCATTGTCTTATGGAAGCTGTCCGAAATATGCCGGAGCTGGCTGGCCCGGAGGGGCCGTGGGAGGAGGCCTTTGAGCCGTTGCCGATGGAGAGAGAGTAGAGCATCATTGCGTGGGTGAGTGAAATATGCAAAGACCCATTTATTGTCTAAGGTGCACAACGATACAAAGACAAGGACACGGCGCCGCCGACAGACGCTCAACGCCGGGAAGACACCGAACGAGTGGCCGTGTCAACCAAGCCAGCAGGGAGGTCCCCAAATGACGGGTGGTCCTCCCCGGCGTCTCCCCACTTACTCATATTGAGCGCCGCCACTGCCATTACGGTCAAAGATGACCCGGACGCGTTGTGCCCGCGGACAAATGGGCCCTCCATCCCCGCTCGCGCCTTGCCGACAAAGCCGCTTCTCTCGGTCGAAGAGCGTGGCCCATAGACGAAAATGCCGAGGCTCTCGGAATGCTCCGCTGGTCCGAGGCGGTTGAATGCGACGCCTTTATCCGATGCCGATGCCAATTCGGGACCTTCGCCCATCTCGGCTACCATAGATTGGTTCTCACCCGCCTGACCGACTTGCGGTGGGGCGGTGCCGGCCCCAGCCGCCCCAGGCTTGCCCTTCGACCCGTTGCGGAGGTTGTGCGCATCCCTATGCAAGGAAAACGACGAAACCGAGAGAGTCAGACATACAGGCGATTGGGTTTGTTCCCGATTGCAGCTCTCTCTCGTTGCTGGAAAACGCGAAAAAGGGGAGTACGATGCATACCAGGCAACGGAGGAGGAGGCTCCACCAACGTACAATCGAACCGACCCGACTGGTCCACTCAGCATGCTCATCAACGCGCCAATGCGGTCCACGTGGATTTTGTGCTTGGTTGCGCTTGCCTTCTCAAGCAACTTGTGAAGCCCACGTCGTACCATATCCGAGTTTGGGATCTCTCCAGGAGCCGACTCTCAAAACTCGATGCCGGCCTGCGTTGCTCCAGCGAACAACAAGGCGGTGTTTTCGTTCATGCCCCCCGCAATCCCCCCCGCGTAGGCCTTATGGTTGGCAGCTCCACGAGGGTTCGTCACGAGAGCCGCTCGTGCGTGCGGCCCTGTCAGCGCGTCCACCACACGGGTCATGGAGGCAGCTCGGGCCGCCGGGGGTAGGCTGGTCACGTCTGTTCGCAGCGCCGCCTTCTCTCGCAGGGCGACGGCCTCGCCCGTGTCTGCCTTCAGGGCTGCTGCACGGCGTGCAGACTCTGCCTCGCGCTCGGGATGCACGGGCTGCGTCTTTCTACACCCCATAAAGCGGGGCTCGAAGCGCGCCTCCTTCTTTTTGACGATGGAGAGCCGACCTGTTTGAGTGCGTCTTAGAGTGAAGGCCTTCGTCAAAGACATGGTATGGGGAAGGTGTCCCTCCTCAAAGCAAAGTGTACAGCTGTGCAGCACCAGT
>Ga0209186_1003038_pt1 | contig 11673 bp, 5 predicted proteins | sample SidtaG_FD_187426 | JGI IMG/M metagenome (GOLD analysis project Ga0209186, IMG submission 187426) | Marine algal microbial communities from Sidmouth, United Kingdom - Sidmouth_Male2 metaG (SPAdes) (version 2) | ecosystem: Host-associated > Algae > Red algae > Unclassified | place: Sidmouth, United...
GACTTGTTTTATTTTTAATCGTTTTAATTAGCTTACCTTCTCGTGTAAAAAGTTGAATACTAACAGGTTGGTCTTGTGTTAGGTGATATTCAACGTTAAAAGCATGGTTAAACGGATTGGGAAAAACATTAAAATGTATGCTTTCTGTTACCAGTTTATTGCCTGATGAATTGAGGGTTTCCTCCAACATCGGTACGCCTATATCGCCCCAACCTGAATCCAACAACTTCGCTTGCAAATAATTATTAGAAGAAGCTGCGCCATTAGCAATATCCAAATTCAAGGTAATACGGTCTGTACCTGCCGAGACAGGAGTAAAATTTTCGTCAATTTTATTCCAATTTTCATCAATAATCTGTATAAATACAACGCCGCTTTGGTCGATAGAATAATCCATTGAAAAACTGTTATTTCCCGTGGAAATACTCGTTGGTGTGGGATTCCATGTGAGTGAATTGCCGCCAGTTGGCGGTGGCGGAGGTGGTGGTGTACTGCCGGAATCCAAATCCAGTTCAAGACGCACAAATTCACTCTCCCAATCCGAACTAAGCAAGAATGCCTGCAAACGATTATCGTTCTCAGAAGCCGTACCATTGGGAACATCCAAATTGAAAGTAATACGGTCTGCACCTGCTGAGACATCAGTAAAATCATAGTCAATTCTATTCCAATCTTTATCAAAAACCTGTATAAATACAATACCGCTTTGGTCGATAGAATAATCCATCGTAAAGCTATTATTTCCGGTAGAAATACTCGTCGGTGTGGGATTCCATGTGAGCGAATTGTTTCCAGTTGGTGGTGGTGGTGGCGGCGGTGGTGGTGTTCCTCCAAAAGTAGGAAGTTCAACGACATAGGTATCAACCGATTGTCCGTCTTGTGAGCCACTCCAATCGGAAGCAAAAATAACGCGCGTACCTGTCGGGCTGATAGTTGCGTGTGGTTCGGCAAAGTAACCGAACTGATTTTTATCACTTCTATGATGTCCGATTCTACATACAGTGACATTGCCTTGTGCATCAGCTCTTGCGAGGACGAGTTCTTGGTTAAGCAATGATTGCCCGTCCGGAATTTCGCCCACCATAGAAGCGGCTACCCAACCGCTTTGCGTATTCTTATGCGCTAATGCGGAAATATGTGTACTTGATTGTGAATAAGGATAACCTTGATCTTGACCAATCAAAGGCGTACATTCGCCGGTCTGCATATTGTGTGCAATGATATTATCCACACAACCACCGTTGGGCGATGGGTCAAAGGCTACAGTATAATAAGCGTCACCCCCGTTTGCCAACTTGCCATTACAGGCGTGTTCGATTTTTATTTCATTCAGATTGACATGTAGATTACCTGACGAATTATATATTTTTCGGCCATGATAAAAATAATTGCCACTCGGACTAGGCATCGGTGCCCTTTTTAATACATTATTATTGACAAGATTAAATTCCCTCAATTGCCCTGTCGAAATTCGGTAATAATAAGCACTTTGATTATTACACCTAAAGCCAATCACATCCGAATCCCAAGACATCATTTGTACATCATCACCTAAAACTATATTTCCGCAGTTGGTCAGCGTACCCAAATTTACGATAACTTGTTTGCTCGAATTGCTAACCCTATATCGTATAAAATCATTGTTTTCTTTATCTACATAATAAAAAATATCAGGGTCGTCAAAATCCCAAAATATCTGCTCGATATCGCCAGGACGAATGTCATCCAAGTAGCGAATAAATTGGTATGTCATACCATCAAGCAATTGATGTCCACGTCCTCGCTCGTACACAATCATGTACGATTCGTCGGCGTTCCAAGCCTGAATAGTGCTATACATCGGCTTGACGACACCGTCATTTCCGACATTCGAAATCCGGCGAATCGTAGTGCCAAATGAAGGGTCAACATAGCTATCCAAGTATGCAGGTTTGGATACGTTTTGCATCGGGTAGTTGTTCAAGTCATTGACAACCTGTAAGCCCGAAGAGAGGTCTTGTGCCTGCATAAACGCAGCACACAGTAGCATAATAATCACAGTTCTTAATTTCATGATATTTGATTGTTTACAGTTCATTGGACTTTAGACATTAGGTAATTGGGGAATTAGGGAATTAGGTAATCAGGCTAACGTATTATTTTCTTCCTCTTCCCTAAATGAAAATGAAAGTAAAAATAATATTGCGTTAAAAGTTTGATAATCAGATTTTTATCCTAATTACCCAATATCCAAAAATCCAGTTATTAATAATATTTTAAATTAATTTAAATGTTTTTATTAAATATTTGGTTTAACTTGATATTGATTTTTATGGTTCTTTGACAAATCCAGTAAAGTGAATGAAAATTTGGGCGTATCCCCCTCCTTATCAGTCGGGGGTCGGGCTATCCGGCACTCTCTCCACTCCGCTATCGCTACGTTACGTTCAAACAACACCTACTATCCCTTACGCAAGGGACGAACAATCGCGAGGCAGAAAAACAAACAATCACGGGATTTGTCAAAGAACCATTTTTATTTATATTATTTTATAATATTCATCTTGCCCGTAGCGGTGTATTCGCCTACTTGTAGGGTGTAGATATACATCCCGGAAGGATGTTCGCTACCGTCAAATCTAATACGATGTTCGCCCGCTATTTTCAGTTCATTATCCAACAGCGTAGTAATTTGTCTGCCTGTGAGGTCATAGATTTTTAAGGTGACAGGACTATCTTTTAATATGTTAAATTCGATATTGGCATAATCATTAAAGGGGTTGGGATAATTGCGAATATTGAGTGCGGTTTCGTCAGCGATTTTATTGCCATTCGAGATATTTACGGTATAATCTTCGACTTCGCCATATTGGAAGGTTTCGCAAATATCGGGTGCAACACCATATTTCATACTGACTCGCATTCTTGTCTGTCCGCTTAATGCAATGGAGGATACGGGAACATATATATTAACATTAATTGTATGATTTCCTGCCTGCATGATTACTCGCTCGCGAGAGTCGTCAAAATCTCCGTCTTGATTGAAATCTATCCAAACTCTCCACGTTACGTTACGCTTATTGCCCGTAAAGCCGGGAGCTAAACTGATGGCATGCTCTTGTCCGGCATTGATATTAGCGACTTGTGCGGTGTAATCTACATAGCCGCCGTCATTGCCAGAGGTATTGTTGATGCCTGCAAAAGTGATACGTTCTATATATTCGAGGCTAGTGTCATTGCCTTGCGATGTGCAGTAGGAGGAGTTGTTGCAAGTATTGTTCGGGTCGTTCGGGCATTCATCATTGGCATTACAAATACCGTCGTTATCCGAATCAAGGAATGTACCGATACAGTTGCAATTTGCATCATAGACATCACTTACCGTACAAATATTATTATCATTACAAGACGCACCGACATTGCAACCGGCACCACCAATACTAATGCTGTAATCTTCGATTTCGCCATAGTCGAAAGTTTCACAAGGTGTAGGTGTACCATTCCATTTCATGCTGACCCGCATTCTTGTTGTGCCACTTGATACAGAGGAAGGAATAGTAATGCTCGAATTGATAGTAGAATTTCCACTTTCGGAGAGTAATTGCTCGCCGGAGTCGGTAAAATCTCCGTCGCGGTTGAAGTCTATCCAAACCCTCCAATTTTCATTATATATGGTTCCTGGAAAGCCTGGTGTCAAGTTGATAGCGTAGGTTTCGCCAGCACTAACTGTACCGACTTGTGCAGTGAAATCGGTATAACCACCATTATTACCGGAAGAAGTATTATTGATGCCTGCAACGGTTACATTTTGTATATATTCGTAATCTGTGTCACTTCCTTGTGCTGTACAATAATCATTCGTTGGGCAAGGCGAGCAGTTTCCACCACAGTCTGTGCCTGTTTCGCTGCCGTTTCGTATGCCGTCATTGCAACTGAAACTCGAGTTGAAGCTCGGAAGCTCCACGACATACGTATCTATGGACTGTCCGTCTTGTGAGCCACTCCAATCGGAAGCGAAAATCACGCGCGTACCTGTCGGACTAATCGAAGCGTGTGGTTCGCCGAAATAATCGAACTCATTTTCATCGCTTCTGTGGTGTCCGATTCGGCATACGGTGACATTGCCTTGCGCGTCAGCTCTTGCCAATACGAGTTCTTGGTCAAGTAGCGACTGCCCGTCTTCTTGAAAACCAACCATGGAGGCAGCGACCCAACCACCCTGCGTATTTTTGTGCGCGAGTGCAGATATGTGCGTGCCTGATTTTGGATAAGGATAGCCTTGGTCTTCACTAATCAAAGGCGTACACGCGCCCGTTCGCATATTGTGTTGGACGATATTGCCCATGCAGCTACCGTTGGGAGCCGCCGAAAAAGCTACGGCAAAATGACCGTCATCTCCATTGGCAAGTTTGCCGATACAAGAGTGTTCGATATTACTTTCGTTGAGTCTGCGTTGGTAATTGCCATTCGCACCATAAATATCTCTACGGTGATAAAAACGATCGCCACTTGGTCCGGGCATGGGGGCAGTGTAATTTACATTATCAACATTAAATTCGCGTAATGCTCCTGTAGAAATTGTGTAAGAATACACCCGGTCATTATTGCATCTAAAACCAATCACATCCGAATCCCAAGACATCATTTGTACGTCATTGCCCATGCTAATCGACCCATTGCAATTTGTCGTAATGTCATCCAAATTTACAATAACTTCTTTGGTGCTAGTATTGACATTATACCGTATAAAATCATCGCTGCCGGATTCTAAATAATAAAAAATATTCGGGTCGTCAAAATCCCAAAATATTTGCTCAATATCATCAGGACGAATATCATCCAAGTAGCGAATAAATTCATAGGTCATGCCATTGAGGAGTTGGTGTCCTGCGTTGCGTTCGTACAAAATCATGTACGATTCGTCGGCGTTCCAAGCCTGAATAGTACTGTACATCGGCTTGACAGTTCCGCCATTTCCGACATTCGAAATCCGGCGAATCGTAGTGCCAAATGAAGGGTCAACATAGCTATCCAAATAGGCAGGTTTGGATACGTTTTGCATCGGATAATTGCCTAAGTCGTTGACGACTTGCAAGCCGGAAGAAAGGTCTTGCGCCTGCATAAATGCAGCGCAAAACAGCATGATAATCACTGTTTTTAATTTCATAATATTTATTTTTTATAGTTTAATAATAAAATTATAAATAATTATTAAATGTAAAATTGAATAATGTATTTATTTGCAAACATAGTATTTGCATGTTTTTTTAGTAATAATAATTCATTGAATTTGTCGCTTTTGGAGGAGTACCGTAATGACTGCTTTAGCTGTCAAGTGGGTTATATAAATATTTGTAAAATATTGTTTTAATGTTAATTAAAAATTAAAATAATTATTTACTTGACATCTAAAGCAGTCATTACGGAGTTCGCGGACAGCCTGTGAAGTTACCTGTACGGAGGCATAGCTCGCACAGGGAAGGTCTTTTTCAAGACTTCCAAACCGAGTAAAAACGAAATTTTGTGTGGGGAGAATAATCGGAAACGTATTGAGGGGAAATGAAAGCATCCTCAACGGGATGCTTTCATTTGAGTAGCCTTTTCAAATTAAATAATTACAATTTTGTATGTATAAAAATAATTATCCCCGTCAATGATTCGGACGAAATACATGCCTTTTGGTAGTTGGGCGGATGCGTCTGTTAGCATGTTATTGCCCGTTTGTAATTGTTGGCTAAATTGATGATGTATTTTTCCTTGTATGTCGATGAATTGAATGTGTATTTTCACAGATATATCAGAATGAACGAATATCGGATTACCGGAAGTTAGTAAGGTTGGAGCGAGGCGAAACGGGGCTGTTGTTTCTGTCGGAAGGGTGTAAGTGACGAGCGGGTGTTCCACTTGAAATTTTTCGCCTTCCTCATTCACAATAATTTGATTGTTGAGATGAAATTCAGGGGTGTCATTTGCTCTGAGACTAATACCATTATCTGGCATATTTAATTCAGTCATAGTACTCGCCATATCCTCAATAATGACGATTTCCATATCATACTCGTCAATATCAATCAATTGATTGACGACATAAAAATCTTTGCTTGTAGTGTCATTATGAGTGAATAATACATTGACATCAGGAGACATGTTTTCCTCCATCACTTCAATACTCACCACCGATTCAAATTCATCGTAATCAAAACTCAGGCTACTACCATACACCGAAGAAGTCATATCAACTTTCTCAAAATGATAGGTGTATCGATGTGTCATAAAGGTGCCGTTTTGAGTACTTTCGTAGGTGAAATTTGTGGGGTCAATCAACACTGTACCTACTGCTGTGGCAATACCTTCAGTGTGTGCATTATCAAAATTTTGCACAATTACCGCCAAATCCAGCGTGTCAATCAAGCCATTTCCGTCGGCATCTATATATTTTAAATCTATACCTTGTATGCTATCGCCCGAATCGTAGGCGAGTTGTGGTATCCAATCTGTACTTGCATTGGGGCGAGGCAGTAGTGAGCTACCGAGTGCCAAGTTGATATAAATCGCGTCATCTGCCGACACTTGCCCGTCCATATTGCAATCGCCGGGATAGACGGGTGGGTCGCTCTGCGCCAATAAAGACCCATAAGTAGGCAACTCAACTACATAACACTCAACGGATTGTCCGTCGTCTACACCACTCCAATCGGAAGCAAATAAGACCCGCGTTCCGCTGGGGCTGATGGTAGCACGAGGTGCTCCCCATGGGTCAAACTCATCTCTATCGCCTCTGTGATGTGCGATTCTGCATACCTTTATATCGCCTTGTTCGGCTTTGGCGATGACGATTTCCTGGTCGAGCAGCGATTGCCCGTCTTGGTCAAATCCTGCTATCGAAGCTGCCAACCAACCGCCTTCCGTGTTCTTGTGTGCGAGCGCAGATATATCTGTGCCGATCTGTGAGGGAAGGTAGCCTTGCCCTTCACCAATGACCTCAAAACACTCGCCCGTCACGAGGTTATGTGCGACAATATTTCCTTCACATCCACCGTCGGGACTTTGGGAGAAAGTGACTGTAAATCGGGCATCGTCGCCATTGGGTAGTTTGCCGAGGCAAGAATTTTCGCTCTCATTTTCGTTGAGTGTCAGGTGCAAACTACCGTCCGAATTATATACATTTGTTTGATGATAAAATAAATTACCGCTTGGGGCTGGCATTGGTGCTTCCCAATTTACATCTTCGATAACAAATTCCGTCAATTCACCCGTAGAAATCCGATATGAGTATGTAGCGTCATTATTGCATCGAAAACCAACGACATCCGAATCCCAAGACATCATTTGTACGGCATTGCCCATGCTGATTGCCCCCGTACAATCTGCTACTATATCATCCAAATTGACTAAAACTTCTTTTGATTGAGTGACCACATTGTATCGGATAAAATCGTCGGTCATGTCCTCCAAATAATACAATATCTCCGGCTCATCAAAATCCCAGAAAAGCTCCTCAATATCATCGGGTTGAATGTCATCTAAATTTCTTATAAAGTAATAGTATTTGCCATGTAAAAGTTGGTGTACGGAATTGCTTTGGTCATAGAGAATCATCATAGATTCATCTGTATTCCAGGCTTGAATAGAGCTATGCAAGGGAACGATTGCACTGCCTGAGCCTATATCCGTAATGCGTCGAATGACCGTACCAAATGAAGGGTCGATAATGGTATCAAGATAGGCGGGTTTGGCTTTGGCTTGCTGCGAATAATCACTCGTATCATTGATAACAGACAAGCCTTCGGAGAGGTCTTGTCCGTAGGTGGTGCAAGTGTATATTAAAGCAGAAAAGATAGCAAGTACAGCTTTCAATTTCATAATGTATGTTTCTGATTTTTTAATTATTAATTAGGAACGAGGCATAAGTAAATTAAGTTTTTTGACGCCGCTATTTTTTTCTTTTTCAAGGCATGAAAACCGCGCATAGCCAAGCTACGCAAGGATTTTCATAACGAAGAAAAAGGAGAAAAGAATAAGTCAAAACCTGAATTTATTTTTGCGTCGTTCGTTATAAATGTTTCAACTCGTCATTATCAACAAAATAAATTGATTTAAAGGGGTAGGTGTGGATATTCAGAAACAATGTGCTTTTTTAGTACTCCAAAGATAGATACTATTTCATTCATTTGTACGTTAGGTTTCATTTGGTTATAATGAGTTATTTATGTATTTTTATGATTAAAATAATTTAATTAGCTTTTAAGTTGATTATAATTATTTGATAATTAGTTTTTTAAATATAAAATAATAATAAAAATTAGCATATAAAATGAGGTCAATTATAATGAAATTATTAGAAGGTTTGTCGAAGAATGAAATGAAAAGAATTGAATATTTCCTTCAAAATAAATATTTCAATACTGATAAAGCGGTGGAACGGCTATTTTTATACTTTAAAAAATATATTAAAAAACATCATTTTAAAACTGGTTTGGATGATGCTTTACGATTGAAAATGTATAATTATATTTTGCCGAATGGTGCTGTGGGTGCACCCTTAGATGACAAACAAAAAGCCTATCTAACGGCTAAAATTGCCTTACTGACCGATGCGGTAAAACAGTTTTTAATGGTCGAAGCATTAAGGGAAAACGAAACGTATCAGCACATTTTACTGCACAAAAAATTATTGGAGAAAAAACAATTTTATACCCTTGAAAAAAGTATCAGAAAGCAAAAAAGAACCCTTGACCAACAGTCTGAAAAAGGTAGTGACTATTACTTTGAAGCTATGCAAGCGGAGCAGGTGATTTTAGACTTTTTGTACCAACAAGGAAAGATACTAAAGCAGGATAATTTGCCGGAATTAGCCTTTAATTTTGATACCTATTATTTGATTCAACAGTTGGAATATCACCTGACAACGCTATCTCTTATGAGCGCATCTGCTAATACTAAACCCTATGATTCTGAGCGTTTTAATATGGTTTTGGGCTTGGCTCATTTACCGCAATACGCAGCACATCCTCTGATTAGAAGTTATCAGTTGGCTATTGATATGATACAGCACAATAACGGGGAGGCATATCGTGATTTACTGGATTTGATTGCCGTAAATAAGATGATGATTCCAAGAAATAATTTGATTGATTTTTACATACTTGCTGCCTCGTTTTGCGCTCGCCGCACCAAAGAAGGCAAGGAGGAATATTATCGGCACAGTTTTGAAATTTTTAAGATTATGGCGCGAGAAGATTTGTTGGTAAATAATAATTTTATTCAGGTCAGTTTTTTGAAAAACATCATTTCAGCAGCATGTCGTGTAGGCGAATTTGAATGGGCGAAAAATATGCTTGAAAAATATCAAGTATTTACCAGGGCGGAGGTGCGAGAACAGACCTTTCATTTTAATAGTGCAGTCATCGAATTTCACCAGAAAAACTACAAGCAAGTCATTCATCATTGCATCCGTGTACACAGCATCAATCCGACTTATGATGTTAATTGTCGCATGATAGAACTCAAAGCCTGTTACGAACTCGACAGAGAATACAGCGAAGCCACCCTCCAACGATTTGACACCGCCATACAAGCTGTCAGACTTCATAAAAGACTCTCGACTCAAGACAAAAAAGCATGGGGCAATTTCCTCTATGCCGCCAAAGGGCTTTACAAAATCAAACACGATATTAATAAAACAGATGCCACCCGATTAGGCGAAAAAATTGAGGGTTTCGCATCGGTAAATGATAAGAAATGGTTGTTGGAGAAGATGGGGGAAATCTGAAAAAATGAAAATGTTTGTGTACGTGCCACAACACAACGAGACTTCAACACCACAACACTACTATACGTTTTGAATTTCCCTTTTGAGAAAAAGTATTAAATATTTTCTACCATCCGTGCCGGTATCTTGAACGACATTTGTCAATTCCCAGCCTTTCAAACCAAAACCTGTCAACATAGCTTCCATTTTTTCAAAATCATACTTGTATTTCATCAGGCTAATGGTCTTAGTACGTACTACTTGATATTCAAACTTTTTCATGTTGAATGTTTCTACGATTTACGAAATCGTTTTACAAATTCCAGTGTCGCCAGACGAATTCTGGTTATAAATGAAGCATATTTAAGCGTTAAAACTACCAATTTTCATAAAAAACTTCGTCTGCCGACTATACTATTTTAATCGAATATCGCCATTTTTACGATTTAAAAAATCGTGTTACGTCGTTTCCATTTTGACACTTTTGATTGGGCTGAATCAGCTTTTGAGTTGATTGGTTTGGCTTGATTCAAAATTTGAGTAGCCAGCAAAGCCGCTACTTTTGCTTCCTCTTCGCATAACCCAGACATTTCTGTTTGGTTGTCCTCACCTTCTCCAGACAGGAATGTCTGGGTTACGAAGTAATTTTTCACAAAATGCGTATCAAATTTCCCTGAAACAAATGCCTCGTGCTGCATCACAAATTGACCAAATGGCAGCGTAGTTTCCACGCCTGTAATTTCGTAATCACGTATGGCGCGTTGCATCCGGCTGATGGCTTCTTCGCGATTTTCGCCGTAAGTGACGAGCTTCGAAATCATCGGATCATAATAAATCGGAATATCCATACCTTCCTCAAATCCATCGTCCACTCGAACGCCGTGTCCGCGTGGTGGGCGGTAGGTTTGGAGCTTGCCGACACTTGGTAGAAAATTATTATTTGGGTCTTCGGCATAAACGCGCAATTCGAGGGCATGACCTTCTATTTTGAGGTCATCTTGAGTAAAAGCAAGTGGCTCGTTTTGCGCCACGAGAATTTGCTGCCGTACCAAATCAATACCCGTAATAAGTTCAGTAACAGGGTGTTCTACTTGGAGTCGCGTATTCATTTCCAGAAAATAATAATCCAAATTAGCATCCACTAAAAACTCTACCGTACCTGCGCCAGAGTAGCCGCAAGCCCGTGCTACATCGGCTGCACTCTTGCCCATACGTGCGCGAAGTTCGGGTGTGAGAATGACCGACGGCGCTTCTTCGACGACCTTTTGATGACGACGCTGAATGCTACATTCACGCTCAAATAGGTGAACGACGTTGCCGTGATTGTCTGCCAAAACCTGTATTTCGATATGGCGTGGCGAAGTAATATATTTTTCAACAAAAACAGAACCATCACCAAATGCAGAGGTAGCTTCGCTCACTGCTCGTTGCATTTGTTCCGGCAATTCCTCCGAATTTTCGACTATTCGCATTCCCTTTCCACCACCGCCTGCAGAAGCTTTTATGAGGATAGGAAAACCGATTTTTGCCGCGATTTCTTGGGCTTCTTTAGCATCCGTAACCGCACGGTCAATACCCGGCACCATCGGAATATCGTAATCTTTTACAGCATCTTTAGCAGCGAGTTTGCTGCCCATGACCTCTATGGCGTGTGTGCCGGGTCCGACAAATATTATTCCTGCCTCGCTTACAGCTTTTGCAAAAACGGCGTTTTCACTTAAAAAACCATAGCCCGGATGTATCGCATCCACCCCGAGGCGTAAGGACTCTTCAATGATTTTTTTGCCCAATAAATAGGACTGATTCGATGGCGGCGGACCGAGGCAAACAGCTTCATCTGCATAACGTACATGTGGCGCAAGCCGGTCTGCTTCCGAATAAACGGCTACCGTACTGATGCCCATTTCTCGCGCAGTACGCATGACACGTAAGGCGATTTCTCC
>Ga0209186_1003045_pt1 | contig 11653 bp, 8 predicted proteins | sample SidtaG_FD_187426 | JGI IMG/M metagenome (GOLD analysis project Ga0209186, IMG submission 187426) | Marine algal microbial communities from Sidmouth, United Kingdom - Sidmouth_Male2 metaG (SPAdes) (version 2) | ecosystem: Host-associated > Algae > Red algae > Unclassified | place: Sidmouth, United...
ATCAGTGAGGACAGCCGACGCGTTGAAGAGGCTCATCAGCATCTTGCCAAAGAGCTATCGGAATTTATGCCGGTTGTTGTGGTGATCACCAAATCGCGCATGGACGACGGGTTTCGTGATACCGTGCGGAGACTGATTCCAGAAGCAAGAGACGTCTTGAGCGTTCGCGCGCTCACAGAGAAGTATGACGATGGCCATGTGAGTCTACCGATGGGTCTAAAAGACCTCGTGGATCTAACCACTGAAGTTTTCCCGGAGGGGCATCGGCAAGCGTTCCTTGCTGCCCAAAAAGTTGATTTAAAAAGAAAGAAAAAGCACGCTATGCGCGCTGTTTCTACGGCGGCCGCCAGTGCCGCAGCTATCGTGGGCGCGAATCCTATTCCCGCAGCAGGCGCTGTCGGACTGCCTGCAGTGTACCTCGCCATGTTCGCTGGGGTAAACGCTTCCTACGGCTTAGCTCTTTCAAAGGAATCCCTTGCTACTCTCGTCGCTTCGGCTGTAGGTGCGCGTGGTGGCATGCTAGCTGGACCTCTGCTCTTAGGGTCCCTGATGAAATTCATCCCAGGTGCCGGTGCACTCGCCGGAGGGCTAATTAGCGGGGCGACTGCTGCGGCAATCGCCACGACGGTCGGTACTATCTATGCTGGGGTAGTTCATCGTCTCGTAAAACGGAACCAAGGGGAGCCCCCGTCTGTGCTCATTCTAGCGTCCGAACTTGAGAAGGATTTAGCAAACCGAGAGGTAAGTCATCCTGAGGCCTGAGCTGAACCTTCGATGAGAAACCCACCCTGATGAATATTCAGCGTTTGAAGTGGAGTATAGTGATTCAGGGTCTGAGGATTTTCCTGATATACAGTTCGCTTTAGATTTGGTCTAATAGAAGTATGGGGTTTATTAAAAAAGTTGCTCTTTTCGGTTCAAGTCTCGTTCGCACACCACCCGCGCTCCTGCAACGCGCTGCAAAGATGCCCTTGGTTTACCGAGCCTATAACCAAGTCCGGGAGGAACTTGCGGAGGTCGGCCTTCTTGATGAGGGCATCTACCTGGATGAGATCGAGCTAAAGGTAGCGGTTCTCGCCAGCATGGGCGAAGGAGGCTATGTCTTTGATAAAGGCGCAGGCTTATTGAAAGGCTTCGGCTTCAAAGGCGGAACCATCTACCTGCCAAGCGACTTGCCCAGTGAAAGCCGCAAAGAAGGAACAACGCTGACAGACATTATTCGGCACGAGTTTGGGCACGCCTGGTACTGGCTGGAACCAGATTTTTTTGCCAGACCGTGGTTCGAGGAGGCCTTCGGAATCCCCTATGATGATGTAGAGACCACCCCGCGAGAATTGTTCGATGAGGCCATCGCACCCAAGCTCCAACGGTGTAAGTCCGCTCGTTCTTCTGACGCTCTCTACAAGAAGCAATACCGAAAAGCTTTCGCGTCGGAATACGCATCCACCCTCGCCTGTGAGGATTTTTGCGAGACCTTCATGTTGCTGCTGAAATACCGAAAAAGTCTACAGCGCTTTCAAAAGCGCCCCGAACTATTACGCAAGCTTCTGATCGTCCGGGAGGCTGTCCTGACCGCCAGTGAAGAAGTCAACCTGCATTGTCATCTGCCGCCAGTCCCCGATAAACTGCAATCAATAAAACAAAAAGAAGAGAAGAAGACGATGAACCCAGAATTTACTAAACTCTTCAAACATGTGATCGGAGAAGTCACCGAAGCGCTCGGCCACGCCAACGTATTAATCGTAGGCTCCACCGGGGTCGGCAAAAGCACGTTGATCAACGCAGTTTTTCAAGGGGAGATGGCAGCAACCGGAGATGGAGTACCCGTCACTCAAGGGGTTCGCGCCTACACAAAGAAAGGGGTTCCGCTTACCATTTTTGACTCACGCGGCCTTGAGCTCGAAGATTTCGACGCCTCGAAGGCGGAGCTTTTAGATGAAGTCCGATCACGCCGCAAGAAGATCGACTCGAGGGAGCATATCCATATCGCCTGGCTTTGCATCAGTGAGGACAGCCGACGCGTTGAAGAGGCTCATCAGCATCTTGCCAAAGAGCTATCGGAATTTATGCCGGTTGTTGTGGTGATCACCAAATCGCGCATGGACGACGGATTTCGTGCTACCGTGCAGAAGCTGATTCCTGAAGCAAGAAACGTCTTGAGCGTTCGCGCAATCGTAGAAAAGCACGACGATGGCCACGTGAGTCAACCGATGGGCCTCGAGAACCTCGTGGAATTAACTTTTGAAGTTTTTCCTGAGGGACATCGGCGGGCGTTCGTCGCTGCCCAAAAAGTTGATCTAAAAAGAAAACATAAACATGCCATCCAGGCCGTTGCCTTGGCCGCCACCGGAGCCGCAACTCTTGTGGGGGTAAACCCTATTCCAGCGGTTGATGCTATGGGATTACCTGCTGTGTATCTCGCGATGTTCGCCGGCGTGAATGCTTCCTATGGCTTGAGTATTTCGAAGAAATCTTTGGCTCCAGTTGTTGCCTCAGCTGTTAGTGCTCGGGTAGGCATGCTAGCGGGACCTTTGATCATAGGGTCCATGATGAAATTCATTCCGGTTGGAGGCACACTCGCCGGAGGACTTATAAGCGGGGCTGCTGCAGGGACAATCGCCACTACAGTCGGTACCATCTATGTAAAAGTAGTTCATCGTCTCGTAAAACAAAACCTAGGGGAGCCCCCATGTGTCGATGTTTTGGCGTCCGAACTTGAGAAAGATCTAGCAAACCGAAAGAAAACTTAACCTGAGCCCTCAAAGGGTCGCTGATATGAGTATCCATCTGATCCACAACCACGCGCGTCAGGACCATCTCCGAACGTTAACCTCGAAGCTCGAGACGGCAACAGATGCGTTCATCGCTGTCGCTCTCTTGCGCCAGACGGGCTTCGGACAGCTTATCAAGCCCCTGCAAAAAGCCATAAATAACGGACGCGTCGTGATGGTGATCGGAACCAATATGGATACCGATCCCGAGACCCTGCAACAACTTCTCAAGCTCTCAAGAAAGGTGGGCAAAAAGAAACTTGCGCTCCACATCATCCGCTGGGACGCCCTTGGGAGCGCGATCTTCCATCCGAAATACTATCGTATGTCGAAAGGCAAAAAACATTCGATAATAGTGGGTTCAGCCAACGCGACGGGACAAGGCCTCACTCGAAACGAAGAACTATCCGTTTGCATCTCCGAGACAGGGAGCACTGCGTTTGTGCGCTCTTGTACGACCTACGAAAAACACCTCCTGTCCCATCGGGGCTGTAAGGCTTTGAGCAAGTCACTCCTTGAGGAATATCGAAGCCAACGTCCGCGTCTACGGAAGGCCGCTCGAAACTTGGCCGATTTAACTTCTGCTGACAAAAAACGGCTTTTGCGAGCGCGCGCCAAATACCTCTCGGATGAAGACGCACAATACTGGGCAGGGGTAAAAGACGAGTGCTATCAAGATGATCTCCCGCACCTTTTTGACGATTTAATTCGGACGAAAGGAAACCGCGACTTCACTGAAGTCTTTGAAGATATTATCGGTACATTCCACTCCAGTGGACTGGATCGTAGCAAAGGCAATATTCTCAAAAATCATCGAGTCGCGGTAAGCTTGGTGAAGGACATCATGGCTAACGTCGGAAAGACACCCGAGGATCTTTTTTCGATATACCACGATAGGCGTGACCAGTACGGCAACAAACTACATGGCTTTGGCACTAATCTCGTCACCGAGTTTATGAATGTATGCGAACCCAATCGATTCGCAGTCGTAAACAAACGTTCTGTCGGCGTCATGAAAAGCCTCGGCCTTTCCATCCGGCACCCAGGTAGCTTTACCCCGGCAGACTATGGCGAATTCTGCTTTTTGGCGCGCGACTTGCAGGAAGAATGCGGATTTGAGGACTTGGCGCGCTTGGATCACTTCTTCTCATGGTCATATTCTTGGAAGTGGTTAAGGTGAATACCAGAGAACCGGCCAAAAGGTGTTGCGACTTAGCATGGTGACGATCGAACGACGTCATCTTTATCGGTCCCGACCAAGATAGGCGCGAGGCATGATCTCGCCCATACCGGGGAGAGGTTGGAGCTGTTCGAAGACGTGGAAGAGGTAGTCGCGGTCGGTGGCGCTGGCCTGTTGGGTGAAGTGCATCTGCCGCTCTAGATTAGGAGTGTTCCGCCTCCCAAGCCACGAATCCGTCAAGATCCGTACTGCACGATTTTAAGGTCCAACCCAAAAGGGCGATGTCATCCGTCAGGCCGAGGCCAACGATAAAGTCAGGCACAAGGTCAATCGGCATGACGAAGTAGGTAACGGCTGTGACGAGCATGATCAGTGATTTCCAAGGCACCTCCCGATACTCGCCGGATGCGTATGCTTTCAGGAGGCGAAAACATGCGTTCAGCCGATCCCATACTTCATCCAAGGGGCCTTTCCCTTCTTTTGCTTTTTTGCGCGCTTTCTCCACAAGAACGGCAAGTTCATCTGGGTCCTCCATATAATTCTTAGCCCTATTATGCGCCTTGCCATAAGACTTGCTGGCCTTGACTTTTTCCGGATTTTCAACCGGCTTGTTGGATTTTTGTTTCTTAGCTTTTTTCTTGGACATGATTATTTCTCCTCAAAAGGTGGCACCGTTAAGGCCGTGATAAATCGGAACGGCTTGAAGACAAGGTATTCTGCAGCGTACTCACGGGCATATCGCCGGGCCGCATTCGGCTCCAGCGGGTCAATCGTTGACGAGCGAGCGTAGCCCGCAACTCCCTGTCCGCATCATCCGTCCGCACTTTCGTGTCCGAGTGGTTTGAGTCCTTAGTCATTATTAAACGTACCACATATACAGGAAGTTGAGCCATCCGGTATTCCCTGACAACTCCATCAGAATCGATCCAGAGAGATGGTGCGGCATCATTCGACCACCTTCTCCTTCCCTCCCCTTGTCTTCTCCGGAGGTCCCGGCCGGATACTATCCACTCGAGGAGGTTGTGCAGCCACAGGGCGAGAGTGCCGCCTGCACTTGGTCCTACCAAGGCATGGTGAATTTTGCCTTTTGGCGCGCGACTTGCAGGAAGAATGCGGATTTGAGGCCTTGGCGCGCTTGGATCACTTCTCCTCATGGTCATATTCCAGGGAGTGGCTAAGGTGAACGTTTAGAGGTTGCGACCTAGTGCGTCGACCATCACCTGCAAAACCATATTGTCGAGTGCCACGCCCACCCCGAGAATCTCGTTGTATCGGCGTTGACGGGCATCCTCAATTCTCCGTTTATACTGCTCCTCCCACTCTTTTTCTGGTGTAAACGAATCACACGCCGCCCAGAATGCATTCTCGTCCTCGCTGACCCTCTGTAGACAAGCTAGGCTGAGGTCCACATGAAGAATCTTATCGGCAACGTTGGCTAGCAGGTTTTCGCGGATCGTCTTTAGTGTCTCGTCGTCGTACATTCGCTCTAACTCTGGAGCCAACCAAAAGAGCTCTAGGCACCAGGCGCGGATAGCAGCGGTGCCATGGCTTAGATTTGGGAATAAATCATGGCCCGCGGAGACGCTTTGCGAGCCGGGCAATAACGATCGAGTCACCGTCCAGGGCAGCCTGTCCCAAGCAGTCAACCCAGGCAGGGAGAGCAGTGCATCAAGATGGTCGAATATATCCGTCGGCACTGCTTCGATGCTAACGCCCCATAACTCGTACTCTCCCTTCTCATGAGTTCGCCGTGTGGCTTCGTGCCAAGCATTTGCAAGGCGGACCACCCCTAGCTGAATCATATCTAGCTCTCGCGGAAAGGGGTGATTGTCCGAACCGAGTTTTAGTACTTTCTTCTACCACCGCCTCATAAGTGTCCTAAGAGATGGTGCAAACGCCGATATCGGGTCCTCTTTTTTCACCTGCCGAGGGGCCTTTGCAGTTGGCATGGCCTCATCGGGCCAGTCTTCCTTGCCCGCCAACAAATAAGAGGATTCTTCCGACTCGTGACGATAAACTCCACGTCCAACGAAGATGCATAGCTGAGAAAGCGCCTCTGTTTTAGTGCCCTAGATAGCGCTTTCGACAATACCTTTGGAACGACCCAACTCTCCGATCCGTTTAATTCAGAACGCTCAGTAACGAGAACGAGAACATCTGAAATCTCAGTAGAACTCAGCTTGTTCTTCGCCAAGTAGAGCTGGAGGTCGTGCGCTGGGCTTGCCGATAGGTTTTTGATGACTAGCTCATCTGTCTTAAGGTCGTGCGCAGCATGAAAACCTAAGCTTGCGCCGCCTTCGTGCGCTGCCACATGACCTGCTAGTCCGGTACCGTCTTGGTTGGAAGGCAGGCCGAAGAAGATCTTTATAAGTTCGCAGTTCTCATCGGTGAGCCCATCTTCGTTCATGACTCCCAAGGCGGTGTTCGCCAGTGCTCCGAAGTCCTCGTAGCGCCCCCTGAACAGCCCGTTATGCCAAAAGATAATTTCGTCGGGATCGACACAATCCCGGAACGCACGGAGGCAATTCTGTTCCTCGTCCCATATTCCCATAGCGGTCGCGACGACAAATTCTTCGAGTGATGCCAACTCAGCACCCGCAACCACTAGGAACTGTTCCACAACACCTAGATAGACTTCGAACGTATTCCCGTGCTTTTCTCCCCGTTTCTCCATGAGGTAGACGCCAAGGTCTTCTCCAAACCATCCGGCGGCAAATCCCATGATACCCTCTACGACTTGGTTCTTGTTGGCTATTTTTTCTGCCGCCGGAAAAGCCTCGTCCAACTGTCGCTTTAAGTCTGTCAGTTCACGGAGCGAGCGACGTGCCGCGCGCATTCGGCGAGTCACTGAACGCTCCAAGTTCTCAGCGAAAAGCTCAGGCGTCTGAATCCACGTATGAGATGGACAGCCCTCTTCTGAAGCAAGATGCCCGATGAACTCGTGGATATGGAGGACTGGGGATTTTAACATCGTGCCAATCGACCGTTCAAATTCGACGAGCATCTGTTCCAAGTTCTCGACCTGAGCTTGACGACTAGCGGCGCCCAGACTTGCCATGATGCTAGAAGCTTGGTCGTTTTCATCAATTTTGGCCACCGCCAACGAGAGGGACTGCAAATTTCGAAAGAGTCCAGTTTGCTTTATGAACTGACGCACGAAGGCCTCTCGAAACCAATCGGTATTCGACGGTGCATCTGTGAGACTAGATGGCGTGAACTCAATCACTACCAAGGTAGGACAGGTGCTGGGCAACATGGGTGGTGACTGAATTTGCCTAGGCGGTAGAGGCGGTCGAGACGTCTTTGCCTCACTGGGAAGCTCTGGAGGTCTCGACCCTACTTGAACGCTTGGCAGAGGCGGAGGGGCACCTACCGTTGGCGTTCGGGCGGGCACGGGTGGAGGTTGCGAGGCCTCCTGTTGTTCGTGGCTGGAGCCACCCAACTCTTCCGAATCCCCGTGTTCTGAACCCTCCTCACTTGGTGGCCTTTTTCCCATTATCCCCTACTATAGCAGTACCTCAACAGCCCTTGCAATCGGGAAAACCCTTAACCGAGAAGGTTGCAGCGATGTCGCACCCGAAGACCAGTCTGTTCATGCCGGTTCAGACGAAGTAGAAAAGCGGCAGCTCGGCGGCTTAAGCTCTTACTTCTTCTTCCTCGACCGCTTATTCTTCGTCTCCGGCGGAACCCAAGCCTCAAGATCCTCGACTTGCAGTCTCCTATTTAAATTCGTCGAGAGGCCGTAAATACTTCGGCGTGGTTGCTTCTCTATTTTCGGTGTCGAATAGATGGTGGTCGGCACTCCCATTCTATATTGGCCATGTATCCGGCTACATTTCCTTTTAGAGTGTTGCGAAAATACATCTAGCAAACTGGGGGCCCCGACTCAGGCGCTTGTGTCGTACGCCATTTAATTCGGCCAAGTTTAAAGAGAGGATCTGGAACAACTTCTAGTATACTCATATGCGAGAGCGCAGAAAGCAGAGTGTTCCATATCCCGGCCCACCTGTTCTAACCAAGATGTACCCCGATCTCGAACTTCCTTGATACGTGCCTCAACTCGAGGCCGCCGGTCTCCAAAGCCCACATAGGGCTCAAAGGACTCCACCCTCTCCCAAAACGATGCTTCGTCATCGCACAAGCGGTAGAGCAGGGCGAAGTCGTATTCGGTTCCCGAAAGCTTCTGCTCCACGTTCAATAGGAGCTCGAAGCAAGATACTTCGGGGTCGATCACAAAATCTAGCGAACTCGCCATCCAAAAGAGATGTAGATACTGAATACGGCTTCGATCAGACCCCGAACGGATGCCTTCAAGTACTTCGGTTGCACGGTCTGAAAGTTCCTCCTCATCCAGTCTCAGGAGCGCCGCGGCCAATCGCCAGCACAGCGCATGGCATGGTAGTATTCCTGGATGCTCCGCACAGGCGTTTAGTTGCTCGTACACCTCGTCCGAAACGGCCTCGTGGGTTGCGTTGATAAATACGCCCCGGGACTCCAAGCGCTTTCGGCCTGCGGCAAGTCGATTCTTCTCAGACCAGTTATCTGCGAAATACAACATCCCGAGTGCGATGCTCTCCAAGCCACTGGCGCCCATGTCGTCTTCTTCTATAGCGGCATGTAGTTCCTGCCATTTCTTTGAGAGGACCAAGAGAACTCCAGTGTAGCGTATGGGCTCCAAATTCTTCACGAACTCTTCTTCCTTGACCGCTTTTTCTTCGTCTCCGGCGGGTCCCAGGCCTTGAGATCCTCGAAGGTCCAGTCCTCGCCGCGTAGCTCGGTCTCGACGTAGGTGGTGAAGTAGTCGCCGAGGCGGAGGTTGCCCATGGCGGGGTCGGGGTCGTTGTGCCAGAGTTTGACCCAGAACAGCTGTTCGCGGATGGCGGCGAGAAGGGGAAGGCGGCGGTCGAAGTCCCAGCCGGTTTGCTTTACCTCCTCATGGAAGTTGGCGATGGCTTGGGTGAGTTGCAGATGGTTCCAGCCGGCCCAGGCGAACAGGGGGGTGTCGTCGGGTGTCGTGCCGGGGAACAGGACCCAGCGCTCCTTGGGGACGTCGAGCTTGCCACGGTGCTTCCAGCCGCCCTTGGGCTTGAAGTCGGCGCTGCTGTACTTGGGCGGAACGGGGATCTCGCCTACGTCCTCGCCGGCGTCTTCGCGGGCCTGCAAGTCCCAAGTCTCCTCCCAGGCGGCGCGCTTGCGCAGGCCCTTGTCCTTGAAGCGCTGCTTGGGGAGCACGGGAACGCCCTGCTCGTTCACCAGCTCGGTGACGAGGCGGACGGGGTCAAAGGTCTCGCTGCCGGTGTACAGGGCCGCGACCGATTCGAAGTCATCGTCGGTTCGCAGTCGGTCGGCGAGGCGGGCGCAGGTGAGCAGTTCGGCGTCCTTCGCGGTTCTGGGTTCGGACTTGGGGTCTTGGGCCTCGGCCGCTTCTTGGATGAGGTCCCGGCCGGATACGATCCACTCGAGGCGGTTGTGGAGCCACAGGGCGAGGGCCGCCTCCACTTGCTTTTCCCAAGGATCGCTGGCCCAGCGGCGCTTGTACTCGGGTTGTTCGATGAGCCGGATGGCCTTGTGCTTTTCGATGGCCGCGAGGCGAGCCTCGACCACCGCCCGGTAGTCGGCCGGCCAGTCTTCGGGGATCTCGGTGATCGGCGTGCTGCGGTGCCGTTCGAACCAGGTGGTATCGCTCTTTCCCGCCGCCACTTTCCGGGCCAGCACCATTTCGAAGGTCCGCTGACCCAGCGCGATGCCGCGCAGGCCGGTTTTGTCGTCGTTCTCGGCGTTGCCATGGGGTGGCAGGTCCTTGCCATCGCATGGCAAAGCGCCGTCTTCGGTTTGCCAACGAGTGGCAGCCGCTTCGTCCGCCGGGAGGAGGCCGTAGAGGGCGTAGCACTGCCAGTCCAACTCCTCTTGGAGGAGGATCATCGCCTCCCGGATGGCACGGGTCTGTACTTGGGCTTCGGCTAGGGCTTCGCGGGTGGGCACGGCTCGTCGCACGAGGGCTTCGGGGCGGTGTTCGGCCAGTTCCTGCGCGAGTTCGTCGAGGCGGCGTGGGATCGCTAAAGGGCGTTCGGACGGGAGGGGGAATCTTTTGAGTTTGGTGCCGTCGAACTCATACCGGAGCCGATCCGGGTCTGAATCCATTCCAGTTGTTTGGGTTTTTATCTGGAACATCTGAAGCATCCAAAAACAGGCGGTGGAGCTGTTCAGTAGGCCGAGCAGCTTGAAGTACGCCGCCTCGTCCGCGTCTGCGGGTAGTTGAATTAGAGGCGCATGTCGGTTGAAGACCTTGCCACCGCGGTCAAAAACGAAGTGGTTATGGGTGGCGACGCAGGCAAAAGTGATTAGCTTCTGCAGGAACTGTCTATCTTTAGGGGCCTGATGGTACTCGAAATATGTTCTTTCTGCGTCTCTGTATGTGCGTTTCTGAAAATCAAGGCGTCCGTATAGTGAGCTTCTCCACGGCCAAAGGAGAGTCGCGAAGATGCTGATCTCCTCATTCTCTCCGTCAACATTCATGGGGAAGAGCGCGATTTCATCAAAACTAGCATAGTAGTCCCTCACCATATTTCCTGTCTGGAAACCGCGACGTCTCTCAAGCGGTAGAGCGAGGAGGCGATGGTGTTCAGGCGGTCCCAAGAACGGATCTTCCTCTCCAAGAATAGCGCCAAACCCCACGGCTTCAATCAGACCCACCAGCTGGCCAGTGGCCGCCGATTCTATTAGGACCTTCGCATCACCAGCTCCACCACCACTCAAACTCCATGGATGAGTCATCGTCCGTTCTCGTGCGAGGTCATCAACGCTAACGAAATCGCCATCGAAGCCTGGTTGGTCGACGTGATCCCGGATTTCGGACCAGACAAGGCCATGGGAGGCGTCGGCGGGGGTGCTGGGTTCACCGCGGATGCCGAGGACGGCGCGAAGGGTGCCGCCTTGGGGTGCGTTGTTTCGTCCGAAGAGGATGACGGTGGGGGTCCCGTGGCCGGGGATGTAGGCACCGGAGGTGTCGATGATGTGGGAGAGCTGACGGCGGGCGAGGAAGTCTTGGATGAGGGGTTTCCCGAATTCCCGCTTCATGAAGGAGTTGGATGTGATCTTGCCGACGTAGCCGGCGGGGCCGTCGTCGTCGGTGGGGCGGACGAGCTCGAAGAAGCGCTCCATGAAGGGGACGCTGAGGGCGTACTTGCGGTGGCAGGTGGCGTAGCGTTTCCGGTAGGCGGCGTTGAGGGCCTTGTCCTTGGGGGTGATGTAAGGCGGGTTGCCGACGACGGCGTGGTAGCGCTGGGTGAAGATGCGGGTGAGGGCCGCGGGGTCTTCGGCGCGGTAGAGGTGGCCGAGGTCGGCTTCGAGTTCGGTGCCGGCGAAGAGATCGCCTTGTTCGGGGCGGCCGTGGAGGAGGGAGTCGCCGACGGCGAGGTGGTCGGGGAAGTTGGGGCAGTCGGCGAGGCGGCGGATGTCGCAGGCGGCGATGGCGGCGACGAGCAGGCGGAAGCGAGCGATGGCCACGGCGAAGGGGTTGAGGTCCACGCCATAGACGGCGTCGAGGGCGCGGCGCGCGAGTTCGACGATGGGGGTGGCGGGTTCGCGGGCTTGCCAGCGTGCGAGCAGGCGGTAGCTCTCGCCGCTGAGGTTGAGCACGGTCGAACGGTGCAGCAGCCGGTCGAGCGCGGCGGCGGCCATGACCGCGTCGCCGGCGAAGACC
>Ga0209186_1003046_pt1 | contig 11652 bp, 7 predicted proteins | sample SidtaG_FD_187426 | JGI IMG/M metagenome (GOLD analysis project Ga0209186, IMG submission 187426) | Marine algal microbial communities from Sidmouth, United Kingdom - Sidmouth_Male2 metaG (SPAdes) (version 2) | ecosystem: Host-associated > Algae > Red algae > Unclassified | place: Sidmouth, United...
AATAATCGTATCCGGATACGACTATAATCTACTCAAATATCCGGTTCCGGCGGCAGATATCCTGATCCGGATCTCAGCTGAGGGAGTTATCCGTAATCAGATACGAAGGATCGGCGTGTATCCGTATCGTATTACGGCCCAAAAACCATATCCTGACAACCCCTGATAGATATATCCTCTCCTCCTTTTCTCATAATGCATTTTGGATATGCGTCCCCGGCTCGCATCCGAAGTGGATACGGATATAATGCACGGATATAATCTTTGGGGATATATCCATGACAACCCCTGCTCTCGACGCCAAGGGCGAGGACGAGCTGAGCCTCGACTTTGTCAAGAGCCGCTTGCTTCAGGAGGAGCGGCGGCAGGCGGACAAGTCACCGGCGACGAAGCGCATTGGCGACATGGCACTCGTCGGCGCCAACTATCGAGGTCAAGGCCGCCGTGGTGACCTCTCCAAGATCGAGTGCTACTACTGCCATACGTTTTGGCACATCTCTCACGATTGCCCAGAGCTCACGGCCAAGAAGCAGAGACAGGACAAGGTGGCAGCGATTGCGGCTGACGATGGTAGCGACAGCGACGACGCCATCTGTCTGGTGGGCAGTGCGGCTGACACCGATGACATCTCCAAGTCGTGGCTTGTCGACTCTGCGGCGTCTGCATACATGTGCTGGATGCGCGGGTGCTTCGACGACTACCATACGAGCACGGGACGGAGCGTCCCCATGGGTGACAAGGGGTCCGTAGCCACGGCGGGCGTCGGAACCGTCGTGCTCAATGTCATCGTTCACGGCAAGACGCGCAAGATCAAGTTGGAGAAGGTATTGCTGATCCCCGAATTTTGTCCTGTTGGAAAGAGACTGACTTGCGGACCGACTCTCTCCACCAATCAGATGCGCCCCTGAGACTGACTTAATGCTCCTGCTTGCTTACACGTCCCCATACAGCCTGGAAACCAACATCAGCTCCTCTTTTTTTCTGCACTTCTGGCGAGGAAACAGTAGAAAATCTCAAAATCTCGCGTGGGCAGCTTGCTCCGTGCCAAGAAAAGCGGATCCAGCGGCAACAAACAGTGAGTTCTGCTGGATGCAAGGTCCTGGCACTGAATGCGGGCTTTCTATTGGCTTCGACGCCTTCTTACTGTCGTTTTAAACCAATAGAGTGCTCTTATTCAGAGTCAGTCTCGGTCTCTGTCCCTCAGGACAAAATTTGGGGATCAGCAATACTCCATGCTCCTACTATGGGCTTCAACCTCATGTCGGTCGGCATGATGGAGGAGCGTGGTGCGGAAGTGTCATTCAAGGGCGGTAAGACGATCATTAAGATTAGCGACAAGGTCGCTGCGTGCGGCACGCGGAAGAGCGGGCTCTCCCACCTGGACATGGCCCCACTGTCGGATATGGCTGCGGTGGCCTGTCTTCAGCTCTGGCATGAGCGCCTTGGGCACGTCAACGTGGCTGGCGTTAAGCGGATTATCAAGAACAAGGACATTGACGGACTCAAGTGCTCTTACATGGCGGTCAAGGACGTCTGCAAGCCGTGCATGTATGGGAAGGCGGCTATGACGCCTGTGCATAGTGCAGGAAAAGGTCGAGTGACCAGACGCCTGCAGCTCGTGCACTCGGACCTGGGCGGGCCAATGTCGGAGCCGTTGCGTGGCGGTGCGCTCTACTTTAGCACCTTCACCGACGACTTCTCCCGCTGGACCGCCGTGGTCTTCCTGCAGAGGAAAAGCGATCTGCTCTCGGAGTACAAGAAGTGGCTGACTAAGGCCCAGCTGCACACGGGAACCAAGATCAAGGTCCTGCGCTCCGACAATGGCGGCGAGTATGTGTCGAACGCATTCAAGGCTCTTCACAATGAGAACGGCACGACGCACCAGACCACGGTGCCCGACACGCCGCAGCAGAACAGAGTTGCTGAGCGGCTCAACCGAGTTCTCGTGGAGATGGCTCGCACCATGATGCGACACAAGGACGTGGATCAGGAGTTTTGGGCGGATGCCATCAAGACGGCGGTTGAAATCAAGAACCGCGTCACCAGCCGGGCGCTTCCCGTCGGCAAGACGCCCTTTGAGCTGTGGATCGGTAATATGCCCAACGTAAACCACATGCGGGTGTTGAGGTCGACGTGCTGGGTGGTGCTGCACAAGAGTCATACCGACGGCAAGTTTGGCGACAAGGCGGCGAAGGGCGTCTTCTTAGGCTATCCCTACGGCAGCAAGGCGTACAATGTCATCCTCGACGACGGCAAGGTCGTCAAGGCACGAAGCGTCGTGTTCGCCGAGACGGACGTAAGCAAGGTCGAGGAAGTTGCGGAGGAGCTTCCCGAAGACGAAGTTGTCGAAGTCGAGACGGGCTTGCGTTCTGCAAGCGACGGCGAAGACGAAAATGCTGACAAGGACGACAAGGACGACAAGCAAGACCATGGATCTGACAAGTCCGCGGGCGACAATAAAGGTAGTGGCAGCTCTCAAGACACGCTGCGTCGGAGCGGCAGAGCGCGGCGACCACCTGTCGAGTACAGGCGCCCAGTAGGCCTGGTCGCTCACGAGGCACCCGCGACGTACGTGCAAGCCGTTCGAGGGACAGAACCGGCTAAGTGGAAGATTTGTTGGACTGTGATGCTCGTCGCCGACTCCACTGGCGGTTCGCGGATGGATGATGGTCGGTGACCCTTATGGTACCCCACATGGTACATTTGCAAGACGTGGTCAAGTTGCACACATTCGTGTTGGGTCATCTTGGGGCGTTACTTTTGTCATGCTTTGGATTTGATCTTCGCTTTGCTCTAGTGGCTTTCGATTTGGTGAGTGATTCGATTTGGTGCGAGGGCGTGGGCGTCGGTGTGGGCGCGAGAGGGGGGAGCATTTGGGCCGGTGGGGACTATTTGAGAGGTGCTCTCGGTTGGGAGAGGCGGGCGAACATTAGGACGACCAACAACGCACGTTCGCACACACACACACAAGCTCAAGCCACTCAACCACTTCACCGTGGTCCCCCAACCCCTATCCCCACTGCGTTTCAACAAGATTGCCTTGGACGAGGAGATGGAGGCTATTAGCAAGAACAAGACTTGGCGCTTGACGGATCGCCCGGCCAGTCGACGCGTGCTGAAGGGCAAGTGAGTTTGCAAGGTCAAGAACGAGGTTGAAAAGAACGGGAACAACACGACGCGGCACAAGGCGCGCCTGTGCTTCATGGGGAACCGGCAGATCAAGGGGCTCGACTTCAACGAGACGTTCGCGCCGGTGGCCAAGTTCACCACCATCCGATGCATCCTGGCGATGACGGCGGCGAACGGGTGGGAGCTACATCAGATGGACGTCAAGACGGCATTACTCAACGGCGACCTTGACGAGGAGGTCTACATGGAGCAGCCAGACGGCTATGTCGATTCGACGCATCCTGACAAGGTGTGTCGTCTCTTCCGAGCGCTGTATGGGCTGAAACAAGCCCCCAAGATGTGGTACGCCAAGCTCGTCGACTTTCTCAAGTCGCAAGGGTTTGACAACATTGACCCGGATGCATGCCTCTACCTCCTTATGGATGACGGCGAAATCATCATCGTCCTGGTGTACGTCGACGATCTTCTTTTGGTGGCATCAAGCCTGGCGGCGATCTACAAGATTAAGGACGCTCTGCACAAGCGTTTTGAGATGAAGGACCTGGGCGAGGCGAAGGTCATTCTCGGGCTAGAGATTAGACGTGACAAGGCGTTGGGCACCCTCAAGCTGTCGCAGGGCAAGTACGCGGGGCAAGTGCTGGAGAAGTTCGGGATGGCGGAGTGCAACCCGATCGGATCGCCGCTGGAGGTGGGCCTGCAGCTGGTCAAGGCCGACGAGAGCGACGACGCGCTGCCCTACCGCGAAGCCGTCGGCAGTCTAATGTACCTGATGGTCGGGACGCGTCTGGACGTCGCCTTTTCCATCGGGAAGCTGAGTCGGTCTCTCTCGTGCTACGGCAAGGAGAATTGGGCGGCGATCAAGCGCGTTCTACGGTACGTCAAGAGTTCGATGGAAAAGGGGCTGGTCTTCGACAAGAACTCTTCCTGTGTTCTACAAGGCTTTTGTGATGCCGACTGGGCTGGTGACCACGAGACGCGACGTTCTACGACGGGCTTCACCTTCATCTTTGGCGGAGCAGCCGTCAGCTGGGGTTCTAAGTTGCAGAAGACGGTGGCGCTGTCGACGATCGAAGCTGAGTACATGGCTCTATGTGAGGCCAGCAAGGAAGCTGTTTGGCTCAACAAGATCGTGCAAAGCGTGACAACTCAAGGGCTGCGAACAGCGATCTCGGGCGGGCCGATCAACATCAAGGTCGACAACGGCGGGTGCATTGACTTCTCCAAGAACCCCGTCGAGCACAAGCGCACCAAGCACATCGACATTCGCTACCACTTTGTGCGCGAGGTCATCACGACGGACAAGGTGACACTGGAGCATTGTGCAACAGACGACATGGTGGTGGACCCGATGACGAAAGCGCTCGGCAAGACCAAGCACGACAAGCATGTCGAGGCCATGGGGCTTTGCTGAATACAAGAACCACCGCGGCAACAAGCAAGGAGGAGTGTTGGACTGTGGTTCTCGTCGCCGACTCCACTGGCGGTTCGCGGATGGATGATGGTCGGTGACCCTTATGGTACCCCACATGGTACATTTGCAAGACGTGGTCAAGTTGCACACATTCGTGTTGGGTCATCTTGGGGCGTTACTTTTGTCATGCTTTGGATTTGATCTTCGCTTTGCTTTAGTGGCTTTTGATGTGGTGAGTGATTCGATTTAGTGCGAGGGCGTGGGCGTCGGTGTGAGCGCGAGAGGAGGGAGCACTTGGGCCGGTGGGGACTATTTGAGAGGTGCTCTCGGTTGAGAGAGGCGGGTGAACCTTAGAACAACCAATGAAGCACGTTCGCACACACACACACAAGCTCAAGCCACTCAACCACTTCACCGTGGTCCCCCAACGCCTATCCCCACTGCGTTTTAATACTGAAGTAGGGGCCCGCTCGGGGGGTGACAAGTCCCAGGGAAGTATTGGGATGGAGGTTGTGGTTGGCGAGCCACGAGGTGATCACAAGTGGGTCGCCAACGGAACAATTTGAAAAATGTGGCAGTGGGGCATATTTCCGGGGAATCTGGTTCTCCGAGTGTGGGGGCCATGTGACGAACCGTCACAACACGGAGGAACCGTTGCCACATGGGCAGGCGTGTTTGGGTCAGGTGCCTGGTCGAAATCCACACCAGGGGTTGTCGGCCGTGTCTGGGCCAGAAGACGGATATATTCCGGAATATGTCGCAGAATATTCGTCCATGGTTGTCCATTGAAGAAAAAAAGACCACCTACGGGAAGCGCTGGACGTCACTTTGTCAATATCCCGAGCTGCTGCCGCAAATTGATGTCGAATGTAGTCGTTTTGTTCGCCATTACAGTAGTTCAAGATATCGGATATTTATTCTGACAACCCCTGATCCACACACGACTGTCGAAGGCAAAAGCCGAACTCCTTGGTCTCATCGACCGTCACGCGCACTTGCCGCGCCTCGCCGGTTTCCAGGTCCCGACGAACCACGTCCTTGAGGAAGACCCCCCAAGGGAACACGTCCACTTCGCGGCGCATCTGGCCGTACAAGGCATGTGCCGCCTCGCCGTCAGGCGCCTCGCGCAGTTTGGACGTGTCCAGGACGTCGAAGTGACGAAGTGTCTCCTCGTCCAAACGGACAAAGACCTTGTCCTCTTGAAGCGTGCGAACCCAAGCCGCAATCAGATTGCAGTAGTACTACGAGTACACTATCTGCCAGGCAGAGCTATATTCGTTTCGCAACGAGTCCGCCAGGTACGACACCACCACCGGGGTCGCCACCCAAATATCGGACTTGGGCTCCCAGTCAGAGATTGGCGAAAGCCAACGAGACAAGTCAAATGACTTCTGCGCCCGGAGGAATCCGGCTGACCACTCCGTCGGCAGCAGCCCGCGACCGCGGAAGAACCGTGTGTCCGCAGCGCGGCGATGGTCGGTCGCGAACATCGGCACCCGAAAGGGGTTCGGTAGGTCGCTCATGCGAGAGCTGCGGTCCTCATCGACCGCATCATGTACCTCCGCCGCCACCAGCGTAAGCTGATCTAGGTACCCCGCGAATCCGGCATCGTGACCGATCGGGACCGCGAGGTCCGTGGCCACCGAGCGCGCGAGAAAGACGGCCTTAGGCCAGTTCCGCAACAGGCGGCAAAACGAGTTTGCTGCCGCCTCGAAGGTCTCCGTACCCCTCACGGGAAACAACAAGGCGTTGGTATATACCAAACGGTGGAAGGTGTGCAAGAGCACCTGGTACCTGATGACTTCGTAGCAAAACGACATGACCTCGTACATACGGCGCTGTGTCCCCTGTTTCCCAAAGAACTGGTCTCCTTGGACCTCGGCCACGCGGTCACCCGCATGGGTGGGCGCGCCGTGTTCGGCCAACACGTCGACGAAGCCCGGCAGGGCCTCGTGGCGCCCTTGAAGACGCCGAGTGTGCGCGCGAGCACGGTTGCGAATACAAATTCCATACAGACCATGGTCAGCAATGACCGGGACCACGTCAACAACCTCGGTTGGGCCCACGTGGGCATAGAACATGCCGCTAGGCCTAAGCTGACGAAAAACTTCACGGTCGGTGGACCGTTCGACATCGGGTTCGTCACCCCCCGCAGCGTGAGGCACGGGCACCTCGGCATTGGCCAGGCCGCCGTCAACCGCAATCGCGGCCTGGTCAGCCATGCTGGTACTTGAATGCGAACCCTTCCTCCTCCCGTACGTAGCCGCAAGGCAAATCTTCCGCGCCGCCGGCAGTAACCGCAGCGCTGCCAGGCAGCCCGCACGCGCCGCCAGGCAAGGCACCCGCGTCAACGGCCTTGCCGTCCTTTCCGCCGCCGCGCTTGACAGCCGGGCTGGCCACCGACGCCAACGAGCTCGTTGCCGCCGCCGCCGGGCTTGCCGCCCTTGCCGCCGCTGCCGGGCTTGCCGCCCTCGCCGCCGGTACCGGCCTTGCAGCCCTTGCCGACTTGCCGCCCTTGCCGCCGCCACCGGCCATGCTGCCCTTGCCGAGTTGCCGCCCTTGCCAACTTGCCGCCCTTTCCCCTTGCCGCCGGGCGCGCCGCTTCCCCCCCCCCCAACGCAAACCCATACTCACCGCGTCCGTAACCTCGCGTTGACACCTCGCGGTAGAGCACCCTCACTCAAGCAATGCCGTTGGGCCTCAACCTGTGCGCGAGCACGAAGACATGAATTGGTCCCGTGCCGACAAACCCGGACCCGTGTTCCGGCTTTCGCCTCGTCTCCGGGGTAGTCAAACCCCGACGAGGTAGGCGCCACCCGGCAACGACGACGGCCACCGAGCACGCGCTGCACAACGCACACGACACGGTGGTAACCGGTCTCAGGGTACGTACCCCCCCCCCACTCTCGGCAACACGGACCCGCGTCCCGGCTTTCGCCTTGTCGCCGGGGTAGTCAAACCCCGACGAAGTAGGCGCCACTCGGCGCCGACGACGGTCACCCCAGCACGTGCTGCACCACGCACCCGCGCCCCGACGGGGCTTTACCCCGACACTCGTCGCCCGGCCCCCGAACGCCTGGCCCCCACTCCTACGCCTAACCGCCTGCGCGGGCGCGCGTACGCGTAAGCGTCGATCTGACCAGCAGCGCAAGCTGCTCTCCACACACGCACGCGCCTGCGTAGCCGGACGGTCGCGACCGGCGACGGCGAACCGCCACCGCCCCACGATCGGGACTGGGTGGCGCGCCCCCCCCACGACTCCCGCCGCCTGGGCGTTTACGCCCGCGTGGGCCCGTAAGAGGCCGCGATCGCCCAATCGGGTTCCACAATCCTCGGATCTCACCGGGACGGTTCGAATCTCGCGTTGGAGGTATGTAGCATATCTCTGCGCCCAACTGGCAATTGGCCACAAGTAGCCTCCTTGACGGGCAAAAGCTCATGTATTATGGGAATTGGCCTGTGGCACGCCCTTTGGGGAGTTACTTCCGCATTGTACAATTTTTATTGTTTGTTTGCTTGCCTGTCTTATCTGTCTGCCGGCACTCCTCACAATCGCTCGTGATCGGACGGTCGATCGACCAGTGCCCTCGTTTATACTGAATCACCGTGGGTCCGGGGTCGCCGTCGTGGGCACCACCCGGCTCCCCATCGGATGCCCTTCAACAAAAGGTCTTTCTTCGTCGCCGCGATGGCGATAGAACTCGCTTTATTGCTTGGCTACGGTCGGGCTCAGTACACTGGTAATTGCACCAACGTTCTTAATACCACAATGTCGGTCGGAATTGAAGGGAGGGGGTGCACAGAAAGCGGAAAAAGAACGCTTCCGCGCGGGCAACTCGACGATGAAGACAGTGGACGGGTGCTCCACAACGCTGGGGACAGCCAGGCGTCAAAGCCCAAGGCTTGTCGCTGCGCTGCAATGAGGTCTTGGAAGTGGAGCCACACGGCCGAACGCTGATCATGAAATAGTGCAGGACCCCTAATTGGATGGCACAAGATTTTTAAACAGGCTTCCGGAATATAAATGGATGCTTTAAGTCGCTTCGAGAAGCTCTGTATCAGAACAGGAGCTGCGAACTTTGCGGAAAGCCAGTAGGTTGACTCACAGAAAGAATACCACAAGCGATTTTATGAATGTTCGCCGATCGTAGGTTAAAGTTAAGCACGTCATTGCAATGAGGATTGTTTATTGGATGATCGGAGGCGCGAATGATGCCCGAGCAATGGGGGGGCACGGTGTGGGTTCACCCGAAAAGCAGGTGCAGACACCTCGCCGCCGCGCGCCCACCCTCGTTGCCTTGTCCAGTTGCGGGGGTCCCGTGACCGCGCGGTGCCGCCCGCCACTTGGAACTGAGACGCTTCGCGCTGCACGTGCGGATCTCCCTGCACAAGGGCTGGAGCCAACCATCACATCTAATCCCCACTGGCCTCAAGGGATCTCTTGCTGTGGCTATTCGTTGCACGTGCTGTCTGGCGTCGTGTCCACCCCATCTTGCCCCCCCAGATTCTCTGGGCGTCCCATCCTCCGTTCCAACCCCCATCCGATCCAACTAGCGTCGGATTTATGTGGCATCATCCCCATGTCGGCGGCGGGTGATCGCGTCACGGTGCTGCCAACGGCGTTCGCGGCATCCTCCGTCGTGCGACGGGTTTCTGCTCCTGCGGCGGCTGCTGCTGAGCGGTCGGTGCCGGGCACGAGCCCCGACGGCCATGGCGGCGACTCGACGGGCGGAACCATAGAAGTAAAATTCAGTTCCAAGAACCTTTTTCGGTCCTGTGCGTGTGGGCATCGTCAAGCTGTGGCGCCAAACTGTATTCGCCCCGGCCCAACGTCATCAGAAGCGGGGCAAGACCATGTGCCTTCAGGCGGCCGCCGTAGCGAAATCTCTACTATCCAACGACACGTGTCTCGTTGGCCGAAGCACGAGAGATCCTGGAGTTGGCGTCCGACACTCAACCTCTCGTTGGCGGCGTGCGACGCTCCGCACCTCCCTTCGGTGGGTCGCCGCCGCACGACGCTCCACCCGCGGCACCTTCGTGGACGGTCCCAGATATGGCCATCCCGAGCCTGCGATCTGCCGTCGCCGGGAGCGAAGCGCTGTCGCCAACGGCTTCCCCAACGTCGGCAAGCCTGCAGCCTGATGAAGAGGAAGCAAGCTCGGTCGGGTCGGCTGCCCGCGAGGATGCCGTTGGCCCGATTGGGGGCGGTCGGGCGGGCGGGGGGATTGTGGTCGCGGAGCTGTCACCCGTGGTCAATCTGGTGGGGGGGCACGACGGTGGGGGCCGAGGGAGCAATTCGGAGGAGACCGGTTCATCCTTTTCGCCAGAGGCGACTAGTGGGGTTCAAACTAGTGCCACCGCACGTGCGCCCGCATCTTATTTGAATTCGGGCGCTGGAGGGGCGAGCGGGCGGTCTGAGAGGGCTGCCCAGGCGGATGCGGCGATGCATGCAGCGTCTCCCGTTGGCGGCGTCCTGATACAATCTCTGGCGGCCTCGTTGGCTGATAGTTCCCGCCGGTTTGACGAGAAGCAGCGGACAACGCGGCTGGCTGCCGCTGCGGCTGAGCGGACGCGCCGGATTGAGGTGCTGGCTGCGTTAGTGGACAAGCACCCAGACAATCCTGCCTTCCAGGGTATGCTAACGAGAGCCATGGAGCCTACTTCTGGGGCGCAATAGCGTTGCGTGTGCTCATTTGTTTGTACATTGCTGTCCATCAAATGATATCTACGGCTTCTCTCTTGCTCATACATTCGCTCTGTACGTCCCATTCTGCCTCATGAATGCACACACGCGCTCCTGTACCTCTCCGCGGCGCACACGTGCACCGACCTCCGGCTGCATCACCGACGCGGGGGACTCGTCCGAAAGAGCTTTCTCAGAAAAGGCGTCTCCTTCTTTGCCACAGAATTTATGTAGCACGCAGCAGGCTAGGACTCATCCCATTGCAAAGGAGAACTGCTTGTCCGTCGTCAAAGCGACCCGCATCTCTTTCAAGCTGCTCCAGCGGCCCTTGAGAATACCAATTGTATGCTCCGACTTGACCCGCAGACGAGCTAGTTGCTAGTTAAAGGTACACTCCGCCGGAGAAGTACGATCTGGTTCTTTGAAAGGACCGATAACGCGGCTCGTGTACAGCATGCCCTTATCGCCCAACAGATACTCACCCGCGCTGAAGTAGATAGCTGGATGCTGGTGCCAATCCGCCATGCTCTGTACAAAGGTATCCGGGGCGGCGCCGGTACACCCCAGCGTGACGTTGATATCATTGTAGTTCCATTCACACGTGATGATGCCATTTAGGCTGTACCTCGACTTTCGGTCGAAGTACGACCAAGGGTGAAGAGCAGGTTGGTAGGTTTGCGGAAAAGTTGTACCGTCAGTGGCCCCGATGCATCCTTGAAACCCGTATCCGTCTGCGGCGAAGCGCGACGACGCCGCCCGACACGACCTGCCTGGCCACTTGATGTGCTCGGGAGCAATCATAGACAGCGTCTCTACGACACGTCGAGTAGACTTTATAACGGCACTGACCGAAATGCCAAATAGATCCGCCACAGCGTCCACCGAACATGCGTTGCCGTAATGGCCAAGCCGGTACAACGTGATGGCGAGTTCCAGGTCGAGAGCCAGCAGGACCCCCCCACGCCGCCGAAGAAATATGGGACACGCGTGAGCCCATAGGACGTCTTGGAGCTTTGAAAATGTTGAGCGGCTTAGTCGAAAGTAGGTGCGAAAGCGTTGCCCGGAGGCATGATCCCGAACAGCGTGAAACCAGGCCGCCGAGTTGAACGTGACGCCCCAGTTGCGCTGCAGGTACCTCCGTGCCTGCGTCTTGAGATGGGTCTCCCACGTCAAAGCCAAGCACAAGTGGACGCACACCTTGCCCAGCTGCATTTCACCTGGAAGAACATCACACACGTCCACGAGGCGTACGTCCATGGCAGCAAGTACGATGGATAGAAAAAGAAGGCGTTTACGAAGCGAGGACAAAACTACCTTGCCCTCCTGGCGACCCATCACGGCGTCGTACGAAGAGGGGCAGGGGAGGAAGGAACAGGGAGGAGGGCAAAGAGTTGGGGCTTGGGCCGATGTGTCCAGATCAGGAGGCGCA
>Ga0209186_1003048_pt1 | contig 11635 bp, 12 predicted proteins | sample SidtaG_FD_187426 | JGI IMG/M metagenome (GOLD analysis project Ga0209186, IMG submission 187426) | Marine algal microbial communities from Sidmouth, United Kingdom - Sidmouth_Male2 metaG (SPAdes) (version 2) | ecosystem: Host-associated > Algae > Red algae > Unclassified | place: Sidmouth...
GCCACTGTAACATCATTGTGTCAAAACTGGTACAGGCATTTTCTCACGTGCTTTTTCTAGAGAAAAAACGAGAGCGCCCCAGCGAAAACGGAGAAGACCGCCGACATCGCAGGAAGCTCCTGAGCAGTGTCATATTTTTCTTGTCCGCAGAGGATAAGATTAAGCCCTCACAGGCGGCCAGTTGCTAAAAACTGGGGTCAGACGGATAGCTTTCACATGACATTGACGTGAACCTGTCTATGGCATGTTCCTCGAAGAACCGATTCTCATGCGTCTAATATCGTGAGACAAAATATAGTGGCTTCCAGCCCCCAATACATGCATACACAGGACACAGAAAGTGTACGGTCTTCCCCTGCGACTGTGAAGTGCTTTCAAAGTCAACGCAGGCGTGCCGCACGTGCGGCGCGCGCGCGCGCGCCCGCCGTACAAATTCAAGCTCTTCATCATCCTCAACACGGCCCACCCCACCCTGACCCACGCGCCCACCACACCGGGGCTGCCGCACCACCGCCGCAGGCGGGCTGTCTGCCGGTGACCCCCCCCCCGCCTCAAACGTGAGCGTCAAAGACGCTGCTACCGTCATGTACGGAGGTGGGCAGCTCGGAGGGTGAGCGCGGGCTCCCCGGCGGACACGTAACGCCGCCCGCCACACGTGACGCCACCTTCGTGTCGAACGACGCGGGCGCCGGCGGGGCGCTCCCCCCGCCCCCCGCCGGCACCGCCAGTGCCACCGGCCGCCGCTTGGCCGGCGGCCCCGCATCCCCGTCGCTGCTACGTCCTTCGCCCCCGTTGCCAACCCCGTCGCAGGCGCCCAACCCCCGCCCCCCGCCGTCGCCGGCGTCGACGCCCCCGCTGACAGCACTTGCACGCGCGCGTCCCCGCGAGCGGCGCCGAGACGCGCGCGCAGCCGCCTGTTGGCGGCCGTCAAGTGGCCGGCCGCCACGCGCAGCAACACAATGTCGGCAGCGACGGCACCCATCCTAGGCGGCGGCGGCGGTGAGGCCGGCAGTCGCCCGTCACCGCCGCCGCCACCACCGCCAAGCAGCCGCGGCAGAGTCAGACGGACCCCCCGCCGCCGCCTCCACCGCCACCGCCCCGACGCAGCGGCCGTAGCAGCAGCCCGCCCCCCCGCCGTCGGCCGAGTCGCGCCCTCCCCCGGCAGACGCTTCGCTGTCGGCGGGGGACATGCTGTGCACCGCATCCATAACTATGAGGCCGACGGCCCAGGCGGAGGTGACGGGCGTCCGCACCGCGACGCCGGTCGGTGGCGTGGCGGCCGCACCGTCAGCAGCGGGAGGTGAGCCGCCAAGCCACCGGCGAGCCCCACATCAATGGACGATGCATTTGCCTCCCAGCTGGCGGTGACCACGCGGGGGGGCTGCCTCCCAACAGCGCAGGCCACCTGGTCGCCCGTCACCGGCCGCGACGGGCCTTCCGCAAACACCGCTGACACGGCGGCGTCCTTGCGGCAGGCGTCGCGTGGCGCCCGTGTGAGGCGCCCAAACAGCTGCTCCGGGGCCGTTTTTTGCCGTAGAGAGGGGAATGGAAAGCCCCCACTGTGACGCCGCGTGTCGGAGGCGGTGTCGGTGACGGGGGGCGGGGGCGGCGGCGAGACGAAGGCTGGCGGGCCAGCTCGTCTCTGAGCGGCGTCGCCCAGCCGAGCGGCCCGGCTGGGGTGTTGGGCACGCGGTGGCGCTGCCCACGCGGCATGTTCCTGGCCTGTGTTCGTTGGGCCAAAATCAAGAGAGGCCCCATGCAAAGCTATCGCTCTCAGTGCCAATCACATTCAAACGAGCGCCTCTTTTCCAGGACTTGACGGAACGACAGAAACGGCCACTCACAGCGCGGCTGCGACGCCGCGGCTACGTCAGTGATTGCCGCGCTGCCTTCCGCCAGCGCTGTCAGTAGCCACAGGATCGTATTCGGGCGCCGTCGAGCCGGCATGCGCTGCGGCAAGCTCGGATGCACCGGCGGAGACATCAGTGCGTGGCGTCTTCTCATACAGCTAATCTCGGCGGCCAAGAGGGGCCAGCACTGGAAAGGGGGGAGGACAAACGGCGCCCGGGGCGCAGCCGCGACTGTGACAAGGCGGTGTGGTCTTCGCTGGCGCGTCAGCCCGCCAGTGGGAGGGTGCGGGACCAGCACGACGCACCTCCACCGCGGGGCTCCGAGAGATCGCAGCGCTTGCGACTGAAGCACTTGCGCTGATGCCATCTTGAGCTCAATGCGCCTACCTGGTTGTAGCACACGCAGCCGTGACGCGCGGAGCCGCTGTGGTCGGCCGCTTGCAGGGGCGTCAGAGAGACCTGTGGCAACAGCACAGCCACTCCCCGCGGAGCTGGAGCCACCGAAGCCCGCGGCAGACCCCATTTCCATGTCTTGGAGCGTGGCACATAGTAAACGGAAACTGAATGTACACGCAATTAACAAAGCCCATCATCCTCCGGCCCTCCCAACACCCGCCCATCATGGCTTCTCAGCGACAGGATGGGTCGCGTTCTGCCAACCCTCCCTCAGAGTGACATTGCGCCGCGTCAGGTACAAATGAATCCGCCGAAGGATCTTGCGCGGGTTGGGGTTCTCCACCCCCCGATGCACTGTGTCGCCCCGGAACACAGCAGCCGCGCGCAACGGGATGTGCAAACGCAGCACCTCGCTCGTTCGCACAGTGACAACGTCTTCACCTGGCCACAAGTCATCACAGAAGTTGCCCGGCCGCGAGTCCAGAAAGAACCCGTCCTCGACCGCGAAGATGACACCAACCATCAACGGCGGGTTGCCCGCCGGCTCAGCGACATCACCGTGCGGCATCTGTCGCTTCGCACCCCCTAAGTTCAGGAGGGCTTTAGGCTGCGACGCCTCGTACTGCACGCCAAACACCGCGAAGAGGATGGCGCACAGCTGCTTCAGAATGTCGTCAAGGTCGATCAGCCCAGGTCCCGCCAGTAAAGCCTGCCGGCGTAGGCGGTCAACACTGTCAGGTTCGGACTGCTGGAGCTCCTCCATCATGTCGACGGACTGAGTGTTGAAAATGGCATTGGCGTTAGCCGCCGACACGGAACGCGTCGCCTTGGCGACCTCGACGCACGCAGCTTCTCCAATGAGCTCCTCCACCAAAACGATGCCGGGGCCACCGTCGCGGAACGCCGCAGACACCTCCTTCTCCGACGCGGTACAGGCGTTTACCCTCGCGACAGAAAGGTACCGGGGACGGCAGGCTCTTCCCTCGAACAGGATCTCGCCCTCCTCCGATCCCGAGGACCCACCGTCCGTGTTGCTTACGCCTGGCGCCAACATGCGCGCAGTCTTCGCTGGCCCGTCGCCATATGCAGACGCAGACTCGGTACCCACCACAGGCCCTCCCGCCGGGCGTAAGATGTCCTCCTCTTCGGCAACCGCGCTCTCTGCCGCCGCCGCTGCACATTCCGCCCCAGCCACTGCCGCCCTCACGCGGGCGGCTGTATTTGCGCGGGAGAGAGCCTTGTTGACCGCCCGTCGTCGGTTGACCGCCATCTTGGAGGGGGATAGAAGCAAAACCGGCGCGCCGCGTCGCAGCGCGGGTTCCCCCGCTGCGGCCCGTTGCTTACTTGCAGCAGAGCGCAAGGTACCATGCACCAGCGGTGCCCCGCGTTGCCTTGTGCGCGTGTCAAGGTGACGCGGCAACGTGCCTCTCGCGGGAGGGATGCCCGAACGTTCCCCGGAGGGCGTCGCACTCGAGAGTTCCATGACGGGGCGACGTGCTGTATGTGTTGCGAGCACGTCACGAAGGCGTCCTCACACGCAGTCTGCCCTTGTCGCGTCCGTTGGTCACGCATGGCGGTGCAACACAAATCGATCGAGGCGACGACCTTGTTGATAAAATTTTATTCAGGCGACGACCTTGTTGATAATTCTAAATGTAACATGCCTCTTGTTGCCGGAGGCGCCCACAGCTGGCGGCATGCGGGACGACATCGTTGGTATTTTCCTTATTTCGTATTTAGTGGATGCCAGGGTCTCTCACAGCCGGGGCAGGAGGCGACGACATTGCTGATATCTTCCGAACAGCAGAACAGAATCAGTGGATGCCAGAGTGGCGCTGAACCAGTGACAACGGCGACAGCCGTCATGACCATTGAAACCAAGTGGGTAATGACCTGTTAATGAAATATGCATCTTGAGTTGCGCGTCATTCTGTCCCGCCCGACGCTACCAGAGACAGACCACTCCAGTTCCTTTGCCTCGCTCTTCCACCTGTCGCTGTGGTAGGTGACTGCCTTTTTTCCGCACTCCGGTGCCCGCCAGGGGCGCTATCTTGGATTCTGTTTCCTCCGAGCGGCTGCTTTTAGTAGCTCTGGGTCCGACCCTATCCGAGTACAGCTATGTGCCGCTCGGCGCGCGCCAGGTCAGTTGCCTCGTCGTGGCTGGTGCGGAGCATCTCTGTGGGCTGTGCGGTGACACAATACGAGATACCTGCCGACTGCGTTGGCGGTCGGAACAGTGGCATGAATATAAGTCACCCGGGCAGGCGATACGACAACTTTCACGCCAGGGGTTGTGGACGGCGTCGCCCCAAAGTTGTGTATTGTCTGCCCGGAGGACGAGCGGGTGGAGACAGACAACTCTGTAGGTCTTTTTTGCCGCGTTGCGTGGCCGCAAACGTGGTTGCGTGCGCGTCCGCGTGCCAGCCCGCAGCAACCGCGTCTGTGTACTCCGCGGGGACTTCTTGGGAATGCATCCCTGTGTCATGAGGAGCATGCTGATCGTTTTAGGCTTCAGTGTGAATGTGCCTCTGTTGCTAGCGGCGGTACCTGTAAAGGGTATACACTAGTTGTTGTCGTTGTCTACATGGGCGGGTGCTTTGTGGTTGGAGATGATTCACAGGGTGCCAAGTCTACGTGTGAAAGCATGTGCGAATAAACTGTAGTTCTGATCATGCGTTGCACGCTACTGCCACGACGGGACGGCGACGGGCTCAAGACCAAAGAAATCTTGGCAGCGCTTGGCTACTCTGATGGCGCTCTGTCACGTATAATAGCAAAGCACGGGACGCCTCGTCTCATCTTGGTGACTTCTGTGACAGGTAACAACACGGTGCCAACTCGCGATGAGGAGGCTTCCGGGAAAACGCTCCTGCAGGACCACGGTAGCACTGGACACTGCTGCGACGCCTGAATTTCTATTATTGACGTGTTAGAGCATGTTCAACACGCATTTGGATCATCATGCTCTTGGTTCATGGTCTTCCTGCTTCTCCAGGAAAGGGGCACCGCATTGCCAGAATACAGACGTGTCTTTTGTAGATGGATTCACCCAGAGCATTGCTGTTGGTTGGGCAATGAGTTTTGTTGGTGTGCGCGCACACATCCGGTTCGCTTCATTGTCCGCCGCGGTGGAGCCTTTATACAGACCTGAGCACGTCGCCACCAGACGCTGTCGTTTGGTGCTGGCTTCATCATTCCGCTTTTGATGTCTCCCAACAGAAGAAAGGGCGCATGGCTGACATCCTCATGCCCGTAAGTGGGGCTAGGTCACCTGTCTCGTAGCTGTGTTGTCCACACCTCAAGCTGTCTGTTGTCCTGCCGCGAGCATTAACATTACCTCGGCGACGCCGTCAGACTTATAACAGAGACTATTGTTGCAGCCTTCTATGATACGGTATCGATTGTGATGACCACATAAGGAGGAAGGATGCCGGTAAATGGAACAATACGGACGGCCTCGTCAGATGCACATCCTCAGAAAAACAGGCACCATTCTACAGAACTAAAAAAATGCCCGAGCTACACATGACAACGGGCAGGACTAGTCACTCTCATCAAACTCAGACTCGTCCAAGAACGTATCACTCTCGCTCTCCGAGGAAATGACGGCACTCATACCGCCGGAACGAGGATCAGAGGGCAAGGGCTGCATGTCACAACGAGCACAAGTGCGCGCGGCTTGCGACATGTGCGGAATGCGGGAAAGGTCCGATGGAAGGAGCTGCGCATTGAAGCGCGCCAAGCAGTGCATCTCCAGATGCTCCGGCAGGAGCGTCGACCGGTCCTTGCGAAGGACTAGCCCAGCAACGGAGAAATCCTGCTCCGATGCAGCGGATGACCCCGATGCACCGAACAGAGAGCAGGCGACTAAATGGAGCAGCGGGTACTCGTCGCGGCGCTCTGCCCAGAAGGAGAGCGCACCGTCGACGTCCGACGGCTCGCTTGTGGTCACGAAGCGTTCAAGCTCCTGCATGGCGAGGTCGGCGGGACTTTCGTCTCCGCCGGTGCGACTCTCCTCCGAGTCCCATCCGACCAGCGTCGTGCGGCACTTCTTGCGCTCGCTCTCTAGCTCGCCATCACGCGTCGTCACGTCCGGCGTGTCGAGTTTGAGGAACGAGCAGGTTGTCTCAATAGCCGCCCGCGCGCGGGCAGTCGGATTGCCGTGACCAGCACGTGCTGCAACCTTTCTCAGCATCGATCCGCCCCCCGGCGTGACGAGCGTTGCAGCCAAAACTGCTTCATTCTTTAGCCATTTCTTTGTTTTGTCCTCAGTGTTGAAAAAGCGCTTGTTTAACTCTTCTTGAATCGGCGAAACAAACGTCGCTGCCTCAGGGCACAAGGTCGCCGCGCTGCGTGTGCGCGTCGTGTACACCTGCTCGTGCTCGAAAAGGCGGCCGTCGAGCTCCATGGCATTAGTACCGCCATTGTCTGCGTCCAAAAAGGAGAGGATGGCGTCGCGCCCGACGGCAAGCGGCTCGGTGAAGTTGATCGGGCATGGGTACGACAGTACGCGCATCGTCCTATGAAGCCGACAGACGAGCTTGAACGCTTCTGCCACTGTCATTGAAGAGCTCTGCATGGCGGTGGATGCCTCGTAGGATGGCTGAAGGACGCCAATCAGGTGCCGCACCGCCTCCCAGTCGGCCCGATCAATGCAGCCCCTCTCTTGCGCTGCCGTAAGGTTTCGAAGCTTCTGAAACCCGACAAGCCGCGGCATCAGCGTAAATAGCCGCACAAGGGACGCGTAAGTGGAGCCCCATCGCGTAGGGGACTCCGTTAGTAACTTACGAGGACCTTCATCACCCGGCATCGGTACAGCGATCAGTATGGCCACACTGGTAGGTGATTTGTGGAAGTGCGCAGTCGTCTTGCGTGTAAGACCCAGAAGCTCGCTTGCGGCGGCATTCTTGCTACCTGACCGAGACGACAGCGTGTCTCCCAGCCGAGCATCTCTGGACGCCGATGATGTCCCCGTAGCCCCTAACGAGGCTTTGACGGCGAAGTGCACCGCGTGCGCCGCACAAGGGATCTAACGCGGCCACAGCTGCCTCAAGGCCTTCTTGACGTTGCTGCCCGAGTCGGTTGTGGACGAGCTGATGTCCTGCTGCTTCACGCCAAATCGTGCAAGCTGGTGAAGCACCCACCTCTTGATGTTGTCATGGTCGTGCCGACCGCTGAAGAGTGTGACGCCGAGGTGCAGCACGCGCATGGTGAAGCCGTCTGGGATAACACACCGCAGGACGAGAGAGCCGTATGATCCGGACCCGTGGCATTCCGTCCAGAGGTCCGTGACGAGGTGGAAGAACGGCAGTCCCTTGTAGCGATGCTGGAGCTGACGCACCTCGCTCCGCAGAGAATCTGACACAAAATTGAACAGGTCCAGTAGAATGTCACGCACGCCAGCCGGCGAGGGTGTGGTGTACGGGACCCCAAGTCCCCGCACAAACTCTTGTAAGTACGAATTCCCGGCAAGGGAGAACGGGGAGAGTGTCATGGCCAGCATCAGCACGACGCGAATGTGATGAGGTCGGGCTTGAGCTGGTCCCATGACGCGATTGCGGGAGGCCGTCAGATACTGCGACATGGGGCCCGCTGCTGCACCGCCGTTGACCTTGGTCGCATCTTTTCCGTCCTTGCGGTAGGACGACACGGCGCCGTGTCGGCTCCGCTGCACGCCACTTGAGAGCCTTGATCCAGCCACAAGGTCAAAGTGCTTCCAAGCGTTGCTGGACTTGCCACCACGAAGTAGGTACGTCGACGTCGTCCCCTCCAGGGCGCACACACGGCACCGGACGACAAAATGGCCTCTCTGGTCTTCGGAGACACCGTTAAACGTGTCGAAGAAGAGATCAGCTTTTGGGTCCTTCGTCCAGGACTTGCCGCCGGCATGGAAAGGGAGCCATTCTTGGCCGCTGCGCATGATGCGCTCAGGGCACGCCGGAGACGGCGTCGATGCGTACGGACCCACCACAGCAGCAAGATCGTCTAATGCGACAGGCGGAGCCGCCGTTGTCGGCGGATCCTCCTCGTCGTCAAGCGGCGAGCCGAGAGGAAGACGCTGCTGCACAGCCGCAGCAGGAACACGCGAGGACGGCAACGGCGCCACCTCGGAGGAGCTGCATCCGCTTGTGGCACTTGGAAAAGATGATTCCATGCCTCAGGAAAGGGGCTGGGTGAGGTGAGTAGTGGAGAGATGGCGAGCAGCAGACTTGACGCGGAGGACGTGCCCAGGAGCTCGTCGAGACGGCGCGGCTGGCATGTGCGGACCGACGGCAGTGACAGCGTGCTGGTCGGTGGCCCATCACGTGGTGGTTGCGTTTCTTTTCATGACTGTGCCTGCTGATGACCCGACGTGGCAACCTGTCCCACGCTGCACCGACGCAGGTGTCGCACCAATTGCGCGTCCCTGTCCAGGCCGGATATACTCAACTGGAATATATTTAATCAGAGAACGATATAATCCCATGGTCGCGGACAGCCCGGAATTATTTTTCGCCGCGACTGACGAGTGTATCGGGATACGAATACTGCACGAACGCAGTTATTCACCGAGGATACGAATATAATGGACGGATATATTCCTGTGGGATATATCCGTGACAACCCCTGATTCGCAGTGTCACCAGGCGGCCACCGGCGCGGGAGCGGTCCGCAGCGCGAGGCGACCGCCGGTCGTAGAAACAGCCGTAGAGGCGGCAGCGGCCGCCGGCGCCACTGCCCCCCTGTGAGCTGTCAGAGGCGTCGACGCGGTGCCCCCGAGCGCGAGCCATTGCCCTCTTGAGCCCCCCACCGGCAGCGACGGCATGTGAGAAGGTGGCGCTGCGTGGGGAAAGAAGAAGAGCCCTGTGGAGGTGGCCGGAAGGAACGACGAAGGCGACAGCGACGATGCAGGTAGTCAGCGTGACCAGGACACGATCGACCGAGGTGACGAGGGTGCTTTCCAGACAATGGGGAGCAATAGAAGCTGGGGCACACTTCTGTTGTCGGTCACTGTCATTTGTCAATATGACCTTTCCGACTGACACGGCTCTGTCGTCGCAAAGGAATGCGATAGGAAAGCCCGCGAAAGCTGCTCATGCAGCCTGAAAGAAGGGACCCATTCCATCTAGGGATACTACCAGTGCGTGTGTTTCCTGAAATGCCATGAACACGGCTTGGCGACAGCGGAAGAGCACCTAGCGGCGCCGTATTGTGCACGATGACTGGAATGGGAGAAAATCTATGGCTTATACTAGACTGCTTGGAACTAGGGCGCAAAGAAGGGCACCGAAGAAGTCAAACGTCGCGCACGGAGATGAGTGACCCGTCTCCGTCAGGATTGAATCACTTTCGTCGGCAGCCAAAGCGGGGCATGCAGTTCTTTATGGTGCGCGTTTGTCGTCCTCCTCGAGCTCGGCGTCATTGCCAGGCCCTACCATGGGTATTTGTTGATTGAGTATACCCATGAGTATCTAGATGTCGGCACCCATACTCGAAAGCCATTAGAAGGTGGGCGATTCCACCCAAGCTCGGGAAGTCATACAAGAAAATACTCATGCGACAGCCAGAAAATAGTATCGAACGTGGAAGCGGAAGCTTAAAGACCTGCAAATCAAGGCGCCGCGGAGCTGCGACCATCCTCGCTGTCTGGTCAAGAAAATCGCTCGAGGCTGGGCCTCTGAAGCGGCCACATCAGAGAACAATCCGGTGAGACGCTGCGTTCGGCCAATCAGAGCTCGGATCACTCTTGCGGCTCCCTCCGCGGGCACTTTCCACCATAAGTTTGAACAGGTACGCCTGAGACGTCGGCATGAAGGACTGCAAGAAGTCCACACAGCACTGACGCTTGAATGGACCATCCGCACTGCTGGTTGCTGGTCCTCGGGTGGTGCCTGTCGCCCTTGTTGCCGCGGCTGGCCCGCCCGCGGGCCACTCACCAGCAGCCGACCTCCCCGCCGCTTGCCTTCGCGCCTCCGCAGTGGCCTCTTCCCGAAACTCCGTGTTGATCCTTCGTTCTTGCGTCCGTTTCATTGTCCTCCCGGTCTTTGTGGCCTCTGGCTGCCACGCCTGGCCAGCAGCTCTGACCACCGACATTGGAGCGGTCGACCCCTCCACTCTCTCGTGCAGCAGACGGCTCACCATACCTCCGGCTTGTTCACGGCCGATAAAAAGCTCTGAAAAAGCGTCCCCACACGCCTCTCCCCGTGTGCTGTGCGATGGGCCCACGAAGGACCCATTGGGAAATGCTGACGCCCTGCCGCCTCCCCCCACCACGCAGTTGCCGGGCCACGGCGTGCCCGCTCCGCGGCCAAGTATACAGAAGCGCACAGTGCGCGGCGGTCGAAATAGAGACTTACCTCCGGTCCTGACGTCGGCATACCCCAACCCCCCTCTCGGAGACCCGCCATCCCGGCATATGATAGAGGCTTCATCCTTTCTGGACGCGTTGCGAGACTTTTCCTTGGACGCTGCGGCTCACGATTGACACACAGCCCCACCCAATGCTCCCGTTCGGCGCCCCCAGCCACCCTTGAACAGGGTCTTGCTGCTTCGACATGGTCAGGGCAAAAGAGATTGGGCCACGTCACGAAGGCTCCGCGGTACCCGGTTGTCTCTCGAGACTGTCCGCACGAGCCACCCCCTTGGTCGGCGAGCGCTTGCGATAATATCAACAATAAGAGAGATCGCCCCGGTCAGATCTCAACAAGACGTGGTCTCCCATTTCGCAAAGTAGCCCCGCATCAAGATTATATGTGATGAGTGAGTAACAAGTACCCACATTCTTGGATATTTCACATGCCAATGCTCGCGTCGCGACTCCGAAAGTGCGAAAATACTCTGTCCCAAGATGTTCGGAGGCAAAAACGCACGACGAAAATCGATACCCATGGTAGGGCCTGGTCATTGCCGTGCTCAGCGTCCCCGTCGCGCCCACCGATTTGGAATAATCGACCTGATGTACACAGAGACGACGTTGATGCCGAGAGGCGGCCGTGATAGCGCGTACTCCCGGCTCAGTATGGTCCGGACACGGTTCCTAAACAAAGCATGCGTGCAGAGGTGTGCGGCAGAGCGAAGACAATGCCAGACACCAATGTTTACCATCTGGCTCGTAGTGGAGCTTCGTCAACAGCTGGCTTGTACGTCTTACTCGTCCATCACCCCGCGCGGTGTTCAATGCGCCTCTCGCACGGTCCTTTCATCACAGATGTTGAATTGGCTTCAGCAACTCCCCAGGACCAGTCACACCGGTCTTGTGGCGTAGTTGGTTTTTCGACCTTCACAGGTTATGAGCCCAGCTCGCGCTGGATTTAGTTCTGAGAGGTCGCGTGTTCGAGATTCGCCACGACTGCGCCCCAGGAGGGGGACGGAGGAATTTGCAGGAGAGGCAGTTCCGAGTCGTGGGTCAG
>Ga0209186_1003053_pt1 | contig 11622 bp, 5 predicted proteins | sample SidtaG_FD_187426 | JGI IMG/M metagenome (GOLD analysis project Ga0209186, IMG submission 187426) | Marine algal microbial communities from Sidmouth, United Kingdom - Sidmouth_Male2 metaG (SPAdes) (version 2) | ecosystem: Host-associated > Algae > Red algae > Unclassified | place: Sidmouth, United...
AATATTCTTGATGCCAATGAGACAGGGATTTTTGATATGGCTGCTTTGGGTTTATCCGAAGGTAGCTATAATGTTCATGGCTTGTCATTCTTTGGCACAACAGAAGAGGTTGTAAACATTGTTATGACAGGGGAAGCAACTTCTGGAGAAGATTTCCTACAACTGATTATGGAAGATGAAATTTGTGCGGATTTAACTGTTCCTGGTTATGTATTGACTGTGACAGAGGCGATGACTAATATGTGTGAAGCCTCGGCTGGTACTGTAACACCTCCTACTAACACAACGGTTATGTTGGGTAATCTTTCAGAAACTCCAACAGTAACAGGAGAAACCAATATTGCTGGATTCTCTTATTTTTATGTATTGACACAACTGACTGATGGTGTTACTTATGATGTTTTAACGTATAACTTGGATGGTGCTTTTGATTTTGCAGAGTATGGAGTAGGAACCTATAATGTTCATGGCTTATCACTTGTTTCGGCTGATGTAGCGTTTTTATTAACAGGTGTTTCTTCTGGCTCTATTTCAACTGCTAGTGATGTTACTAATGCGATTAATAATGGAGATATTTGTGGGGATTTGCTTATTCCTGGTTATCAATTGACGGTTGTTGATTCGACTGGAGTTGGAATAGAAATTATTGATATTGAGATGGTACAGTTGTCTCCTGTTCCTGCGAAGGATGTGTTGACACTTGATTTTGTGGCGCAAGCAGGTGGTCATACGACTGTACAAATTGCGGATCTTTCTGGCAAAGTTTTGTTGGAGCAGTCACATATGACCCAAGTAGGTTCTAATACCCTTTCTTTGAATACACAGGCGTTGAGTTCTGGAATGTATTTTGTGCTTTTACAAAAAGAGGGTCAATTGATTATTGAAAAAATGGTAAAAGAATAATTTTTTGATATTCATGCAACCGATAAAATATTTGCTTCGTCTATGTAAATAGATACCGAGCATTTTTTAATAAATCTAGAAAAAAGCTGTTCCTACAATGGGGCAGCTTTTTTTTTGCCTCCACCTGAATATTGTTCTGGTAAGCCGTTGAAACCGTCTAAAATAGACCCGATAGTAGTGTTATAGCCTACTTAGTTTAAGTGGTTTTTGTGGTTTAAGTAGTTTCTGTGGTTATTTGGTTCTTTCCTTGATAGATTTCTTGGCTATAGTAACGGATAGCGGGCCTTTCCTTTGCGACGAAGCTCCTGACGGTTCTCTCCTTAAAAATCGAGTAAGTGAGGGAGCGGTTTTAGTGGGAAACAAGAAACATAGAATCAATTAGTTATGACATTCTATCCATTTACTTATATGTTCATTTTTAGCTGGGTATTTTTTATTTCTCTCTTCGTTTTTTTACTTTTTTTTAAAATCTTGGGCAGCTAACGGGGCTTGCTCGTTTTGATCTAACTTTTGGGGTGTATACTACTGAAACTTCTGAACCGCCTTTTCCGCTTGTTGCATTGTTTAGTTCTGATATATTGAGGTCGTAGCTTAATCCAATAGATAGATCATCATAATCTACTTTTGCGGCAACGATGAGGGCATCTAAGCCGATTGCTTTTTCAAAGTGTTGGGTGACTCTTAATAAGGGTCCGATGCTAAAAGCTCTGAAAACGTTGCTGTGGTCGTTGTGTTGTAAAACATAGCGTCCCATAATACCTACATCTGTTTTCATGCTTTTGGCTTGGTTCATAAAATAGATGCTTGGTACGATGTCTAATATGTGGTTAAGCTTGATGCTTCCGCCTGCTTGTAGCGATAATCGTAAGGGTACACTTGCGCCATTGTTGAAGTTGTTGCCAAGAAACGTTTTTTCTGATTTTAGGATATTGTATGCTCCTCCTCCTACAAAGAAGTAATCTCTTGCATCTCGAATGTGGTAGTATACGACGCCTGTTGAGACATTGGCATGGGCGTATCGCTCGTCGTTGATGTCTTCGCCTGAACTAATCATGGCGTCATAATTAATACCGTCGAATTGTGTTCCAAATTCACCGCCTGATAAGTCTATGGATTTTAGGCTTAATCCGCCCATTACACCAAAAGATATGAAATCTTGGTTGTTTAATGCTTTGTTGTAGGCTAAAGAAAGATCGACTGTATTGGTGGTGAAGCCAATGAATCCTGCTTTGTCAGTATAAATCATTAAGCCTCCACTTAGCCAATCGCTTTGTGTGGTTGCACCACTTACAATTTTACCATCAAAAGAAGCCGTCATGGTTCGATATGGTGCACCGTTTGATACAGCGTTCCATTGGCTTCGGTAAGCGGCTGTAACTCTAAAATCGCCGTTATATAAGCCTGTCAGGGCAGGATTGACGTACAGGGGTGTCGCATAGTTTTGACTGAAATGAATGTCTTGTGCCAGAACGCTTTGTCCTGTAATGAATAGAATGAAGAATAGGCTTATTATTTTTTGTAGTCGTTTTATTTCCATGATGTTTGTTTTATGTTTTTTTGAGGGAGTTGTGATATGTGACTGGTGACGAGTGATTGGTGACGAGTGACTGGTGACGAGTGACTGGTGACGAGTGATTGGTGACGAGTGATTGGTGACAAGTGATTGGTGACGAGTGACTGGTGACGAGTGATTGGTGACGAGTGATTGGTGACGAGTGACTGGTGACGAGTGATTGGTGACGAGTGATTGGTGACGAGTGATTGGTGACGAGTGATTGGTGACGAGTGACTGGTGACGAGTGATTGGTGACGAGTGATTGGTGACGAGTGATTGGTGACGAGTGATTGGTGACGAGTGAAATCGCTATCAATTCTTCCAGTTACTTTCTCTTATCGAATGAGCGTAACGTTGCCCTTTTGGACTTCTGTACCGTCTACTGTCGTGATTTCGGCATAGTAGTAGAATACCGCAGAATTGAGTGGTTGGTCTCTGAAGGTTCCATCCCAAGCAGAGCCATCATTGCTTTCAAATACCTTTTCTCCCCATCTGTCATAGATAACTAATTGATTTACCTCAATGTTTTTACCCATTACATAAAACTCATCATTTTTGTTGTCGTCGTTTGGCGTAAATATGTTTGGAATAAATATACTAGAAAAACAGGTTTCGTTTTCTCTTTCAGGCTGTTCTTTGGTGACACTTGGAATCGAAGAACAAGCGGCATCTAATTCTAAAGTTACTTTATAATCGCCAGGAAATACCCAGTTTACCAAAATAACAGAGTCACCTCTTTCTTCTACAATTTCAGCACCATCTATACTCCAAGATAAGGCAGTAGATGCTGGCAATGGCGTACCTGTATAGACGATTTCGTCGGGTTGGTTTTCGCAAATAGAAGGCTTTATTACAAAGTCTAAATCTATATCATCGAAATTTAGGATACTGATGACTAAAGAATCAAGACAGTTTCCACTTTCGATTTCTCCAAATTCGTAGTAAAGTATGTATGATCCTTCTGGAGTATTGGCAATATCTAATTTGTTGTCTGTAACGATTGCACCATCATTGCTATAAAAAGTTCCTCCTTCGGGATTAGCAGTCAATAAGACTGTTGGATCACCAGACTTACAAAAGAGTTTGTCTGTATCTTCAAACATTACATCTGGTCCGTTTAGTTCAATGACATCAACAATGGTTGTATCAAACACAGGACAACCTTCGTTCTCCCCACCAGTATATACATAAATAATGGTATCCTGTCCTACCCCTCTTGCGCCTGCTTGGTATATATTCTCGTTTAAAATAGATTGTACCGTAAATTCATCAAGGTAAAAGCCTCCAAATTGAGGTGTTCCATTTCCTGATAAAAGGTAAGGTGGTGAATTTAAACAAAAAGTTGTGGGCATGGTATCTATCTCAGCAGGTAGATTGATGGCTGAAACATAAATATCTGAAGAACAGAAATCAGTTCCCAAAGTATAGGTAATGATATGACTTCCTTGATCTACCATAGAAGGATCAAAGTGAGTTCCATCTATAATTCCATTCCCTGAAAAAGTACCGCCTGCGGGCATCGCATGTTCTCTCAAATCAAGCGGCAATGCATTTCCACAAGCATATTCTACTCCAATCGGAAAATCAATATTAACAGCAGAAACGACGATGTTTTTTTTACAAAAATCTGTCCCTAAAGTATAAGTAACTTCATAGGTTCCAATACCTACAGAAACAGGATTAAAACCAGTTCCAGTGACACCTATACCTGTAAAAATACCTCCTAATTGATTGGGTGCAATAAATTCGACAAGATTAATAGAGGATTGTTCAAGACACACATGGAGTTCATCAGGTGTGGGATCAGGAAAGTTAATATTGACCACAGAACAGTTTTGTGCCAAGCTTGGATTGAGCCAAGTTCCTAGTACTGTAAGCACTACTAATAGTGCATAATTATAATTTCGGTAGATTTTTTCCAATGTTAAAATTTTTCAACGGTTGATTGTTAGTTATAGTCTAAAAACTCCATAAAACAGCCACAAAAATAGCCTTTTTATAAAGTAAACATCATTGATTTATAGACAACTTGTTACATAAAACAATATCGTATATCAATAAATAAAATTCCATTAAAATACCTAACTAAATCAATTCCATGTACGTAACTTTTAGGCAAATTGTAAATGTTTTCCATAAAGTATGTCAGGAAAAAATCGGAGGGAATGCATTGCAAAAATAAACTATCTGAGATTACAATGCACTAGATAAACTGTCTCAGAGTACAAATTATTTTATAATTGTGTATTTTTTCCTAGCCAACGTTTCATTTTAGTAGTCCAATTGACAAATGATAATAGTAAAAACAGTATGTTTATCAATTGGTATTTTGTTTTGCTTCTTTTGCAATCCAAAATAATGACCAGAATGTCCTCTTAAGTTCTTAAAGATTCCCTATTTCTATTACTTTTTTATTGTGTTTTATGTTACAAAGATTTATAAATAACCTATATTTTCTGACTTATTTTGCGAACTATATGCAACTAAATCAGGAGAGAACGGTTTAGTTTTCATCGTTACGCATGGGCCTGCTGTCCGTTCTTATGGCTAAAAAGTCTCAACAGCTTTAGAAGTGTATGTAACTACCAAAACTACAGAACCTACTTAAACCACAAAAACCAAATTAGCCATACCACTACCATCAGGTCTATTTTGGATGGTCAGAACCCCTATCTGTAAAGACACAATGATTGAATTTATTTAAAAACTATCAAAATACTCTATTCATGAGACTCTTTTTATGCTTCTGGACACTAACCCTTAGTATCTTTTTTTCTACAAATATGTGGGCAGCCTCCACAAACACTTCCTCCACATGGAATTTGGTCAACGAATCCCATGTTAAGACAACAGGAGAACGCTGGATTGTTCCGCAAGCATACAGCACGTTTCAAGTTGATTTAGAAAAATTTCGAGAACCCTTACAAAATCTTCCGTTCATTCGTACAGAAGCCGCTAAATCTTCTGATATAATCATTGAAATTCCGATGCCCGATGGTTGCTTTCAGCACTTCCGTATGGTAAAGACGCAAATAATGTCTCCAACGCTGTCTGCAAAGTTTCCTTTTATCACAACATGTGCAGGTTTCGGGGTAGAAGACCCGACGGCAAAACTGATATTAGACATTACATCCAAAGGAATTCATGGGATGATTTTAAAAGCGGATGGTTCTATTTTTATCGACCCATATAGCGATGGCAACAGTGATTTTTATGTAGTCTATCACAAAAAAGACTTTGTAACTTCTAAAAGTTTCGATTGTTCAACTGATAGCCAACACAAACTCAATCAATTTCCTAACGAATGGAAAAAAGCAACCCAAGTAGGCGAAGAATTGCGCTCTTATCGCTTGGCAGTTTCTGCCAATGCCGAGTATTCTAATTTTCATGGTGGTACTGTCGATGGTATTATGGCAGCAATTGTCACCTCTATCAATCGTGTAGTAGGTGTTTATGAACAAGAAGTAGCCGTTACAATGGTTTTAGTAGATGATAATGATGAGCTTATTTTCACAGGTCCAGTTTCTAATGACCCATTTAATAATACGAACTCTTTTCTTATCATTGAGCAAAACCAAAATGTAATAGATGATATAATTGGTAGTAATAATTATGATATAGGTCATGTATTTTCTACTGGAGGTGGTGGTCTTGCCAACTTTGAATGTGTTTGTAAAAATAATTCTAAAGCAATGGCAGTAACAGGTTCTTCAAATCCTGTTAACGATCCTTTTGACATTGATTATGTCGCTCATGAAATAGGACATCAATTTGGTGGAAGTCATACTTTTAATAGTTCTACTCCAGGATGTTTTGAACAAGGTGTTGCACAAACAGCTTATGAGCCAGGAGGTGGTTCGACGATTATGGCGTATGCAGGTATTTGTTCAGGGCAAAATACACAAAATGCTAGTGATCCTTACTTTCATGGCGTGAGCTTAGATCAAATCACGAACTATGCTATCAATGGATTTGGCAACAATTGTGCAGAAATTATCTCTACCAACAATACACCTCCTACTGCTGATGCAGGACAAGGCGGTTTTATCATTCCAATAGAAACCCCTTTTGAACTGACAGGCTCAGGAACAGACGAAGATGGCGATCCTATATTATACTGTTGGGAACAGTGGGATTTAGGTCCAGCAGGCAGTCCAAGTCAACCTTCAGGTAATGCTCCTGCCTTTCGTTCTTTTTCTCCAACAGAGGATCCTCTTCGCACCTTTCCGAAGCTTTCAGCTATTTTAATAAATAACAATAATCCTAATGGTGAAGTTTTGCCTGATTATGCTCGAAACTTATTATTTCGATTGACGGTAAGAGACTACAACGAAGAAGCAGGCGGTTATGGTTTTGACTATACAAATTTAAGTGTTACAGATGACGCTGGCCCTTTTGCAGTGCATAGTGTTGCCGAAACGACTTGGGGTGCTGGCTCTACACAGAGCATTTCTTGGGATGTAGCCAATACAGACGAAGCACCCATTAATTGTAGCAATGTAGATATTCTTTTATCAACAGACGGTGGTAACACCTTTCCCTATACTTTAGCATCAAACAGTACCAATGATGGATTCGTCAGTTTTATAGTTCCCAATATTGCGAGTGAAGAATGTAGAGTAAAAGTAAAAGCTATTGACAATGTATTTTTTGATATTACGCATAACGAAATAACAATTGTCTCTCCAGAATTAGCCATCACCAACGAAGCAGAAAGCACTGAGATTTGTCCAGAAAATATACTTAATGTTCCATTGAATATAGAAGCAACTTATGATTTTAATGGCCCTGTGACCTTGAGTGTTGGAGATATCCCTTCTGTCATTACAGCAAGTTTTAGCAACAATCCTATTTATCCTCCTGCTGTGCCACAACTTATCATTGAAACAAATGAAAACATCGCTTCAGGTACAATTAACATTCAAGTAACAGCGACCTCTGCTGTTGATACGATTACTACAATAATTCCGATTACTTTTATTAATGGAACACCTTTGAGTTCTCCTTTTTTAGCGAGTCCTTCCGATGGTGAACTTGCAGCAGCTTCCTCTCCTACTTTTATTTGGAGCAATATATCTAATGCCACTTATGGTATTGAAATTGCTGACAGTCCCACTTTTGGCAGCAGCATCGTTGAATCTAAATATGATGTAACCAACAATCAATATATTGCAACAAATATTTATGAAAATGACATAGTGTATTATTGGAGAGTTTTTTCTATGAATGGCTGTGGTTCTGGTACAGCGTCACAAGTCTTTTCTTTTCGTACAGGCGTTGAGGACGCTCCTACACAAGAACCGATTCTTAACGAAGGCGACCAATTTGTTGTTAATCAGGGAAGTGAAGTTATTATTAGTGAGGAGTACCTTGCTGTGACAGATAATTCAGATGCAGAGGATTTAGTCTATACCTTAATCGGTTTGCCAGCAAATGGAGTACTTCTTTTAAATGGAATGCCGTTGGCTGTTGGAGATACTTTTACGCAAGAAGATATTAATGATGGTTCTTTAACTTACGAAAACGATGGCGTTGATAATGATTCAGATGCTTTTGTTTTTGATGTTCAAGATGATGAAAATGGTTGGATTCCTTCCCAAACTTTTGATATTGTCATCAGTGAAGGTGTAGGTATTGAGGAGACGACTATTGCCAATCAAATTTTGATTTATCCTAATCCTGCTACAGACTTTTTATTTATTGATTTACAACAAACATACCAACAAAATATTAATTTTACGCTTTATAATTTAGCAGGACAAGCGATTCTTGTTCAAGAAAATTTAGTTGTAGAGGCTAATCAGCCTATTCGTATAGATATTGAACAGTTACCAAAGGGAATGTATTTTTATAAGGTTGCCTTTGATGGTGCGGTGGTTTCTGGGGCTTTGATTTTTTAGTCTGCTCTGCTTATTTTTCAACTATTTAAGTTCATACAAACTTGTTCTTATTTTTGCTTAAAAACATTTTATTTGAAGCTAAGTAAATATACTTTATATCGCCTGAGCGTTTTGACCCTTTTGGGGTTTTCTGCCTTTGGGATAGGAATCATTTATTGTTTCCAAGAAGTTTCTTTGCGAGAAGCTTTATTGGGCGGACAATCTTGGACTTTGCAAATGGCATGTGGTTTGATTTATGGATTTGGAGCTGCTTTTTTAGCATTGTTGTTGATTCAATCAAGGCTGATGAATAGCGTGACGGGATTTTATAAGCAGCTATTTTCTGGACTCCAATTGAATTTAGAGGACATTATTTTTTATTCTTTTTGTGCAGGGGTTGGTGAAGAAGTTTTCTTTCGTGCAGGGCTTCAACCCTTTTTTGGCATCTGGCCTGTTGCTATTTTTTTTATTATGATTCATGGGTATCTTGACCCTCGCAATTGGCGGATGATGATTTATGGAATTGTCATGGTTTTTATTACGGCTGGAATGGGCTATCTTTTTGAAAACATGGGATTGATTGCCGCAGCAGCAGCACATTTTGCTTTTGACTTGGCGATGTTTTTTTATTTAGTTTTTCATCAAAGAGAACAAATTAAAAAAGGGACAATTGATTGGTGACAAGTAGCAAAATGAGCATACGCTTTGCTTTTTTAATTTGGAGCGAATGGTTCGGTGCTTCGTCGTGACGCAGGGTCTCGCTATACGCTACTATAGCAAAACGAATCTATCAAAGACAGAACCCAAAAACTACTCAAACGACAAAAACTACTTAAACCAGCTTGCTATAACGCTACTATCGAGGCTATCTTAGACAGTCTAAACGCTATTGAACTAAAAACTTGTCTGTTGATATTTTTAATGTGCGCTTTTTCTTTTGAGGTTGCGACCATGTAAAATAGCCCTGATAGAAGTGGTTGGATGTTTGCGTTGGCGATAGGTTGGCTTTTCGCTGCGAAAAATGAAAGGCATCTTAGAGATGCCATCCATTAACGGATAGCAGGACTAAACGTAACGACGAAGCAACAAACCTTTCGCTCCTAAAAAATAATATTTTATAACAATTATTTTTATTTCTATGAAATTTCAAAATACACTTTCTTTTGCTAAAAGTTTGGATGCCAAAGATCCTTTAAAAAAATATAGAAAGCAATTTCACTTACCTCTAAATGAAAAAGGCAAACCATTGATTTATTTTTGTGGAAATTCTTTGGGGCTTCAACCTAAATCGGTTCGGGCGCACATCGAACAAGAGCTGAAAGACTGGGAAAACTTGGGGGTAGAAGGTCATTTTGATGGCAAAAATCCGTGGTATTATTACCATCATTTCTTAGAAAAAGTTTCTGCAAAATTAGTTGGGGCAAAAAAAGGCGAGGTCGTTATTATGAATAGCCTTACTGTAAATTTACACTTAATGATGATGTCTTTTTATCGCCCAACCAAAAAACGTTATAAAATATTAATAGAATCACCTGCTTTTCCTTCTGATATTTATGCCGTCAAAAGTCAAGCAAGCATTAATGGTTTTAATCCTAAAAAAGCAGTCGTTTCACTCAAGCCAAGAGCAGGCGAAGATACGTTGCGGACGGAAGATATTTTGGCAAAAATTGAAGAGTTGGGCGATGAGTTGGCATTGGTCATGTTTGGTGGCGTGAATTACTATACAGGACAGTTTTTTGAATTAGAAAAAATTACGGACACAGCGCATAAAGTTGGCGCATTGGCAGGATTTGATTTAGCCCATGCCGCTGGAAATGTTTTGTTAAAATTACACAATTGGGATGTTGATTTTGCGGTGTGGTGTTCTTACAAATATTTAAATTCGGGACCTGGTGGAACGAGCGGTGCGTTTGTACATCAGCGACATGGCGAAAATTTGGAGACACCTCGTTTGGCAGGTTGGTGGGGCAATGATGAAAAAACTCGCTTTGAAATGCGGGATGAATTTATTCCCCAAAAAGGTGCGGGTGGTTGGCAATTGAGCAATGCACAAATTTTGCCAATGGCAGCGCATTTGGCTTCGTTAAAAATATTTGAGGACGCAGGTATTAAAAATTTGCGAAAGAAAGCGGATAAGTTAACTGCATTTATGGAATTCATTATTCACGATATAAATGCAAACGAAAATAAACCAAATTATCAAATTATTACGCCCAAAGATGTAAAGCAACGAGGTTCGCAATTATCTATATTGACGGATGAAAATGGCAAAGCTTTGTTCAACAAACTTACGGCAGCAGGCATTGTTGCAGATTGGCGAGAACCAAATGTCATTCGCATTGCGCCTGTTCCCTTGTACAATAAATTTGAAGAAGTGTGGCGATTCGGAAAAATTTTGGGCAATGGTTAAATTCCTTAGAAGTATATAAAAGCCAAACCATGCTCTCCTAAAAAAGCATAAAAAAAGTCTCCAATTTTGTAACAAGATTTGAGACTTTTCTATTGCTATATTTCAGTAATTTTTACTCCATAACTCTACGACGAAGCTCAAAATTCTCCCCAATATACATCCGTCGCACCTCTTGATTAGAACAAAGATTTTCGGGTGTTCCCTTCACAAAAAGCTCGCCTTCTGACAAAATATATCCTTCATCAATAATCGACAACATCGCCTGTACATCGTGATCTGTAATCAAAATACCAATGTTCCGATATTTGAGTCGCCAAATAATCGACTGAATCTCTTCCACCGCAATCGGATCAATACCCGCAAAAGGCTCATCCAATAAAATAAAACTGGGTCCTGTCGCCAATGCTCTTGCAATCTCTGTCCGACGCCTTTCGCCACCAGAAAGGACATTGCCCATATTTTTGCGTACATGGTCTAAGCCAAATTCTTCTAACAATTCCTCCAGCTTATCCTTTTGCTCGTTTTTTGACAACTTCGTCATTTCCAAAACGGCTTTAATATTGTCTTCCACTGTTAGATGTCTAAAAACAGAAGCTTCTTGTGGCAAATATCCAATACCTGCCTTTGCCCGTTTGTACATCGCCATATTGGTAATGTCCTGATTGCCATAAAATACCCGACCTTCATCGGGTTTAATCAAGCCAACCACCATATAAAAAGTCGTTGTTTTGCCAGCTCCATTCGTTCCCAACAAGCCCACGATTTGTCCCTGATGTACCTCAATAGACACGCCATTGACAACCGCTCGATTTCGATAACGCTTAACTAATTTTTCTGTCCGAAGAATCATAAATTGTATTTTGACGGAGACACAA
>Ga0209186_1003054_pt1 | contig 11616 bp, 10 predicted proteins | sample SidtaG_FD_187426 | JGI IMG/M metagenome (GOLD analysis project Ga0209186, IMG submission 187426) | Marine algal microbial communities from Sidmouth, United Kingdom - Sidmouth_Male2 metaG (SPAdes) (version 2) | ecosystem: Host-associated > Algae > Red algae > Unclassified | place: Sidmouth...
TTGAAAGCCGCACATAGCCTTAGCTACAGCCTGTCCCGAACCCCGATTCGGGATAAGGATTTCAAAGGATTCTTAGACGGAAAAAAGACGAGTATAATGGCACATGTTATTTAATTTCTTTCACTAACTGATAAATAGACTTCATTCCAAGATAATTTGTAAACAGCTAAATTGTCTTTTTCCGCTACTCTTCGTAACGAGCAAAAAATAAGTTCATGATTTCGACGAGGCTATTTTGTGCTTAGTTTTCTTCTTGGAAATAGGCGTTTATCTGGATAAATAACTGTTTTCAAGGAGGAAAATAAGCACAAAAGAAGCCGTCCAAATCGTGAAGTTATTATTTCATCGTTACTTAGTGAAAGAAAATAAATAACTTGCCCCATTATGCTTGTTCTTTTCCCTTCTAAAAAACACAAAAAATAGTTCCGTAGCTATGGCTATGCAACGATTTTTTGTGTTTTTTAGAAGAAAAAATTACGGCGCATTATGGAACAATTTATTTTCTTCCTCTTCCCTAAGTAGTAAGTCAAACTAATTATGATAAGTTCATTTGGCGAAATTTGTCCGATTACTTTGTTGGAGAACATCCAGCGTAGCTACGGCTATGCTGAATAACCTCCGCCTCGTACTCGAAAAAATTTCACTCAAAGCAACATATCATAATTAGATTGACTTACTACTAAGTATACTTATAGAAATTATTAGATTTATTCTAAATAAAAAATAAAATTTGAAATAAGATGAAAATACTCAACTATAATTCTATATCTTTATGTTATCAACAATTATAATTTTATAGATAAAAGTATAAAACCATTTTTAAATGAATTTATTTACCGAAAATAGCCCCGATACTTATGATGCGATTGTCATAGGCAGTGGTATCAGTGGTGGCTGGGCAGCCAAAGAACTCTGCGAAAAGGGACTTAAAACATTAGTACTCGAAAGGGGCGGAAATGTCAAGCATGTTGTAGATTATAAGACGGCGAATATGGACCCCTGGGATTTTAAGCCCGAAGATAGATTGACAGAACAAGAACTGGAACGCGATTATCCGAAGCAACGTCGCACTGGATATACGACTAATGAGGAGCATGTTCATTTTTTTGTAAAAGATAGCGAGCATCCTTATGAAGAAACTAAAGATACGCGATTTGATTGGATTCGGAGTTATCAGGTCGGCGGGCGTTCGCTGGTGTGGGGAAGGCAGAGTTACCGTTGGAGTCCGATGGATTTTGAGGCAAATATTAAGGAAGGGATTGCCGTAGACTGGCCTATTCGTTATAGTGACCTTGAAAAATGGTACGATTACGTAGAGGGATATGTTGGCGTGAGTGGCAGGAAAGAAGGCTTATCGCAACTGCCGGATGGAGTGTTTCAGCCGCCGATGGAGTTCAATTGTGTAGAACAACATTTGCGCGAAAATATCTCTAAAAAATTTAACGATAGAATCATGACTATCGGCAGAACGGCGCATGTCACCGACCCAAAGGGCTTGAATGGCAGGGGAACTTGTCAGTATAGAAATCGCTGTATGCGTGGTTGTCCGTATGGTGCGTACTTTAGTAGTCAGGCATCTACATTACCGGCTGCCAATGCGACAGGTAATATGACCTTGCGCCCGGGTTCGATAGTCTATGAGGTGGTATATGATGAGGATAAAAAACGAGCAAGCGGTGTCCGTGTTATTGATTCCGAAACGAAAAAAGATTATTTTTTCAAAGCAAAAGTCATCTTTTTGAATGCTTCGACAGCGCCTTCGACGCAGATATTGATGATGAGTAAAAGCAACCGTTTCCCTGATGGTATCGGTGGAGAGTCGGGAGAATTGGGACATAATATGATGGATCACCATTTCCGCGTGGGTGCGAGTGGTGATTTTGATGGTTTTGAGGATAAATATTTTAAAGGCAGGCGGGCGAATGGTATCTATATTCCACGTTTCCGCAATCTTCCGGGCAGACCGGAAACCAAAATGAACTTCTTACGTGGTTACGGTTATCAAGGCGGTGCGAGTCGCCAGAATTGGATGCGTAGCGTAAGCGAATTGGGCTTTGGCGGTGCGTATAAAGACGAAATGTATGAGGCAGGTCCGTGGCGATTTGGCATGACAGCTTTTGGCGAAATGCTGCCCGACCATGATAATAGAATGGAACTCACCGATAAAAAAGATAAATGGGGCATCCCGATACTCAATTTTACCACCGAAATAAAGGAGAACGAACTCAAAATGCGTGAAGACATGGCGATTTCTGCCGTCGAGATTCTGGAAAAGGCAGGGCTCAAAAACGTATCGTCTTTTGAGGCACCTTATGGCGTAGGTTTGGGCATCCACGAAATGGGTACGGCACGCATGGGACGCGACCCAAAAACAAGTGTTTTAAACAAATGGAATCAAGTACATCAAGTGCCAAACCTATTCAATACAGATGGCGCATGTATGACGAGTTCAGCTTGTCAAAATCCGAGCCTTACCTATATGGCACTCACGGCACGAGCCGCCGATTATGCCGTAGAACAACTTAAAAAAGGGAATTTGTAGTCCATAGATGAACGCGAGTTAAATGCGCGATTATCCATGGACTATCGACTTACTATTCATTCATTCATTCATTCAAAATTCATTCATTCATTCAAAATTCGTTCATTCATTCATCAATATAAATTATGAACAGAAGAAGTGCAATAAAAAATATATCTATCGGTGTTGGAATTTCGGTATCGTCCGGCACGCTATTGAGTTTGATAAGTGGTTGTAAATCAGATAGTAGCACGGCTACTGTAAGCAATGCCGTTTCAGGTTTGATGAACGCTAAAAACGCGGGATTTCTCGAAGAACTCATGGATATTATGCTCCCTGCTACCGATACGCCGGGCGCGAAAGATGTCGGGATTATCAAATATGTCAATGTCGTGCTCGGCAGATTATATGAGAAAAACGACCAAAAGGCCTTTACAAAAGGTTTGGGCTTTTTTCAAGATGCTGTCAAGAAAAAATATAGCTTGAGTTCTGGCTTAGATGCCAGTCGCGAGCAATTGACGGAGGTATTAGAAGATTGGATTGGTAAGAAAAATGAAAGCCGAAAAGAAGAAATCGGCACATTACTCTATTCATCGGAAAATGATGTTGCCTTAGTTGATAGAGAGAAATTTTATATTTATAAGTTTATAAGCAACACGAAAAGTCTTGCTACCAGCACCTATTTCGGTAGCGAAGAAATAGGCACAAAACACCTAAATTATGACCCCATCCCAGGCAAATACTTGGGCTGTATTCCTATCGAAGAAGTAGGCGGTACTAATTGGGCATTGTGATAATGATTAATGTATAATGTATAATAGTTTTCGCTACGCGAAAACATCGGTATTAATCATTAATCATTAATCATTAAAAATCGTCCACTTCTCGTTACTTTCTGCAGATTCGATGACTTTATCAATAAAACGCATACCGCGCACGCCGTCTGCTATTGTTGGGTAATCGCTCATGAGTGCGTTGGGTTGCTTACCCTTTTTAATTTCTAACAAACTAAGGGCGAAGTTTTTATAAATATTAGCAAATGCCTCTATAAAACCTTCGGGATGTCCTGCGGGGAGGCGTGTGGCAAATTGTGCGGCTTCTGAAAGTTCGCCTACGCCTGTACGCTTGATGGTCGCGCCCTTGTCGATATGTCTGACAATCAGCGTGTTAGGTGTCATTTGTCGCCATTCCAAACCACCTTTTTCGCCATATATTCTAATGCTCAATGGATTTTCTTCGCCTGCGGCAATCTGTGTGGCGAGTAGGGTAGCCTTCGCGCCATTTTCCAATTCCAGTAATAATGCACCATCATCATCCAATTGTCTACCTTCTACGAAAGTATTGAGGTCAGCGCATAGCTTAGTGATTTTCAAACCTGAAATATATTCCAACAAATTTTCGGCATGAGTCCCGATGTCGCCCATGCCGCCGGCTTTGCCGCTACGCTTCGGGTCGGTGCGCCAATCGGCTTGCTTCTGACCGCTATCTTCGAGGCGCGTCGAGAGCCAGCCTTGCGGATATTCGACAATCGCACGGCGCAATTTGCCCAATTCACCTGCGGCTATCGTGGCTTTAGCTTCCTTGACCATTGGGTAGCCCGTGTAGTTATGCGTCAGCGCGAAGCACAAACCCGTCTTATTCACAAGTTCCTGTAATTCAAGGGCTTGCTCCGTAGAAAATGTCACAGGTTTATCACAAATAACATGAAAACCATACTCCAAAGCCATCTTAGCAGGCGCGAAATGCAGGTGATTTGGCGTAACAATAGAAACAAAATCCATGCGTTCGCCTTCGGGTAGCGCAGCTTCAGTTTTTATCATTTCCTCATAAGTGCCATACACACGGTCGGGCGCGAGATAGAGTGCCTTGCCCGATGCCTTCGACTTTTCAGGCTTGGAACTAAACGCTCCACAAACCAATTCGATATGACCATCCAAGCGAGCAGCCATACGATGTACTTCGCCGATAAACGCGCCTTGTCCGCCGCCTATCATGCCCATTTTTATTTTATTCATAAACTAATGAATGTAAGTTCTCAATGAATGAATTTTGAATGAATGAATGAATGAATGAATGAATAAAGAGATTTTTAGATAATATTTGCTGGTTTTAATGGAAAATGAATGAATCAGAGCTAATGAAATAATGAATGAATCAAGGCGTGTAAATATGATTCATTCATTCCTTCATTCAAAATTCATTCATTCCTTTCTCTTACGCATGTAAAAATACAAGAACCCAAAAGCAATAATCAAAATAGCGGGAAAAACAGCGAGATTATCCAGTGTTGCTTGTCCTGCAATCACGCTGGCTTCTTCTTCGCCGATGCCTGATGCGATAGCTGTTCCTTTTGCCGAATCCAACCATTTGCCAATAATAGGCTGCCAAATTCCGGTCGCAAACATCCCTGCTGCGCCCATGACGCCGAGTCCGAGTGCGCCTGTTTCGGGTAAATATTCGCTCACAAAACCAATCATAGTGGGCCAGAAATACATCACGCCAATAGCAAAAAGAATTGCTGCCGGATAAATCATCACGCCCGTTGCCTGACTCATCCAAACGAGTGCAATCGTGGTAATAATCGAACTTGCCCACAAAACACCCGCAGGATTGAGCCGATGAATGACCGGACCTGCAAAGTATCTACCGACCGCCATCAAGCCCGTAATCATCGCAAGAATGAGCATAGGATGTGTACCTGCATTGCCAAGTATTTGCTCAATCCATTGCTGCGTACCGAGTTCGGCGGTAGCGGAGAGCGTCATGCAAATTGCCATAAAAATAAATAGCGGCGTGAGCAAAGAAGCTGCATTTTTTGCGGTATCTGACTCCAATGCAGTCGTTTCAGGAAATTCCTGCCCAAACATAAGAAAAGCATAAATCAAGGTCGGAATAATCATAATCGCAATTTGCAATTGCCACCCCATACTAAAGCCCGTCATCAACTGCGACACCAATGCCCCGATGACAATACCGCCCGGAAACCAAACGTGAAACTTATTGAGCCAAGTCGATTTATCTTCTGCATACATTTCGGCAATCATGGGATTCGCGCCCGCTTCTACACTACCATTTGCAAAGCCGATAAAGAAGGTGGAAATGAGCAAACCCCAAAAGCCACCCGCAAAAATCGTAAGTAACAAACCCAAGAGGTGAAAGGTAAAAGCAGCCATCATAATCCGCTTAGGACCAACGGAGTTATAGAGCAGCCCACCGATTACCGTAGCAGCAGGAAAGCCCCAAAATGCCATCGAATTGATGTAACCGAGTTGGATATTTGTGAGTCCAAAACCTGTCCCCAACTGACCGAGTATTCCGGCGCGTATTGCAAAAGTCATTGACGTAACAATGAGCGCAATACAACTCGCGTAAAAAAGTCTTTTTCTATTCATTTTCAATGAGTGAATGTGTGAATGTGTGAATGAGTGAATAGCTAATTTTGAATGAATGAATTTTGAATGAATGAATCATGTGTAATGCAATAATGATTCATTCATTCCTTCATTCAAAATTCATTCATTACACTGCTTTCCCTGCTTTGATGAGTAAATCCCTTGTGGCGATAATGCCTTTTTCTTCATCCATTTCGCCTTCAAATTCTACACCTACGTAGCCTTTATATCCTGCATCTTTGACGACTTTCATCATTTTATAGTAGTCGATTTTCGTCTCATTGCCTTCCGCATCGAAGCTATAAGATTTGGCAGAAACGCCTTTGGCATAAGGCATCATTTTTTGGATACCTTCGTAGATGTCCGGGTATTCTTCTACGCAGGGTGCGCCCCAGCGTTCGCCGCCTTCGCGCTTGATACAGAAATTGCCGAAATCGGGCAGTGTACCCGCATTAGGCATGCCGCTGCCTTCGATGACTTTGGCGACAAAAGCGGGATTGGAGGAATTGCCACCGTGATTTTCGATAATAATATTGACGTTCTGCGGCTTGGCATATTCGCAGAGTTCACGCATGCTTTTGGTGGCTTGCTCGACCTGATTTTCAAATGTCCCCTCACCAAGCAAATTGATACGAATAGAATGACAGCCCAGATAATTTGCCAAATCTACCCATTTATGGTGTTTTTCTACGCCCTCTTTCCGTCCTTTTTCATCGCTACTTGCCAAATCGCCCTCGCCATCTATCATAATGATGAGATTTTCGATGTCATTATCCTTCGAGCGCATCAACAAATCTTTGCCAACGCCCTTGATGGCTTGCAACATATTAGGTGCTTCCAAATAGCTCTTGCTGTAAAGGTGGTTGACGTATTCAAGCCCACCAAAGCCCAATTTTTTAGCTTTTTCTGCAAAATCAAGCGGATTCATACCGCCCTCACGTATGGCGCGATTGAGCGACCACTGCGCCAATGATAATTTGAAGAACAATGCCTCCGAACTGTCTTGTGCAGCGGCTTTATCGTTTTTCGTACCTTTATTTGAGGTGGACGAATCGCTGGCGCAGCCTGCCAAATGCAAGCCCCCATAAGCCAAACTTGCATAGCTGACATTGCGAATGAAATTTCTTCTTTTCATAGTGTGAATTTTATTTGCAACTAAGTTCGCTAACCGTAATGACTGCTTTACAGGTTGACCGCGAACTCGTACAGGCGAATTTATTCGCCATGTCGCAATAATATTAATGCGTAATTTTTTGATTTTCAAATTTTTATAAATAAAAATTTGAAATCACATGGCGACTGAAGTCGCCTGTACGCTATTCGCGGTCAACCTGTTTAGCTGTCAAGTGTATTTTTATTTATAATAAAAACAAAAACAATAATTTATAAATTTTTTTTTATGTCACTTGACAGCTAAAGCAGTCATTACGGTATTCGCGCCCTTAGTGTAAATAGTTACGATTTATTTTGCGAAAATGATATTTACTGTATTTTATTTGTGTGTAATTTAATTTCATAAAATTAAAAATAAACTTTAGATTTATTCATAAGATTTAAAAAATAATTACGAAAAAATGAAAATTTGTTAATCAGCACCTTGTGCCGGCTGTCTAAACAGGCTGGCTGCGACCTCGTACAGGCGAATTCATTCGCCATGTCTGCAACAATTATTATTTATAATAATTTTGGAAATGAAAAATTTACAAAATTTTTAACATGGCGACTCAAGTCGCCTGTACGAAGTTAGATTTTATTTTTGAACATAAAAACACCATTTTCCTTACGGCAAACATAATAAACGCACTATCTTTGCACCCTACATGAACACCAACACTGAACATATCAATATTTTTATCGCGTATTCGAGAAAGGATGAGGTATACCTCAAGCGACTTCGCACGGGACTGAAACCATTAGACCGTAGAAATGCGGAAGTGACGATATGGTTTGATGGCGAAATAGAACCCGGCGCAGAGTGGAATAAAACCATCAAAACACATCTACGAAAAGCGGATATTATCCTGCTCTTGGTGAGTATGGACGCGCTGGCTTCCGATTATTTTTATGATGATGAAATGCAGGAAGCACTCGCCCGACACGACCAACAACAAGCGATTGTCATTCCCGTAATACTGCGGACTTGCGATTGGGAAGATGAACTCGGGCACCTCCAAGCCCTGCCCAAAGATGGCAAGCCCGTCACCGCATGGACGCATGAGGATGATGCGTATACGGATATTGTGCGAGGTGTTAAGCGGAGTATAAAGGACATTCGTTCTCGTCGAAAAGAAAAAGTTGCTAAAATCGCTATGCTCCCCATGTCCATCAAAGAACTCCTACGCGACATGATACACGTACAAGGTGGTACTTTCGAAATGGGAAGTAATAATGGACGAGATAATGAAAAACCTGTTCATACTGTCACTTTAGATGATTTTAAAATAGGAAAATATCTCATTACACAAGCTCAATATCAGGCTGTAATGGGCAAAAATCCAAGTCATTTTAAAGGAAATAATAAACGACCTGTCGAATGTGTAGGTTGGAATGACGCACAAGATTTTATCCAAAAACTCAATGAAATGACAGGTGAGAATTTTCGCCTACCAACTGAAGCGGAATGGGAGTTTGCTGCAAAAGGAGGAACGAAAAGCGAAGACTATAAATATGCTGGAAGTGATAACTGTGATAATGTAGCTTGGTATTATAAAAATAGTAATGTAACGACTCACCCTGTGGGCGAAAAAACTGCCAACGAACTCGGTATCCATGATATGACTGGTAATGTAAACGAGTGGTGTGAAGATTGGTATGATGTGAGTTACTACGAATATAATTCCCGAAACAATCCTAAATCAAGAACAAAACAAACTCATCGAGTTCTTCGCGGTGGTTCGTGGTCCGACTTTCTTATCTTCTGTCGTGTTGCCAGACGTGGCATGAACTCTCCGAACAATGCTTTCCACTTTGTCGGTTTTCGCCTTGCCCAGACTCCTTAACCCTTTATACTTTTATTTTTTTACCCTTTTATCCCGCGAAGCGGGTCGATTTTTTTTCGTAGCGCGATACTTCCAGTTCGCGCCGTGTTAGGGCGCATATGTACGCGACGCGAGCTGGAAGCGTCGCGCTACGTTTTCAGGCATTTCTCAAATATTTATTGTAAATTTGAATTATTTATAACACACATCATTTCAAAACATAAAAAATGTCAGTAATAGATAAACCACTCACCAATCTTCAGTTGGAATTGCTCAAACTGTATAGTTTGGAGTTGAATGATAAGGACTTGACGGCAATACAGCGTTTGATAGCACGGTATTTTGCCGACAAAGCATCAGATGAAATGGATAAACTCTGGCAAGAAAACGGCTGGACGAACGACACGATGAACGAATGGCTCACCAATGGAGCATTCAATGAAACCCAAAAGTAATATGCGTATAGTATTGGATACAAGTAGCTTATTGGTTGTTATTGGAAGAGAATCCGAGTATCGTCCGATTTTTGATGCTTTTCTTGAAGGTGAAATAAAACTGCTCATTACAACTGAAATCCTGAATGAGTATGTTGAGAAGCTCGAAGAAAAAACCAATCCGATTTTAGCCGAAAACATTGCCGCCCTTATGGTAAAGTCGCCCGACGTTGAGCGTGTTGATGTTCATTTTAAATGGGCAATTATCACCAAAGACGCTGATGATAATAAGTTTGTAGATTGTGCCTTAAACGGTCAAGCCGATTTTTTGGTGACAGATGACCGACATTTCAATATTTTGAAGCGAATTGGCTTTCCTCCCGTAAAAATTATCAGAACAAAGGATTTTATTGAAGAAATTAAAAGGTTTAGAAGTCAGCCGTAGCGGGACACTTCCAGTCTGCGCCACGTTAGGGCGCATATGTACGCGACGCGAGCTGGAAGCGTCGCGCTACGTTATTTATTCAAATACTTCATCATCATTCTCAACAAACCATCATTCTTTCCATAAGGTGCGTAACGAATAGGTGCATCTATAAGAAACGACTTGTGTAGCACACTTTTTTTATGCGAAAAAGTATCAAATGACGCCGTGCCGTGATAGGAACCGATACCGCTTTCGCCCACACCGCCAAAGGGCAGATTTGGGTTGGCGATGTGCATGAGGGTGTCGTTGATACTCACGCCGCCTGCGCTCGTTTCGTTCATTACTTTGTCGATGTTTTTTTGTGATTTGGAGAATATATATAAGGCGAGGGGTTTTTCGCGGTCTTTGACAAATTGGATGGCATCTTCGAGACGCGAATACGTCAAAACCGGTAGAATAGGACCAAAAATTTCCTCTTGCATCACGGCATCGTCTTTGGCGACATTATCCATCAAAGTGGGTTCGATATAAAGGTCTGTCTCGTCCATTTTTCCACCGGAAATAATTTCCCCACCACCTTCCATCAAACTTTTTAGGCGTTTGAAATGTTTCTTATTGATGATGCGTCCGTAGTCTTCGCTTTGCTGCGCATTTTCGCCGTAAAAATTAGTGATTTGCCGCTTCATTTCTGCGACAAATTTATCTTTAACCTTCTCATCTACAAGCAGATAGTCTGGCGCGATGCAGGTTTGCCCGGCGTTCATCAGCTTGCCGGATACGATGCGTTTGGCGGCGTATTCGAGGTGTATTTTTTCATCGACGATGCAGGGGCTTTTTCCGCCCAATTCGAGCGTAACAGGCGTGAGGTGCTTGGCTGCTGCTTGATATACGATACGCCCGACATTCGTGCTGCCCGTAAAGAAAACGTAGTCAAATCTTTCGACTAAAAGAGCTTGCGTTTCGGGTACTCCGCCTTCGACTATGGCGATATATTCATCCGAAAAATTATCAGTCACTAAATCGCTGATTGCCTTAGCGGTGTGCGGTGCATATTCCGAAGGTTTGGCGATGATGGTATTGCCCGCAGACATCGCACCTACAAGTGGCGCGAGCAGCAATTGAAACGGATAGTTCCAGGGCGCAATAATGAGCACATTTCCGTAAGGTTCGGCTTGGATATAGCTCGATGCCTTCGCATGAAATAGTGGCGTAGGAACGTGTTGGCGTTTTGCCCTTTTTTTGGTATTTGCAATCGCATCATCCAAATCATTCAGCACAAAACCAATTTCTGTCAAGTAGCCTTCGGTATCACATTTGCGAAGGTCTTTATAGAGCGCATCCAAAAAAATGCGCTCGTTTTCGACGATAGCAGTACGTAATTTTTTTAATTGTGCAATGCGAAATTTTACGTCTTTAGTTGCGCCTGTGGCGAAATAATCGCGTTGTCTGCCAATGAGGTCGGCAATATGGGCGGTATTCGACGGTGATAAGGTAGTAATTGCTGTCATGATTTATTTTTATATTGATAAGCACTTGCGTTTCGATGAAAATTATTGATAATAAAAATATACATAATAAATTGATTTTTAATATCTTTTTATAAATTAAATAATTTAATTTATAAAAAATTGACCTGTAAAGCATTTATTACGGGGCATCTACGTATCAATTTTATTTTTTACTTTCTTTTTATCGAAATGTAAGTACGAATATACATAAAAGACTTTATTTAGAAAATTTTTGTATGCAGCTAACTTTGTCTTTTTCCGATACTCTTCACCTATTTTTCGCCCCGTACCGTAGGGTATGCGGCTCAAAATGAGGCTCGATTATCGAAAAAATACAAAAGTTCCATGCATACAAA
>Ga0209186_1003055_pt1 | contig 11616 bp, 13 predicted proteins | sample SidtaG_FD_187426 | JGI IMG/M metagenome (GOLD analysis project Ga0209186, IMG submission 187426) | Marine algal microbial communities from Sidmouth, United Kingdom - Sidmouth_Male2 metaG (SPAdes) (version 2) | ecosystem: Host-associated > Algae > Red algae > Unclassified | place: Sidmouth...
CACACACAGCCTACACGCAGCCCAAGCCCACAAGGAAGAGCCGCACGTCCTCGTCGACCTCGTGCGGCGCTTCCTCCACCACCGCTGCGCCCACGCCCTCCACCCCAATCAACGACGCACCTCACGGCTCTGCTCGAGCCTTCTTCGCGGCTGCCGGCGCTTCGGCATCGTCCGACGCTGCTACTGAGCCGTCGCTGTGCGATATTGCTGGAGCCGAAAAAGCCGCCGACATATTGCTCGAGCTTCCCGTGACCTGCCCGTCGTCCTTGGACAGGGACTTCCGGCACGTCGCGGTCTCGGCCCACCCCTTGTGTCGCACATACAAAGCCTGCATGCGATTGAAGGCGATGTTGAGGTGGCGCACGTCCCGTTTGCCCGATGCCTTCAACCACTCGCACCACAGCTGCTTGCTCTCAGAGCAGAAGTGCTCGAGGGTGTCGACCATGAAGGAGTCCAGCAGTCGCAGGTTGACCTCCTCGTCCATGTACGGCTTCCCGGTCTCGTAGAGGCGCCACTTGCACGTGTTTTTCCACGCCTGTCGCGACCCTTGAGGAAGCCCATCACGTGCGATGAAGGCCGTGTCCCAGTCGATCAGCTTGACCTCAACAGCGTCCTTTGTAGACGACAGGCGCCACATGATATTTGAGACGTACATGTCCCCGTGAATGACCCCGGCATTGTGCATGGCAGTCGTTGCCTCCTTGACGGCCGCGACGTACATCCTTGCCGTCACTACGTCTTCCGGCAGACCGCTGCGATACCCGTGCGTCGTCAAGTTGGGGAAGAGCAGTGCCGACAAGCCATTCTTGGAGAAGCCAGGAGGAAGAATGTCATTCGCAAAGCAGATCGGGAAGCACACGAAGCGGGACGCCGACGAGGCGTAAAGCTCCGTGAAGACCAATGCCATACGCGCCAAAACCGCATCGCGCTCGGGCGCTAACCCGTGCGACACGCCACCAATCTTCATCCACACCTGCGAGAGGGAGAAGGAGGGCTGAAACCACGCGGCGTCATCGGCTTCTATGGTCGCCTCGGAGCTTGATATCTGTGCAGGCACTGCGCTCCGCAGCCCACACAAGTGGACAAGCAGCTGCAAAGTCCGCTCCATCTGCTGCGAAGCCAACTTGCGGTGCAAGTGCGCTGTTGCAGCTCCCCGGTCAGTCCGCAGGTCCAGAACACCGCTTGTTGAGACGGCGACCGGAAAGGATGGGTAGGCCATGTACGCCGCGCCGTGCACTTCGGCAACGCCGGTACAGACCGACATGGGCACCAAGATCTTGCCAAGGTCGACTCCGGCTTTGTACAGGCCGGCAACAGCCGCGCAGGCGTATACGCCGGCTTGCTGTAGGCCCACCAATGGGCTGGCGCTGGCCTGCTTCACTTCTTGGATCGCGGCCACGTGATGCAGCCCGCCGATCTTGGCTGCCCAGGCAATGTCGGGATTCCCGCCCAGCTTGCAGTAAACAATGGGCTGCTGCAGAAAGCCAAGGGTCTTGTTCTCTACCAGCTGCACGCCGTCGAGCAGATAGGGCTTGTTGCTGCTCATCACCTCCGACTGCACGGTCCGAGTAGCACGGTTTGTTGAACTCTCGTTGAGGGCCTTGCCGTCTGCAAAAATAACCGACATGGCGCACAGGGCCCTGTGCAAAGCGCCCTTGTCATGCATGACCTCCGCGACACTCTGCTCTGTCGGCTGCAGGTGGTTGAATATGCGAGGCGGGAACGTCGGGTCGTGAGTTGGAAAGGTGTTAATGCAGGGACCAAAGCAGGAGCGCTTCTTGGACAGGAATGAGCTGGACGCAGCCGCCAACGGGAACTCAAAAGAATAGATGAGTGGAGGGTAGACACCCGCCGCAGGAGCAGGAGATGCCGCGTCGTCCATAGCGGCGGCGCCAGCAGCTTGAGTGGTGGGAACGGCTGCGCGAACAATCGGGCGACCATCTAGTTCCTGCTGACTGTGTCCAGATAAAGCATGTCAAGGAGGCCATCGGGTGCGACATCCAGGAAAAGGAGTAGAAAACTTGGCTTGCGACGATGACACCAACAGAGTATCGACTGTTAGTGTTTGACCAATATAAAAGACGAGTGTCACCAAAGCCTCAAGAACATCTCCAGCCATGCTGGTCGAAGCCAAGAACAACTAGCTCGGAGTCACACCAATGTGCGAGCACCTAAACAACACTGACATCATCCTGTGTCGCCCACGTTTGACGCCCTGTCGCCAACCTGCTGTTCCTAGACGACGGTGGCGACGACAGGAGGCCGCCGAGACGCCGCGTAGGTACGGAGGGGCTCCAAGAATGTGGTGATGGCAGCAGGTGGCCACCTCACCACCGAGAGAGAGCAGACGGAAGACCCTCCCCCCCGCCCGCCCTCGCTGGAGCCGCGGCTGGCCGCCGCCGCCGCGGCTGCCAGCCGATACCGCCGCGGCTGGCCGACGCCGTCTCGGCTGCCAGCCGACGCCGCCGCGGCTGCCAGCCGAAGCGCAGCGGCCGCCGCCTCTTGCTGTCGCTGGCTCCGTCGCAGCCTGCCCGCCGCCACCGCCGCCACCGCAGCTGGCCCCCGCCCCAGCTGGTGGTTGGCCGCGGCGATCCCGAAGCGTAGTCGGCCAGCAAGTGCAGGCCGTTGGCACGGATTACTCCTGGCAAGCCAGGAGTCCATACTGTAAGAGGTCATGCGTCTCATTGCGCACAAGGAGTTCATACTGTATCAGGTCACGCGGAGTACAACAAATTGTCGTGTAATTGATGTGCTTCGCTGTCTCAGGGCGGCAAAGTGAGACCCCGTTACGCACGACAACGAAATCTCGCACGAGGGTCTGTTGGCCAGCAGGCTGTGGCAGACAGGGCCCGCTGGCGTCCCCATGGATGAAATCCCGGTGGCACTCCCTACGTACCAAGGTCGCTTTGCTGTCATGCTCGTCCGGGGTACAGTCAATATTGCGTCCCATCGGATTGGCGTCGGACCGGGTGCGCTGCAAATGGTAGGGTGTGGGGGGGGCCCGACGTGAGAATAGTAGGGAGCCAGCTGGGGGGGGGGATGGTACTGGGGAGCGGCAGCAGTGTTGCTTTGTCCGAGAGAAAGAAACTTAGATGCTTTCCTCTCCTCCTCCGACCAGCGCGCAGCGGGGGGCCGAGGGTGGGCAGCAAGTGGGTGAGTGGGGGGGGGGGGAACCCCGACTCGTCCAGTCCGACGGCGGCTTCGACTCCGCGGGCGCTCCTTTATTTCCGCCATGGCCCGATACTCTGGCGCCAGGCCAGGTCCCCATCGTCTGCAAAGTGGGGCATATGCTGATTTGCTGTACTGGCGGCGGTACCCACAATTTTCAAATTGCCTCCGAACGCCTCCAGTACAGGATGAAACGGCATGTACTAGGCCATATTCGACCCCCCTCCACACTGCAAAACTTCCAGTATAGTATAGAAACGATATTCGCATTTTAGACCGCGGCGCACCACTGCACTCTCGCAGTATAGACAAGAACTGCGTCCTAGACATGAAACGTAGACCTCTGTGACAGCGAGTCGATCTGATAAAGTTGCAATTCCGAGATTAAAATCGCATTCGAATATGCTCGAGAAAGACATAATAGACAAGACACTCACGCACTCAAGTCGCCCTCCTCTTCGTCGTCCTCATCGCCTGCCGCTGAAACTTGGTCAGTGCAGCTCTGAGAGTGCTCTGCCATCGTCGCCCCGCCAACCGCCGTCTTAGCACATGCCGGGCACACCCAAAACACATCACAAGCGCAACCCAGCCACCCCCTCCCGCCCCGCCGGACAGTTTTGCGGCACGCACGACAGCGGTTGTTCTCGCGCTGTGTCGAGCGACGCGCCGCATCCACCTCCTTGCGGACCCTTTGCTCTGCCGCCTCGGCCATCCGCGCCTCCCGCACCGCCAATGCCGACGCTCTGGCAGCCTCCCTCGCGCGGTGCTGCGCCAAAAGCGCCTCCGGCGCGTGCAAAACACCTCGCGCAACGGTCGCCTGTCCACTGACCGACCTGCGCCGGGTGGCATCGACACGCTGTTGCGCCCCCAACAGCACAGCAGCAGCCGCGGAGCGGGCCTTGGACGGCACGGTGTCACCAGGCGGCACCAAGCCCACATTGGCACCAACTCGGGCCAGCATGGCCGAGGCATTGAATGGCCACAGCGCACATCGCCGGAAAGCACCCACGATGGACTGGGGGGTCAGGGTCCTTCGCTCCGCCACGTACGCCGCGCTCAGCAGCGTGTCGCGCACGCTCGTTCCCGACACGAGGGCGTCCAGTATCCCCTGCTCGTTCCCTGTGGCAGCATCGCGCTTGAGCCCCCCAAACGGGGACTCATCCAGTGGCTGGTTGATGTGCGACGTGTTGGGGGGGAAGGAGAACAGGTAGACGCCCTTCTCGAGGGCGGCAGCGATGGTGTCAGGCTGCCGGTGAGCTCCCATATGGTCTTCAAAGAGCAAGGCCTCGCGGCCCGGATTGCGCGTCCGCCAATCGTCCGCAAAGAGATCGATGACCGCTCTGAAGCTTGGCCCATCCAAGCAGCCAGTCTCTGTCCAGCAGTAGAAGCGAGGCCAGGCCCGCCTGGACGTGCGAGGGGCCTGCTCGAGGGTGAAGCTGACCGGACCCGACCCGTCCTCACCAAAGTTGCCTTTGAGCACGTAGACCGACAGGAAGACGGCTCCGCTGGCTGACACAAAGGGCAGCAAGGAAGCCACAGTGCTGTCACGCGTCGACCGCACATTCGACCGGTCCTTTTCCGCTGTCTCCACCCGCAAAGTGGTCATGTTTCCCCCGCGTTGCACGAGATGCGTCTCGTCGTAATTGAACACGGCGTCTGGGGCAAAGGAGTGGCTCTCCAGGAAAAGTTCCGGCTCTCCACAGAAGGCTTGGGTGCCCTCCATCACTGCTGGGCCAGCCCGCTTGTCCGCCAGCGCCTTCACGCCCGTAGGGAGAGGGAGCGTCGGTGGGACGCCACCCAGCGCGACACCCAGTCGGAAGACACGTCGACAGAGAAGCGAGACTTTACCAGCGCCTGTATTTGCAACACGGAGAGGGAAAGGTTGTTGACAGAGAAGGCTTGGGCCACCCCCACTAAGATGGTGTCTTGCTCTGCGGTCAGCAGGGCGTTGCCGTGCGCATGCCCCGCGTCACCTAGATGAAGGTGGTAGGCGGAGCGTAGAGCGGGCACCGAGAAGCCCGTCCGTGTGGCTGCGGCCGCCAGGGCCACACGAAGAGAACCGCCGTCTCGCACTGCTTCCACCAAGCTGTCCACCTCATCTCGGGGTGCCATCGTTCTTGATTTGGTGGCGCCCGTGCGTCTCCGTGTCTCTCAGATGGGAGCAAGAAGAGATATAGCCTGTGCGATTTTAATCTGGGAATTGCAATTTTATCAGATTGACTCATTGGTTGAATTGGCCTGTGTTGTCCGTTGCATCTGGGGCTGCACCTTCCCGATGCGTGGAGAGGCCCACCTCCATTTTTTTGAGAGCTACCAACACTACGCTCAGCGTGGCGACCAAAAGCACGGTGGACACAGACATGTCAAAAGTACCACGTGGAAGAAACACCGTGCCCAAAAGATCAAGTAAAGCACACACTGAGCACAGCCGCAAGTCAGTACATGTATGCTCAGCAACATCAAAAACAAAACATATTTAAGTCACATGCGGGCACCCAGTCGGCAGAACCGTGGAGCCACGGTCGTGCGGCAGCAACAGTTCGGTGCACATGGAAGTGGATAGCAGGGGGGCCTGGAGCAACACACTGGGGGTTGGGGTGGGGGGGCACACGCGGGTGGAGAGTATGGCATGGAACCTACGCTAGGCGTCGAGAAGCGCTCCCAGACGGGATGCATTCACAGAGCGGGTGGGAAGGCAGGATAAGGGCAATGAGCCGCAAGGGGACAAGAGAGAAAAGGGGCGAGGGGGATAGGGCGAAAAAAGAGCAGCGTGCTGCAAGAGAGATGGCGGTAGCATCCGGCGAACGAGGACGACGTCGGGGACGACGATGCACGGGGCGTGGGTGGCTGCAAGCGCGAGTTGAAAGGCAGGCTCCCACGCTGAGGTCTCACAGGGAAATTGCATGTTGCCGCTCGTCCGACAACCATGTGAAGTTTCTTCTATACCCCGTCGGGCGGTTGTCGTGGAGTGGTAGCCAATAAACTGTGAAGTTTTAATTGGAAAATAAAATGCATGTCACGACGTGCTATTCAGGTCGTTGGTTAGCGAGAGCGCCTGGGCGCTCGAGCCACTCTTCTCTGTCGAGGCAACCCGGGAAAACCAATACTGGGAAGTGGGCTGGCGGACGACGCCAGGCCCGGCGAGCAGGGCGAGGCCACGGGAAGCGAGGGAGCGTGAAGGTGGGGCGGAAGGTCGGGTGAGACTGGGAAGTGCTTGCCGGTCTTCCCTCGCGTTCCCGCGGCCGCCGGCCGGGGAGATGTACCCCCGGCGCCGGCCGGTGGCGGGGAGCCCGCGTGCGGCGAACGGCGTCCCGCGTCCGCCCCGGGGGGGGGCGGGGGGAGGGGGGGGGGGAGCCCCCCCCCCCCCCCCGTCGCCTGGGGTAGTCGGTGCCCCGCGCTCGGCGGGCTGTCAGCCGGCTCTTGCGGGGTACCCCGTGGCTCCGCAAGCTCAACTAGGTTATACCCCGTCGGGCCGTTGCCGTGGAGTGGTAGCCACCAATGGAGAAGGCGCCGCCTTACCGTCATGAGACGAGGTAGCGGTCGCAGAGTTACCGGGCGGCGGCGTCCGGCTCTGCCAGGGCGTCGACGTAGTTGGCCGACACCGTGGTTGTGCTTTTGTTCTTCATGCCCATCATCGTCGCTATGAAGTCGAGCGAGCACCCGATGCACCGGGCGCTTGTCGCGGCGCCCGCGCGGAGGGAGTGCCCCGAGTAGCGGGCGCCCGACGGCGCGCAGACGGTGGTCAGGGAGAGCCCCTCCCGCATCCACATGGTCGCCACCTCGGTGGGCAGCGGCGTGTGGTTCCCCAGCGGCGTGAATAGGTACTGTGCCGTCGTGGACTTGGCCAGTTTCATGGCCGTGACTTCGTCGTAAACCAATCTGTAGGCCGCGTTGGTGGCGCCCGCCGAGCGCCGCGGGATCCGGATGACGAGGCACTCGCGGTTGGCGCGCGTGCCGTGCTTGTAGTTGGAAATCTGGATGACCATGGCCGTCGGCTGGAGGGTGACATATTGTAGGCGGAGATCGGCCCCTCCGCCCTGGCGCGCAAGCGTCAGCGCGGGAAGGTCGAGGCCCGCCATCCGCAGTCTTAGAGCGACGTCGGTGGCGTTGCGACCGACCTGCACCATCTGCAGCAGCACCGCGGCGGGCAAAGGCGCGCGCTTGTCGCGTATCCCGTCGTGGGTGTCCGCATAAAAGTGGGCGTAGCCGTGCCGCACCGCGATTAGCAGTGGGCCGACCGCCGGCTTGTTGAGCTGGCAGAGGGCGTGAACGGAATTTATCGGTGTGGGGTAATTTTGCAGCGTGCCCGGCGCGATGGTTCCCCGCTCGTACAGCTCTCCGACGTAGCAGGCGACCACCTCGGTGGTGGTCGGAAGGGAGGGGCAGCCACTTGCCTGGAATCAATCGACAAGCGCCGCCCACCAGGTGGCGTTGTTCTCGCGGGTGGAACCAGCGAGTTGGTTGGAAAGCATCCATGCGGCAGCCGCCGAGCCGGGGCCGTGACAAAATGTGTGCACGCCGATTGCCGTTGCTGAGCTTGCCCAGGCCGCGGCGGCGGCGCCCGCCCGAACCGTATGAATCGGAGGGCGCACACCCGCCAGTGGAGCCGGAGGGCCGGCACTCCTTCTGCACCGCGGAAGGGAACCCCCGCGCTCCCAGGCAGGTAGCACACCTCGTCGGCCTGCAGCAGCTCCGGCTGCTACCAAGGCTGGGCGCGCCAGACCGGGACCACCACCGTCGCGGTCGCCCGCTGCTGCTTGATCAGCTCCAGCACGAGCGGTATCGTGTTGAACGACGGCTAGACCCAGTTGTTGGCGCGCGTCCACCGTCAATCGGGCGGGTTGGTTGCGTCCGGGAAACGGACCGAGGCGGGCGTGTTGGAGGAGGGCAGGGTCGCATGGAGCGCCGGAAAGCCGCCGAACACGTACGGCCCGTACAGAGAATCCAGCGCGCCGAAGAATGTCGGCGTCAAACGTCACTCGGTTGAGTCCTTGGTCCGGCTCAGCCGGTCGGCCCACATGTTGTCCGCCGTGGGAATCCATTCAGCGTTAGCGTGACTCCGAGCCGCTGGTCGACCACGTACAGCCGGTGCACCTCCGCGCACAGAGGCACCGAGCGCAACACCAGCGCGTTGACGACGTGTATGACGACACGGGAGTCGGTGACGATCCGCACCACGTCTCCGACGGCAAACTTCGGCGCGAGCGTGGTGAAGGACAAGCGGATGGCGGCCACATCTTTGATGCTGATGTGTCAGTTGGCCGCTGCGCCGATGAAGCGCGGCAGACGGGCTCTATTTTGTTGGAAACCCCGCCCCAGCCAAACCCCGACGCGTCGGTGTGCAAGGTGTGGGAGGGGGGTCGTGTCCAGAGCGGCCGGCCGTGGCCGGAGCGCCCGAAATTCGCCCACCACCGCAGGTACCGGAGCGACTGGTGACTGAGGTGGCAGTCGGCTCGTGGCCCCTGCGAATCCTCCGCCCGTGCGAGATCGTTGTAGATTGCCCGTGTAAAAAATCTTGCCTAGGGAATGGCCACAGTAGCCGAAACAAAAATGTCGCCACGCTTTCCAATGGCTTGCGCCTGACCCAGCATCTGTGTGACGACGACGACGCGAGCACTGCGGCGGCCGACCCGCGCAGGCGAGCTAGGCGCGAGTCGGGCAGCCGTACCTGGTTGCCAGCCGTGTCAAACGTGAAGCCGAGCAGGGTCAGCTGCTGGGTGCCGTTGCGCTCCGCCTTGAGGGGGTGCAGAGAGAGCCCGAGCCGCTCGTAGAGCACGGTGGCGAACCCGATATTGCTGTCTGCCCAATTTTGGCCGACCTGGTCGATGTCACGAGGGGTGATCAACAGTGTGAAACTTTGTCTCAGCCATCCATTCAGCCGGATAAAGTGTATTGACCAATGGACAGTTGACCCGGACCCTTTCTTGACTTCGACCACATCGGCCAAAATTGGGAAGACAGCAGTACCCTTGGCGAAATAGGCCTTGGAGGTCAGCCGCGCGCCCGGCGGCACGGCCGCGTGGTCGTCCACGTAGCCGATGTGGGTGAAGCCCGACGCGCGCAGGTGCTCCAACACCGGGCGCATGACACTCGTCCACGCCAACGGGGAGACCAAGAGCCCGAACGGCATGGTCACGGGCTCGAACGTCCGCCCATCAATGGAAAACTTCAGGTACGCGCGGTCATCCGGGTGGACGAACACGTGGTGGAAGGCGTCCTGGATATCTCAGGAGATGAGGTTGTCGTACTGCTGGAGCGCCGCCATAAAATTGGTGAGGGCCTCGTACTTGAGCCTAATGTCCCGTAGCTGCTCGTTCACCTGGCGCAGGTCGACGACCAGCCGCGGCTTGTCCTGCTGGGCCCAGCTCACAAAGGCCGGCGAGACGCACGGTGCCGCCGGGAGCTCCTCCTCGTTCAGCGGGCGGATGCAGCCCGCCGCCACCCACGGCTCCACCTCGTCCGCCACGAAGGCGCTATTCTTCTTAGAGACGGGATAGAGGCGGCTGCGCCGTCTGGGGCGGCCTCGTGGCGTCTGCCACGGGAGCCGCAAGCCGAAGCTCAGTGCGCGCCACACCCAGCGGGAGGCTCAGAGCTCACGCCAGGCGTCGGTTGCGTCTCTGACTCGCTGAGCCGGTGGCAAGGCGGGCTTGGCGCCGCTCTTTGGTCTGCCCGCAGCGCCATGATTGGATGCGCAAGGGGCGAGCGGTATCGCACGGGCCTCTTCGGTTTGAATTGGCCGTTGGGTCGCCGTCACCCTTGCCTCACCGGCCGCGTCGTCCGCGCCGCCTCCCCTCCGTCCCAACCTGTTTGATCTGGGCAGCCGCAAGGTTCTTGTTGAGCCCCCGATCTCGGATGTCGAGGGTCTCGATCTCAAGAGTGCGGCGGGCCTTGGACGAGTGCGTGTCGGCCGGCGCGAGTATTTGGTCTTGGAGCTGTTCGGAGAGGACTGCGTCGGGCTCCTTGAGCACTTCGTATCGCGCCGCGAAGAGTTCGGCGAGTTGGTGGTGATAGACGCGGGAGCGAAGGAGCATGGCTTGGAGCTCCTTGACGTCGCCATAGTTGGCCGAGTCGGTGAACGCTAGGAACTCGTTGTGGATGCGCGAGCTCCACGCTCCGAAGATAGTGAGGTGCTTCGCCTCGTCGGCCTCGGCGCATGGCTCGGACGGAGGAAAGTCGTCCCGATAGCGTAGCGTCTCGATAGGGTACGGGGCGGAGAAACTCGTCCTCGCACTGGGGGGGAGCTAGAAATATACCAGCGGCTCTCCCCGCGTATCGCACCGCCTTGCTCGCTGGTCGGTGAAGGCCAAGGCGGGCGACCGGGAGTCGTCGTCGTCGTCGCTGGATGACTCGCTCCGACGCCGGCTACGGGACTCACGCACGGCCTTGGCGATGCAGTTGGCGAGGGCGCGCTCCAGGCCGGCGTTGCCGACGGCGTTGGCCATCCCTGTGGTGGCCGGCGCGCCCGGTCCCCCGACTGGGGGAGTACCGGCGAGGTCCAGCGGATCATGCTCCGCCTGCAGCTTGAGGGCGTTCAGGCGTTGGGGGATGTTCCCCAAGCCATCCACGATACCGTTGAGGGCCGCTGCGAGGTCGAGGCCGTTGCCCCCGCCATCGCCTTGGCCCCCGCCAGGAATGCGGCGCTGTCGGCGTCGTCCAAAGCGGCGGCCGCAGCGGCGGTAGCGGCAGCGGCGGCTTCGGCCATGCTCCCAGTTCAGCGAAACCACGGGGAGGCCTCCGGAATCTTGCCGGTCTCACAACGCCGTCGTCGTGGTGAGACTGGGAAGTGCTTGCCGGTCTTTTCTCGCGATCCCGCGGCCGCCGCCCGCGGGGATGTGGAGATGGGGGGGGGGGGGGGGGGGGGGGGGGGGGGGGGGGGCCCCCCCCCCCCCCCGCCCGCCTGGGATATGCTGCGTCACTCGGAACGGACGGAGCGGGTCGGAAGCTGATAGTCCGGTGTCCCTCGCGCCGACCCGAGGGCTTACATATGTGTCACCGACCTCCGCCCGGGTGGGCTGCCCAAACGTGCTCGTCAGGGGGGAGAGGGGGGAGACGGCCCCCGCCCGCATACCCTATCTAAAATTCACCCGCCTGGGAGCCGCCTTCCGCCTTCGCATTGGTCACCCGCTCTCCTGTACAGCTGTACCCTCGAATGTACCAAAACCATTCCAGTCGACGGAGCGCCCGACGGACGGCCGCACGTGCGGGCCGGGTTTGGGCTGGATGCGTCGATCCTGACTGGTCGTGCCGCAGCCGCCCGATAGTTTGCCACGGCGCGGCGTGGGGGGGTGAATGGCCCCGGCAGCGTACATCAGGGCACCGGACACCACCTGCCGCCACCCCGATCCAACCGGCCGCGCGTCCGCCGACACCGCGTCAGATAGCGACAGAGCAAGTGCCGCCCGTAGGCGCGCGGAGCATGAGAGCGCCCGCGCGCTCGGGGTAGGCCCC
>Ga0209186_1003058_pt1 | contig 11607 bp, 11 predicted proteins | sample SidtaG_FD_187426 | JGI IMG/M metagenome (GOLD analysis project Ga0209186, IMG submission 187426) | Marine algal microbial communities from Sidmouth, United Kingdom - Sidmouth_Male2 metaG (SPAdes) (version 2) | ecosystem: Host-associated > Algae > Red algae > Unclassified | place: Sidmouth...
CTGCCCAGCATCCCTGACAGCCCTTCCACTGGAAGGGGACCCCCGCCCGTCTCGGGCGGAAGCAGGAAAGTCACTAAGACTTCCTAGATTTCAGGATTTACCCAAAACCAATACCCTGGGACTTATCCCTAGATTTTTCAATTTTCCCGGATAGAATTCCGGTGGGATTTTATCCCTGGTCGAGATCATATCTCGGTCCGGCTTACGCTCGGATTGCGGAAGCTTTCACAAGCTTCCCGGTCCCCCCAGAGGGCCCGGATTCGGGAAGACGTGTGTCTCCCTGGTGTGTGTCAGACCCCCCCAGGGGGGCCCGATCGGGTGTTCCCCGCCTCACGCCCCTCTAGAGGGGTCGTTTCATGTGTGGCCCTGGGGCTCCCTGGACACCCCCCCAAGGGGGATGTCCCACGTTACCCCCCTAGGGGGGTGTTGCGTGACTGTTCACGACCCGTCCCCGGCTCATGCCGGGGGGTCGTGTCACCCCTGAGAGGGGGTTTCCCCCGCAGGATGGTCGTCGGCGTGGGGCGGAGGGGATGGACACGAGGAGAGCGCAGGATGAACGCGTGCTACCAGAAGAAAACACGCAAGGCAGCAATGGCAAGAAAGCGGCCGCGCCCGACGCGACCCCTCTGCGGGGCCGGGCTCGTCACGGCCCACACGTCGAGTGTTGCAGGCCTGTTCTCCGGCTGCAGCGTGCGCCCACGCTTTTAGCAGCACTGCGCTGGGACGGCGGACCGACCTTTCCGTGGCACCCGGTCCTTCGGGTCGGACAGCCTCGGGCCTCGATCGGGCCATTGATTGGCACTTGTTACAACCGCAACACCAACAATCTGGGCAGAAAACAGGTCTCGACGATTTAATGACGATCACCCAACCTGAAGAGCCGATGTGTCGCCCAGAGTATTTCGGCGAAAGTATCTCAATCACTTTTTCGGTAAGATACTCGTACTCACGGGATGTTTCGGTACATCCACGAGCCCGAGCCCATCTTGCCGCTCCCTCTCCCTCCCAGAGCCAACCGCGACCGTCGCCAAAGCCACGGGCAGCTGCCGCGACGTTGCCACAATGGCACCCCCGCGCACACCGGGCGGCCCGCCCGTGGGCCTCCTCGATCTGGCCGACGATGTGGTGAGCCTCATTGCCGAGCACGTGTGGGCGGCCAAGGGCGGCGGCCACGGTTTGGTCGGCGCCTGCCGCCGCACGCGGCGGATCGGCCTTGCCGCCCTGCCGTCGCTCGTCCTCTGGTGTTGCCCAGTGTCCGGCGACTCGGGGCGGGTCCCCCCGCCGCCCGTACCGGCAGGGCGGGCGCCCCCACCACACCCATCGGGTGTCGACGCGCGCCTCCCATCGCTGGTGGCGTTTCTCGCGCTCGCGACGGGCGTACGCTCCGTCACCCTCGAGGAACAGCGGCCGGTGCCGTCTGCCGCTGCCGCTGCGTCCTCCGCCAGCCCAGCGCCGCCATGCGCCTGCCCCTTTGCGGTCCGGATGGGGATGTGGCGGGCGGTCGGTGCTGCATTTGGGGGACGCCCTCTCGACGCACTCAAAGCCGGTGATACCGCGGCCGCATCGTTTTTGGGCGGCCGCGCGACCGGCGGCGGTGGCGGTAGCGGCGGTCGTCTTCGGATCTTGGACCTGGTGGTGACATCCTCGCAGGTGGTGGGGGAGGTGGCAACGGCCCTCCAAAGCGTGGCGCTGACCCTGCAAGAAAAATCCGTCTCAGAATCCCAGGTTTTGCGTCTCAAGATCCCGGGTTAAGCGTCCCAACATCCCGGGTTGGAGGAACAGAAACCGCTCCCACACGGCCATCAGGCACACTAATAATACCGGCTTTCCCGGGATACGCGTGCATTCCAAGTGCTCCACAGACCTCCAGCGGAGCCATGGAAACCCGGGATACTCTGGACCGCGATTCGCTCACAGGCGGCCACGTTGCTTACTGCTTGGCAACCAGTGGTCCTCACGACACTGTCAAGCAGTGACAAAACAAACAAGAATGGGCACAGGAATCTCATACATGGAAAAAGAAAGCATTGCGGTGGCGATAATCAACATCTTGATAATACTGAGTCGTTCCTCATAGCCACAAGCCGACAGAAAAATAGAAGCGTCTTCTTAGTTTTTCTTGCACGTAGCTACTTAGCCTTGACGACAGTTACCCAATTCTGAACCATTGGGAGATGGTAATTCTGTCGTTCAGATTCTGATTTATAAATGTGGCGGGTGACGATAGAATCCTCATTTTTTTTGGCATTGAATGTTTAGATTTAGCACCAGGGATGGATGCGCCTCAACGAGAGGAGCACAACGCCGTGTTTTTTTCTGGTGTCCGCCCATGCAGTGACCAATAGAGATGGAATGAGTGAAATACACACGTTTGGCCTACTTTCCAGAACGGAGAAAAAAAGTGCAGTTACATTAGGATGAGCTGCTCCTTACAGCTGACACTGAAAGCCGTGCGTGCCCGTTCAAACGTCTGCACGGGTTGTGTCACGGGCGCTGACGGGACGGCAGGCTGTACTCTGCCGGCGGTCGCGGAGGAGAGCGCATCGCCCGCTGGTGTGGCACCCTAACTTGACCTTCCGCACGCGGTAACCGATGACGGAAAGTGCGAAAAGCACCGCACGGGGTGGGCGGTGGAATGCAGAGAGGGGAACTACGTCGGTGAGAGGCAACGGGTGGACAGCAACGTACGTCAGCATCCATGTTGGGCAGCGGCGCGGGGAAACAGGGGAGTACGGGAACCCCCCCGGCGTCGTCGTGGGGCAAGCTTACAAGCAGACGCTTGGCACGGAGAGTGCAGTTACAAACCGGCGCGTTGGGGCTCTCGAAGGGCCCTGGCGACGGCACCGGTCGCGGTGCCGTCCAGCTCGTCCAGCGCGTCCATCTGGGATGATCTGGCAGCTGGCTGCAATCAGCCAGTCAGATGCCGAGTTGGAACAGTGCAAGCTGCGTGCCCCAGATGCGCATCTGGGCCGCGTCAGTCCAGGCGACTTTCGAACGCACATTTTTCAATCCAGGCTATCTCGGTTCGACTCGCGTGGAAGAGATGAGGATTCTATCGTCATCCGCCACAAATGTTTCGTGTATGGTTTACATGACAAAAACTATGACTAAGAAATGGATGCAAAAAAGTCCGCGGCGGTCCGCGGTTGCACCGCGGCACCGCCAGCGCTGCCACTCGACCCGTCCGGAGAAGCGGGCGGTTCCGGTTCCTGAGTGCCCGACAGCGGCACCGTCACGGACGTAGACGCCGCTGGTGGTGGCTCGACAGGGCTGACCCTCCCAGCCACCTCGCTGGCATAGTCAACAGCGTTGGTAGTAGCCCTCTAAAGGAGGGCGCACGCCCCCCAGGACCTCTCGCAGACGGCGAGGCGGGGTTCGTTGTCCTCTAAGTAGGTAATCGCCTTCTCCATGGCCGCCCGAGTCTGGGAGCAGAACGTGTGGCGCTCGCCCTCGCCGCGGGCAAAGTCGGCGGCGGCCCGGCGCGTCAGGGCCCGCAAGCGGTTGGCGTCCGTCGGCGCTATGCCGAGCGGCGACGCACCGACGACCTTCATTTGGTTGATCGATCGCGCCACCGGAATCGCCACTGTCCGCCGACCTGCATGTGGGTCGGGATCCAGTTTGAAACCCATCCGCCCGTTAGAGCGAATCCGCCGACGCCCCCTTGGGGAGTTGGAAGGCGTTGGAAGTAAAACCGGCGACGGCGACAGCCGATTGGCCGATCCGCCGGCGGAGCTACCGACATTACGCGTAGTAGGCGTTGGAAGCGAAACCGACGACGGCGACAGCTGATTGGCCGAGCCACCGGCGGCGCTGCCGACATTACGCGTAGTAGGCGTCGTTGGGGTCGCTTGCGCGGCGCCCACCCTAGGCGGTTGCCGCGGTGGTAGAGATGCGGACGGGCTGGGCGGCACCGAGGGAGCAGCCGTTGAGCGGTCGCGAGATGGACGCCGCGGGGTAGCTGGCGGCGGCGGTGGGGTCCCACGAGTAGACCGACGGGGCGGAGGGGGGGGTGCGGTGGACGGAGAAGGTGCCGGAGGTGACACAACGCCACGGCCACGGCCAGATCTCGTGAGTGGCCGCATAGGCGGGCGGCGTGCCGGTGGAGCGGCATCGCCGACGACCCCAAACGTGGCCGACAGAGTTGCGGCTGCCGACGCCGCCGCAGCTAGTTCATCTGTAATAAAAGACAATTGGCAAGCCAATTGGTTGCCAGGAAAGCAGAGGAACAGGAGCTAAAGTAAGACGGTAACCCACGACAGTCAGATATCATGAAAAAGAACAGTCATCGAAATCCAGACTGGTGAACAAGACGGCATGACCACGATGGGACCGTGCACAAGCAAATATGATGAAATGTGGCAGCGTCATGTTGGGAGGGCGGCGGTTGTTGGTAACGTCATGAAGAGTATTAGTAGCGTAGCAATGGATAACATACCATCAGCCCGCGCCTCGGCGCGCGTACGCTTCCGACGGTTGGTCATTGTCCGACCGCAGTGCAACAAAAACGTCCAAGGGGTGATGAAACAGCCGAGAAAAAAAGGAGCAGGCGGCAGAGACGAGGGTGGTGGGGGGGAGGGGGGGGGGAGAGAAGAACCGCGCGCACGGAGCAAGCAGGGCGGAGTGGGAGAGTGCTACCCTGTACGTCCATGGGCGTGACAACGACGGTCGGCCGGTGATCTGGGCTGCGGAGCAGCGACGGCGTGCGTCCGGCTGCCTGGGCGTCTGTGTCACAGCGTCGTCGGAACGCCTGCTGGGGCACCCCCTCGTTGGCTCACGCTGTGCAGCCCCCCCTGCCTCAGGACGCTCTACGCGCATGTGGCAAGGGGCCGGTCTCTCCAGGCCCGTGGCCCGTGGACACGTGCACGCAACGCCCAGAACCGCGTTTCCCAGATTCTGCGGCGGAGAAAGCGCCTCGGACGCGGGTCCAAACGAGATCGCAGGGACGTGCTCCGACCGACGAGCGTGTCTGGAAGGCGGAAAAAAATACTTGTTCAGATAAAGCCATTCCAAAACTCGACTTGCAAGACATGCAACGACTTGAGAAATACCATAATCTTTCCACCGCTTTTCCAAGTGCTTCGGTGTCTGAATCAAGGCTGTTGGCCACCATTCTTCGCAGAGCACCAAAAACAGGCCCCCGGCCCTACTCGCTCACAGAAAACGGCTCCCGAGTATGCAAAACATAATGCACCCCCTCTCTCTCGATAGTCTCCACGACTTCGGATAAGGCAGCAACAGGAAGGTAGTACGTAGAGCCCCCCAACCCGAGAAAGGTCTCGATTCCGTAATTCATCGCCGAGTACCCATACCGTCCCGAACGGTCTTTGGCGGACTTGACTCGCTGGACGTAGGCGAAGGACATTGGTCGGCCATCGATGAAGACGGCGGCGTAGTATAAAACAGCCCCAAAGGTTGAAACGAGGCGCTTCCCGACCGTTCTGTCGGGGAGGAAGAATTCTTCCGTAGAGTTGATCCGCACTGAGTAGTTGCGACGCCGATGCTTGTCAGAATCCGAACCGACTACTGTGGATCCCGCCACACTTCCCGATGCCAGCTTAGCCCGGTAGTACTTCTTTGCCTCAGTAGCCAAAGGCACTTCGGTCGCCGACTCGAGCATTAGCGTCGCCCGCATGCTTTCCAACTCCATTCCGCGCAAATGCAGGCTTGGTTTCTTTGGTGGAAGCAACGCGCAGTCGGGGCCGACGTCCTCAGGTATCACCCAGCTTCCGACAGGAATCCCCGTTGCCTCGGGTTGCTTGCCTGTCGTAGCGGCCCACTCCTTCGGGACGTACAGTTCGCCGAAAGAAGAAACGAGGTCGGCTTTGCAATGGCGAGTTACATTCGCCGTCAGACTTGCATGAGGATTCGATGCCGTTCGGATGAGCTTGCCAAGCGTCCCAATCTTTCTTTCCATGGGAAACTGCCATGTAACCTAGGCTGGTCCGCACGCCCATAGCAGGGGAACGATGTCCAACAAAGTGGCAATGGTGGACAGGCAGAGCGGCAGCCGCTCGGTAGTGCCACGGTAGATCTTGGTGTAGTAGCTAGACACAAAGTATTTGAGATCCTTGTCAATCGCCTCAATCTCCGTCTTAAGTACGCCTCTTGGGCGAAACGGAAGCCGGCACGCCCGACTTAATGCCATGAAAATGTCAAAATAGTCGCTTGGAATCCGTCCAGCCAGCAGGACTTCTCCGCTGCACAGGATAAAGTGCATCCAGTCGATGGCCTTGAAACTTTTATGGTGCACTTCGATGTTCCGCAGAGACATTGCCTGAGCCATGGGCACTGTCCGCCGAGCCCCGCGCAGCTCCATGCCAATACGGGCCACTGTGACTTTTGGCATAATGTAGTCTTCATCCTTTTTCTTGTTGACCAGCTTGAGCCCCGCGAACAGCCTCCACAAGTGCGGAACGACGTTCAGCAGCACCAAGTGCATGGTGTCATAGGGCACCGCGGTGAGGCCCATGTCCCAAAGGTCTTTCAGGTGCGGGTAGGCTTCACGAGCAGCTGGACTGGGTGCGAAGAATAGCGAGTACCCCTTGACACCGCTTTTCTGTTGCATCCTTGTTTGGTACGCCACAGACTTGCCCTCCGCCCGAGCATTCTCGATTTCAGCCCCACCTGCGGCAATACTTGCCTCCGTACGAAGGGGTGCTGTACAATTAAGTACCTTGAAAAAAAACATCACCGTTTGAAGGATCCGTCCGCGGGAAGTAAATATGGCTGCTTGCGGGCACGTAGACCCCCTTAAAAAGTATGAGGCGGTTGTAAACGTAGCTGCTGACGCCCTTTGACTGGAAAAGCGTATCGCCTCCGGGCTGGTCTGTCGTGAAGCTCAAAACTCCCGCCAATAGCGTCACTGGCGTCGTGGAGTTCGGGATGATAAGGCCAGGGACACCCTTGGCCAGCTCATTTAGCTCCTCTGCGATAGGATGCAAAAACGACTCCAGGTCGACAGGTTGCTTTGGCCCGGGAGTTACGACGAGAAGTAGTTGGTGCTTGTTGCGCGTGCGTTGGTTCGGGCTCAAACTTAGTGGAGTAGCTGAAACTGGCCAGCCTTCAGACCCGTTCTGTCGAAAGAATTGGAAGCCATCGGTTCCAACGTTGACGGGAATGAAGGGACCGCCGTCCAGCAGCTTCCTGTCGAGATAGTGACGAAAGTTCTCTGAATGAGGGTAGTCGTGCACGCCGTCTGCCCCTTCTTCTGCAGCCGTGCGGGCGGCCGCCATGTTCTTCAGCATAGCTTTTCCAATGACGGGATCGCCAAGGAGGTGTGCCAGCCAGGCAATCAGGGACCAATAGATGACTTGTTTGGCTGGTTTTCCGCTGGCTGCGTACCTCGCTGCGCCGCACGCGTCGCACAATGTCTACTGCGTATGTAAGTGAGTGAAGGCCACGCAGCCGTTGATGCAGCCATCGACGGCGCGCGTCTCCAAATTGACGCTTGCGTCGATAAAGCGCTCCATGAGAAAGGGTGTTCGGTACTTGGCTGCGGTCGAGCTGAGCTTAAGCAGATCAGCAATCGAAGCTTGCGTCAAGTCGTGCCGAACTGTGCAAGCATGGAGCGCCAGATCAGCGATATGATCCTTGAACTGGCCGATGGGAAGCCGCAATTCGTTCGTGCTTACAGATGGCTGGTAGATGGGTGTTGGTGCATGCCCGACTTCGCTTTCCGGTACGATTTCGGTTTCGATACCGGGGGTCGGAACGTCATCCGGATCACTCGCCTCGCTGGCTTCGCTCGACCCGGGGGTTTCATCGGCATCGCATCTGCGGCCGTTTCCAGCGGGTCCCGAGTCCGACCAGCGCGAGCCCGCGCCCGCCACCGCCCCCGCACTGTCGCTTGCGCTTGCGCCCGCGCCCGCCGCGGCCTCCGCGCCCGCCCCAGCGCCCGCGCCAGCCCCGGCGCCCGCGCCCTCCCGAGCGCCCGCGCCCGCCCCGTCACCGGCGCCCACCCCGGCGCTCGTCGAAGACCCTCCCCCGTCGTCGTCTGGCGCGCTTCCGACACTGGGCGGGTCCAGGCGACGACGCTTCTCGTGTTTGCGGTGGATGTAGAGGGTGGACCTGGATACGCGTTTAGGGCCTGCGCGGCCTCCGTCCGTATACGTGAAGCAGTCGCAGTCAAACGCCCCGCCGGGGGCCATCGCCAGGTGCGGGGGGGGAGGGGAGGGCGGGGGGACGGCGAAAGGGACGGATGAAGGTGGTCCCGCATGCGTCTGTGTTGATGGGGCGGTTGATGTGGCAGCCAGAAGTCCCAAGGGAGACTATTTTATAAACGTTCGAAGCCTCTGTCGCCCAATCAGAGGCCAGTAATTTTTGGCTGACAGTGGATGGTGCTGGAAGCTTCGATGGCATTCCATGTCTCACCTGTGGCTCTTCGTGGTGGAATCTGATCGCCCTCCATAAGCGGCAGGTTTTCTGTGAGAGCACACCAGAGCAATCTGTGTCTGGGACCCTCCACCAGATGCAAGATGCATTGCTGTGTCCGCTAGTGTGTGGCGCTCGCTCTCTGTAGCACGTACTGTACCTGTTGGGGGTGGGGGCGGTGGGAAGGCCGTGGAAGGACTGTAAGTTGCGGAAACGAATGAAGGCGAGTGGCGACCAACTTGGGTATGAGGCCACTGCAAAAGGTTGGGCGCCAGTGAGTGCGCTGCCACAGCGAGGTGTGGAAGAGGCAGGCCCGGCCCGAAACCCCATTTCTGGAAGATCCCGGGTTGACCCCCGTGCACCGATCGAATGGCCACAACCCCCGTGTTGCTCCGCACGAGGCGATTTCCGCTGTCTTGGAATCCCGGGTAAATCGCTCCCGGGATACCGATATGGCCCGGGATCCCAGGTTTCCCGGGATTCCGGGGCGGAAACCCGGGACATCCCGTCTATTTTTCTTGTAGGGCTGTAATCTCGGAGGTTGCTCGTTGAGAAGCGCACGAAAAATAGGCGCTCCCTCATGCTGTGAAAATATTTTAGGCTTTTCTCATGTCCATGGTGTTTTCGCCAAGGCGCTTTCACTGCTGTCTGCGCTCTGGAGGCGCGCTATTCTCGTCCTGATGTTCTCAATGTGGAAAGCTTGAGTGGTGCAAATCGCTCCACGTCATGACTGCAACACCCTCATTGGCCGAGAGAACAGGTCGACAGTTCCAGCAGTCTCTGTTGTGATCAGTTCAGGTCGTGCAACTCCGGTAGGCGCCGTGCCCAAAGAATCGCAGACGACCCTGACCGCCTTCCCCTGGGCCGTTTGCTCGTAGGTTGTGCCCGTCACGGGGTGCGCCGACTAAAAGTGGTCGACCTGCGGCCTCGGCGCGCCGCGGACACCGACCTCTACCCGTCGCCCGGTTGGCGGCTGCGGCAGCGGCCCGACCCGTCGCGGCCGCTGCCACCGGCCACAGGGCCTGCATTGTAGTCCGCTCCACGTGGCCGCCATCGCGGTGGCCGTGATGACCGCCCGGATGCGTCACAAGGACTGCATCTAGATCGGGAGGCCAAACGGCGGCCTTGTTCGGAGGCCGTCCGAACGGGAGCCACTCCCGTTCTCCATTCCATTTCTGAACGGGAGGCAAAACGAAAAAATATTTCCGTTCTGGACAATCGATGCGAGGCTCTGACCGTTACGTTCGTGGTCGTGCGATGGTCTCGATGCTGTTGTTTAGACTTACGTATTTGCAGGCCAATAAGATTGCTTGATCGTGTAAGACTGACATGGCCGCGGTTCTGCGAGATCTACAACTGGATCTTCGCACTCGGGGCTTGAAGTCTCGTCTGGATCAGGCCAATGAAAGCTCGGTTGGCATTGCCATTTATCCGACTCGACGTCGTCGCAACCAGAAGTCTGGCTCATCTTGTTCGTACGATCCGATTGCGTCGGCCACGGCCTTCGTCTAAGGCGGCACGACAGCCCATCACCACAACAACAGCCATACCTTCCCTGCCGACGGAATCAAGGCTATGAGCATCCCAAAAAACCGTTCAATGTGTAGTAAGTAAATCTTCGAGCAGCTGGGTATGTCTCACAATGCATCCAACCGACGTCCACGCCGTTGGTCCCCGGTCAGGAACCGCCGTGCAGCAACGTCATAGATGATCGAGGGTCAAGGGAGACGTCGCGCCTCAGCGCTTGAAGTGTACTTGAAGATCCACTGGTACTTCTGGTCGAGAACTCGTAGATTTGATACTCTTTCTTCGAGAAAATCTAAGTTGAAGCTTTAGGCCATCGTGACTGGGATCTCGGCTATCCCGAAATCGTCGAGATCGGGAGAAGTTCACGTTTGTGGCGACGACCCCGAACTGAAGGTAGAAGGGGGGCGTCTTCTGTTTGGCGTGTCGATAGTTCTGACGACAGCGCTCCCCGCTGCTTTCGCAACGGCCGCCCCGCGGCGCAAGGGGCAGTCCCGCGGGCGCCCGCGGCCCCGCGGGGAACGTTGCGGCCACGCGGCGGCTGCCGCCGGCCCGGCCGCCGCCGCCCGCGCTGCGTCGGGGCGTCAGAAATATCGACACGCCGAACGGGAGTCGCTCCCGTTCATCTTTCAGTTCGGGGGCGTTGCCCCGAACGCGAGTTGCTCTCATTCTAGACGAGATCGGGATAGCCGAGGTCCCGGTCACGAGGGTCTATATTATCAACTTATATTTTCGCGTAGGAAGCGTGTCAAATCTACCTGTTCTGGACCAGAAGTATCGATGGATCTCCAAGTACACTTCGAGCGCTGAGGTGCGACGTCTCCTTCGACCCTCGATCATCTGACGTTGCTGCGCGGCGGTTCCTACACGTCGAGCGACGGCGTGCACATGAAAACAGTGCATCGAGAGGCACACACTGCTGCTCACAGACGTATTGACTACAGACAGAACGGTTTTTTGGAATCCTCGTAGCCCTGAACCCTGCGGTAAGGAAGGTACGGCTTTTTGTGTGGTGATGGGCTGTCGCGCCTGCTCAGACCGAGTCCGTGACCGACGCAATCGGATCGCATGAAGAAGATGAGTCGCACCTGTGGTCGCGACGACGGCGAGTCGGAGAAATCGCAATGTCAACCGAGCTGTACTTGTACTGATCCAGATGAAACTCCAATCCCCAGGTGATAAGATCCAGTTGGAGACCTCGCAGAAGCATGGCGATGTTAATCCTACACGACCCAGCCATCCTATTGGTCTGCATTAGCTGAGATCTTTTGAAATACCATCGGGACCGTCTCACGACTGCAAGCGTCACGGTCAGAGCCTGGCATCGATTGTACAGACCGGGAGTTTCTCCCGTTCTTCCTTCCGTTCGCGAACAGGAGGGAGAACGGGAGTCGCTCCCGTTCGGGCGGCCTCCGAACGGGACCCCCGTTCGGCCTCCAGTTCTAGATGCAGTCTTTGTGACGGGCCGCCCGGCCACCCGCGGCGGCGCTCGTTGCCACGTGCCGCCGCCGCGGCGGGCGGGCGGGGCCGCCGCCGAGGCGGCGGCCGCCGGGCGTCGGCGAGATCGTGGCCCCCGCCCCGCCGCCGAGGCGGGGCACCCCCGCGCCTCGCCCGCCCGCGCCCGTTTGGCGGCCGCCCCCGGGGGCCCCCGGGGCGCGGGCGGGGGGGCACCGGCGCCGCGGAGACGGCGGCGGCGGCCCCCCCCCCCCCCCC
>Ga0209186_1003060_pt1 | contig 11604 bp, 12 predicted proteins | sample SidtaG_FD_187426 | JGI IMG/M metagenome (GOLD analysis project Ga0209186, IMG submission 187426) | Marine algal microbial communities from Sidmouth, United Kingdom - Sidmouth_Male2 metaG (SPAdes) (version 2) | ecosystem: Host-associated > Algae > Red algae > Unclassified | place: Sidmouth...
ATCCGGCCTTCTTGTCCGTCATGAAATTTATTGCGGATAGATGCGCTATGAATAACACGCCGATCTCGGTTTGCGGCGAAATCGCGGGCCGCCCGTTAGAGGCCGTCACATTGGCGGCTCTCGGCTACCGCGCCCTTTCCATGCCCGTGACAGGAATCGGACCCGTCAAAGCGGCCTTAATGAAATTAGACACGCAGGATTTGGCGAGCGTGATTTTGCCGCATATAGGCGTTGAATCCCGCATGTCCTCCTTGCGTGAAATCGTGCAGGATTACTGCACACGCAACGCAATCCCCGTTTAAGCGTAAGGTTAGCTATGAGACGATTTATTCTATTAGGATTTATTTTGACCGCTTGTCAGCCCGCGCAAGAGGCTGGGGAACCTCAAATTGAGGCGCCTGTGGCGAGTGTTATTCAAGAGGATGTTGTCGCTCTGCGTTTGAGCGATCCCGTGTCCGAGCCGCGCGCCTGTATCATTCCGATCCGTGTTGAGAACGGTTTGGATAATCCAACCAGCGTCACCATCATCGCGTTTGATCTGACCGGACCGGGAGAGGACGCCAAGGGCAATATGTTCGCGCCCGCCGCGCAGCCCGGTGAGGTTTCAGAAGCGCGCGTTATCGTCGAAGGTCAAAGCTGCGACGCGTTTGATACGATTAGCATTCCTGAAATTCGGTGCACTTCAGGCGACGATACCTGTGAGGATAAGATAGAGCTGATTGACGGCGAGGCTTTGCGCTTTTCACAAACAGGTTAATCTATTCGGGTGTAGCGAGATGTGGTCCCGGCATAGGTGAACGAGACCTTATCCACGCTCCAATCGGAAATAGCGTAGCAAATGCGGTCATCTGATTCCTTGGTCCAGATCTGAAACCCACCATATGACAGGCCCGTTTCATCATTTAGCTTTGAGTCGTCGCAGCTTTTGACAGGTTCCCAATTATCGCGGGAGACTTCCTCTGTGCCGTAAAACTCCCGATAGCTCTCTGCGTTGAATTTCAAGACATAACCCGAATCTTCTAAGGATTGCCATTCGCCTATCAGCTCGGTGGCCACTAACGGCGCAGGCGCTTCTGTGCTGTCCGAACATGCGGCTAGGCCCGCGCTTGTCAAAAATAAAATGACCCCCCGGCGGATCGTTTGTGCCATTTCCATCATTATATTTTCTCCGGGTATACTGGGCGAATATCATAAGGAATGTCGTCCAGATTATTCAGGACAGTTTCCGCCGCATCGTCAAGGGGAAGATATTTGTCCAAAAAGGCTTTGGCTTTATCGTAATTGCCGTCCCCTTGGATCATAACAATTTTTCCAGTCAGATCTGAAATCGCTTGCTCGAGCTTGTCAAAATCCAAACGGAAGTGTTTCTCTTCCGCTATCCATTCTGCCGCCCCGACTTCACGGTAATAATTATACTGGAACGCCGCGCCTTTGGCATGGGCCGCGCCTGTACCGAACCGCATAGAGCGGAACTTACCCGTAAAGTAGGTCGCAAGAAACGCTTCTCTATCGGCAATATCCAGCTCGCCGCGTTTCATCATATATAGGATATTATAGGCGCCCATGACATCGGCTTTGCCTTCTTCCAAACTCGAAGATAGGTCTTTGAGTTGGGCGTTCACCGTGGTCTCTTCGCCGTTGACCGTGATGGTGCCGGGTCCAAGTGAATGAGACAGCTCGTGAAAAAGCGTGTTATTGCCCATCCATTTCTTGGCGGTCAGCTTGGCTTGATCCGGAGCCAAAACACGCTCACCGATGGGCGCGAGGATGCGGTCATATTTTGCGCCCAGCACATTACTCAAGATGACTTTTTTTGCGCCCTTGGCTTCGCGCACGCGCTCATCATTTGGCAGGTTAAAGGCGATGGTTTGAACACCGTTCTCATTATCGCCGCCGCCGTGGACTTGATATGTTACGGCAATCGGGCTCTCAAAGCCGCGCGCGAAATTCTTATAGTTTTCCGGCACGGGCAGGTTCTTTTCCATGTCGATGAGAAAGTCTTTATATTTGGCTAGCGCAGCAGATTCTTCGGGATTTTTGACGGTAACAAAACTCTCATAGGCGGTCTTATAGGCGAATAATCCATCATCATAAACTTCATAGGGACCAATCGCAATTTCGATAGGGCCGTCCAAATCCATCCACGCCATTTCGCTCTCGAAATACTCATCATTTAAGAATGAGTCGGCGCGCAAGTTGAGGAATTTTTTCAAATTGGTATTTTCAGAAATGGCAGCGGCTTCGCGCATCAATGCGGCAGCGGGTTTCAAATATTCGGCATATTCGACGTGGTAGGGAATGGCTTTCAGCCCGCCATCATCCGTGCGGCGGATGACGGTGTAGCCGGATGTGAAGGCGTCATTGTCTTCGGGATGGGCGGCAATCCAATCTTCAAATTCCGCCTTTGTCATACCGGCCGGATAAAATCCCGCACCGACCGGGCAGGGTGTGTCGCCGACAAAAACTCTATTGTCATCTTCTAATCCGTCACAAGGCCCGTAGTGCAAATCGAACATGGCGAGTTCAATTTTTGTTCCTGTTTTCGCAATCTCTGCCCGCCGCGCCGGATAATCCGCGCCGCGTTGCAGCAGGTAAATTTTAGACAGATATTCACTCGCCTCTATCAGCTTATTCACGACCTTGCGTTCCGTTTCTGTCAGAAACGACACATCCGGGTTCATCCGAACTTCGGCAAATTTTTCATATTGGCGCGTGATGTCATATCCGGATGTGGCAGGTGCCGCCGCTTTCGTATCAGGTGTTTTTGGCGCAGGTTCCACGTCCGTCTTTGGCGCAGTTTCTCCGCAGGCCGCTAATAACGCGGCGGCTGCGATCGTTGTCAAAAAAGCTCTCATCTTACTTCTCCAGTTCATTTCTGATTTGCTGCGCGAGGGTTTGCAGCTCATTTATATCCGCCATCTCGCCCCCATGCGCACCAATTGTCTCTCCGTCATAGCGCGGGATAATATGGACATGCGTATGAAAAACAGTCTGCCCTGCCGGCGCGCCGTTAAATTGCGTCACGACAATTCCGTCGGGTTGCAGCGCTTTATCGACGGCTTGGGTCACGCGCTGAACGGTTCCAAAAAGACGTCCAATATCTTTAGGCCTCACATTCAATAGATTGACCGAAGGCCCGCGCGGAATGACGAGGCAGTGCCCTTTAGATTGCGGAAAGGCATCCATAATGACGAGCGTCCCGCCATCCTCATAAACTTTCGCGCACGGCATCTCCCCCTTTAGGATTTGAGCGAAAATATTCTGGTCGTCATAGGGGGCGTGTAAGGTCATAGGGACTTAAAGCATGGAATAGGGCTTATCTCCAGCCTGTCATTGCAGAGCTAAGAGCGGGTCATTTGCTTTTTCGAAACGGCATGTGCTTCGCGAGGATATCGACCTCATGTTCTACGGCGGCGCGCTCGCGCTCCAGATAATTTTCAACGCCTTGCATGAGCCCCGGATGGGAAAGCCAATGCGCAGAATGGGTGACGACGGGCTCATATCCGCGCGCGAGCTTATGCTCACCTTGCGCCCCGGCTTCCACACGCGGCAGGCCAAGCTCTAACCCTGCCTCAATCGCCTGATAATAACAGAGCTCAAAATGCAAAAAGGGCTTGTGGACGAGCGACCCCCAATTACGTCCATAAAGCGCGTCAGACCCGATATAATTCAGAGCCGCCGCAATCGGCGCGCCGTCCACTGATGCCATTACAAGGCAAATATCATCCCGCATGGTTTGCTGCATGATGTCAAAAAATTGACGCGTCAGATAAGGCCGTCCCCATTTCCGCTCACCCGTATCGAGATAGCAGCGATAAAACACATCCCAATGCTCATCTTTCAAATCATCGCCCATGAGGCGGTTGATGCTCACGCCCTCCTGGGCGGCTATACGTTCCTTGCGAATGTTCTTGCGCTTGCGCGACGACAGGCTGGCGAGGAAGGCGTCGAAATCGGCGTAGCCGCGATTGATAAAATGAAATTGTCTGTCTTCGCGCGCGGCAAAGCCTAATTCACTCAACACTGCGCGGTCGTCCTCTTGCAGGAATGTCAGATGCACACCTGACATCCCCCATTCGGCGCAGGCCTGCATCATTGCGCCTGCGACGGCTTGCTTACCCTCCGGTGTGTTGGCTAACAGGCGCGGCCCTGTGGCAGGCGTGAAAGGAACCGAACATTGCAGCTTAGGATAATATTCCATTCCCGCCTGCGCAAGCGCATTGGCCCAGGCATGATCAAAAACATACTCACCTTGGCTATGGGATTTCACATAAAGCGGGGCGGCCCCGATCGAATTGCCTTCGGAGTCCTCAACCCAAATATGGCGCGGCATCCAACCCGTCTCTACTGCCGCTGACCCGCTCTCTTCCAATGCGAGTAAAAACCGGTGGGAGAGAAAGGGGTGGTTGCCGGACGGGATCAACGCATCCCAATCCTCCGCCGAGACATCGCCAATATGCGGCAGTATCGTGGCAGTGTATTGTGGAGACGTCATACGCCTAACTTACGCGCTAATCTCCACGACCGCATCAATTTCAACTGCGACATCGAGCGGCAGGCTTGGCGCGGATACAGCGAAGCGGGCGTGTCGCCCTGCATCGCCGAATACCTCAACCATCAAATCGGAGCAGCCATTGATAACTTTTGGAATATCAGCCTGGGTGGCATTCGTGGTGGCCTGAACAAAACCGCCCAATTTGACGATGCGTTTGACACGCCCCAAATCGCCGTCACAGGCGGCTTTCATTTGCGCGATGAGATTAAGCGCAGAGAGGCGGGCAGCAGCTTGGCCTTGCTCGACACTCATACCTTTGCCCAAACGGCCCTTTATTTCCTGATCGCCGATTTTTGAAATCTGACCGGAGATGAAAACGAGGTTACCGCTAATAACATAGGGCACATAATTGGCCACGGGCGCGGCGGGGGTTGGTAAGGTCAAGCCAAGCTCTGCAAGTTTATTTTCAGGCGTCATGAAATTACCTATTTAAATTATCAAGAAAGGGAGATTCGAACCGGGAAGATAGCATATGGGTGCGCCAGATATAGTTCCTAACAATAACATTTATCAACGCGCTAGAAACGAAAAACCCCGCTATCGGAACGATGAAGAAGATAACTCCGTGCCAAGCTTCGGAATAAATAATCGGAGCAAAGAAATACCACAGCCCCGCCAGTAGCGGAATTGCGGCAAGGATGAAGAAAAGAGCTGTGATGAGAAGCAGGAGTGGGCGATGTTTCTGGCCTGTCAAATAATTGACCTCCCCGCAGATGTCACAAGCAATACTGCCGACCGGCAATTGCATCAGAAAGTGCATGAAGTCATTGAATACGAAGGGGCGTTTGCAATGCATACATATGCGTTTGTGAGGGCGAGGTGTTTGAGCCATGATCCCCAGTTTAAAATTGATTGGCGGGCAGAATTTAGCTTCACTTTGTCCTTGCTTAGTCTGTTTAAATTTGACCGTCCAGACGTTATATAATCCTTATGACAGATACGCCTGAAACCTTCCCCCTGCCTATCCATCGCCCGGAGCTCGTTGAATTCCTCGAAACGCGGCGGTCCAATTTAGCCAAGTCTATGGCGGGGCCGGGACCTGATCCTCAGTTCCGCGATAAAATTCTCGAAATCGCGGCGCGTGTGCCCGACCACAGAAAACTCGCCCCGTGGCGCTTTACCGTATTTGAAGGCGATGCGCGCGCAAGATTTGGCCAGCATATCTCTGCCGCTTTTATGGCGGCGAATCCGTCCGCACCCGTCGACCGCGCTATTTTTGAAGGCGCGCGCCTGACCCGTGCGCCGCTGGTGGTTGCCGTCATTTCTTCGCCGGTGGACTGCCCGCGCGGAACTCCAAAATGGGAACAGGAGCTGTCTGCCGGGGCAGTGTGTTTTAATATGTGTTTGGCGGCTCAAGCGCACGGATTTGCGGCGCAATGGCTGACCGAATGGTATGCATTTGATCCGGACGTCAATGCGGAGTTAGGCTTGGCGCCTTCGGAACGCATCGCGGGCTATATTTATATTGGGACCGCCATGACAGGCTCATCGCCGAGGGTGCGTCCGAATGTAGCAGATTTGACCGAATTCTACAAAAGAAGTGTATAAGTTTAACTCTTTATATCATAAGTGGGGGTGACATTCGGCGATATACTACTAGAATTGAAATATAGGATAATTTTGAAATTGTCTTATAGCTCTCGACCACCATTGCGCCCCGTGTGGTCGGGAGCTTTTTAGCTCGCCCTTCATCTCGTCTCGTTAAATAATTCCCGGCCGATCAACCAGCGGCGAATTTCTGACGTGCCCGCACCAATTTCCATTAGTTTTGCATCGCGCAAATATCGCCCTGTTGGGTAGTCATTAATATACCCATTTCCGCCCAGCATTTGGATGGCGTCCAACGCAACTTGGGTGGCGCGCTCGGCGGCGTAGAGAATACAGCCCGCCGCATCTTTGCGAGTCGTCTCGCCGCGATCACAAGCAGCGGCGACGGCATAGGAATAGGACCGCGCCGTGGAGAGCGACACATACATATCCGCCAGCTTGCCCTGCATGAGTTGGAATTCGCCAATGGCTTTGCCGAATTGTTTGCGCTCATGAATATAGGGCAGCACGGTGTCTAGGCAGGCTTGCATAATCCCGGTTGAGACGGCGGAAAGTACCACGCGTTCATAGTCGAGACCGGACATCAGGATTTCTACGCCTTGGCCGAGATTGCCCATGACGTTTTCATCGCTGACGAAACAGTCTTCAAATACCAACTCGCACGTATCTGACCCGCGCATGCCGAGCTTATCCAATTTCTGCGCGGTGGAGAACCCGTCCATGTCGGGCGTAATCAGGAAAGCCGTAATCCCGCGCGATCCGGCAGACGGGTCGGTCTTGGCGTAAACGATCAACAGGTTTGCCGTCGGGGCATTGGTGATCCACATTTTATTGCCGTTGAGGAGGTAGCCGCCCTGCGCGGACTCAGCCTTCAGGCGCATGGAGACGACGTCGGAGCCCGCAGACGGTTCACTCATCGCGAGGGACCCAAGATGCTCGCCGCTGATGAGTTTCGGCAGATATTTGGCCTTTTGCTCGGCATTCCCCCAGCGGCGAAGTTGGTTGATGCAAAGGTTTGAATGCGCGCCGTAGGACAAGCCAACAGAGGCGCTCGCCCGTGAAACTTCTTCAATGGCGATGGTGTGCTCCAAATAACCCAGCCCTAAACCTCCGTCTTCTTCCGCGACGGTAATCCCGTGCATCCCAAGCGCGCCCATCTTCTCCCAAAGGTGACGGGGGAATTCATTTTTGGCATCGATCTCATTCGCGACGGGCAACAGCTCGGCCTGACAAAATTGAAAAACCGTCTCACGGATCATTTCTGTGGTTTCAGAATGGCCAAAGCCAAGCGTGGGGTAAGGTGTAGTGGTCATATATTTAACTTTCGTCTTAGACCCCCTCTCCTTGGGGAGAGGGTGCCCGAAGGGCGGGTGAGGGGAACTTATTCCATTCCCACAAAATCAAAAAGTCGGTCTAAAACCGCAATGATATCCTCGTAAATATCGGCATTCGTAAATCGAATAACGCGATAACCATGAGTATTCAGAACCTTAGTTCTTTCGGCATCATAATCTTTCTTGTCCTCATGCAGAGAGTCATCAATTTCAACAACCAACTTCTCAGACTCACAAAGAAAATCGACGGTAAAACGACCAACGGAAACCTGCCGCCGAAACTTCAAATTTTTGAAACGACGGTTTCTAACTTCCTGCCAGAAGAGTGTTTCCGCATCCGTCTGGTTTTTCCGCAAATGTCTGGCGAAGGCGAGGCTATCCATAATATCCCCTCATCCCCCCTTCGGGGACCTTCTCCCTCGGGAGAAGGGGGATATAGACGAGAGCCCTCACTCCGCTTCCTCTAACCGCACCAAAACCGTACCGTCCGTGACGAGCTCGCCGACTGCTGCTCCGACCTCCGCAACAACGCCGTCTCGCGGCGCGGTGAGGGTTTGCTCCATCTTCATGGCTTCCATCACGACGAGCGCATCGCCTTCGGAAACAGCGTCTCCAGCCCCGCAATTCAGCGCGATGATTTTCCCGGGCATAGGGGCGGTTATGGCGTCGGATGAGTTTTTTTGTTGGTCGCCAGATGTTGCCAACAAGGGAACAATCAATCGTTTCCCTTTTCGCCTCAGCTCGACTTGCTCCTGCAATATGTCAGCGTCCCAAGCTTGACTGAATTGCAATGTACTTAAGTCATCGTCCGCATCATCTGCGTCGCCGTGGATAATTGTCACAGTCTCAGTGCCAACCACACATTGCCAACCTTCACGTTTGGGAGAAACGTAAACAGGAACGGGTGATCCTTCTTTCTCAAACACGATTTGTGTAAAATTACTTTGGTTCATACGAAAAGCAGACAGGTCGTCAAAAGGCGTTCTTCTATTCGTGCCTATTCGATCCCGTCGTCGCGTCGTTCTTTCTAAGGACTTTAAAACAGAAACAGCTGCGTGGGCATATCCGACGGTTGGAAATTCATACGGATTATTGACCAGATAATCAATATGCGCAGGGATGAGATGTGTTGTCGGATTTCCATCGACAAAATCTTTCAGGTTCAGAAGACGGACCAGAAACTCTGAATTTGTGGTGACGCCTTCAATTGAAGACCATTCTAAATTGTCGCGAATCGCTTTTATCGCAATTTCCCGCGTCTCTGCCTGAACGATATATTTCATTATCATCGGGTCGTAGAAAACTGACACGGGGTCGCTCTCTGCCACACCAGTATCCATTCGCACCTTTATCGACTCGTCGACATAATCAGAAATCGCGATCCGTGTTACGCGTCCAATACTGGGGAGGAAATCATTCGCAGGATCTTCGGCGTAGATACGTGCCTCCACGGCATGCCCACTAATCTTAATCGCACTCTGCTTCGGCAACTTCTCACCCCTAGCCACCCGTATCTGCCATTCTACCAAATCCAGTCCGGTAATCATCTCCGTCACCGGATGCTCCACCTGCAAACGGGTATTCATTTCCATGAACCAGAAACCGTCCTTTTTCAGCTTGCCTGAGCCGTCGACAATAAACTCCACCGTGCCTGCGCCGACATAATCTACGGCCTTAGCGGCTTTGATGGCCGCATCCGTCATGGCTTTGCGGACCGGGTCCGTCATGCCGGGGGCGGGGGCTTCTTCTATGACTTTTTGGTGGCGTCTCTGCAGCGAGCAATCGCGCTCAAACATATGCACGACATTGCCGTGGGTATCGCCGAATATTTGCACCTCAATATGGCGCGGGGATTGGATATATTTCTCGATCAGAACATCTTCATTCCCGAAAGAACTTGCGGCTTCTCTTTGGCAACTCGCGAGCGCCGCGTCGAAATCCTTATCCGCTTCGACCTTGCGCATGCCCTTACCGCCGCCGCCTGCGACGGCTTTGATAAGGACGGGATAGCCAATCATGCCGGCTTTCGCCTTGAGCAGTTTCGGGCTTTGGTCTTTGCCGTGATAGCCGGGGGTAATCGGCACGCCCGCTTCGTCCATGAGTTTCTTTGCGGCGTCTTTCAGGCCCATGGCTTCCATGGCTTCGGCGGAGGGGCCAATGAATGTGATTTTTGCTTTCTCGCAGGCCCGCACGAAATCGGGATTTTCTGACAGAAAGCCGTAACCCGGATGGACGGCATCCGCGCCTGTCTCTTTGGCGGCTTTAATTATTTTCTTAATGACAAGATAGCTCTCCACCGCCGGGCTCGGCCCGATATGAACGGCCTCATCCGCCAGGCGCACATGCAGCGCTTTGCGGTCCGCGTCTGAATAAACAGCAACCGTCGCAATACCCATTTTCCGCGCGGTCTTAATGACCCGGCAAGCAATCTCCCCGCGATTAGCGATGAGGATTTTTGTGATTTTTTGGGTCATAATAAACTTTTCTTCTCCCTCTGCGTTTTAAAAAAAACGCTTGAGGAGAAGGTGGCCGAAGGTCGGATGAGGGGCATACGGCTTGAAAGAGCTGACGGCAGAGGGTTTCGCCGTATTCCCCTCACCCCCCTATCGGGACCCTCTCCCTCGGGGAGAGGGCGGACAAATTGTAGTTTTGTACGGATAGCCACTACATCCGAAACACGCCAAAGCGTGTCTCCTCTAGCGGCGCATTCGCGGCCATAGCTAGGCCCAGTCCCAAAACCCGGCGTGTGTCTTTCGGCGCAATAATCCCGTCATCCCATAATCGCGCACTGGCAAAGTAGGGGTGACCTTCTTTTTCAAACCGTTCGATGATCGGTTTCTTAAAGGCATCGCGTTCCTCATCCGTCCACGTCGCAGCGTCGCGATTGACCGTTGCGAGCACATCCGCTGCTTGCTCGCCGCCCATGATAGAAATCCGCGCATTGGGCCACATGAACATCAGGCGAGGGGAGTAAGCCCGCCCGCACATACCGTAATTCCCGGCGCCGTAAGATCCGCCGACAATCACCGTGAATTTCGGGACTTTCGCGCATGCCACCGCATGGACCATTTTCGCGCCGTGTTTGGCGATACCGCCCGCTTCGGCTTTGGAGCCGACCATGAAGCCTGTGATATTTTGCAGGAAGACCAGCGGGATTTTCCGCTGCGCGCAGAGCTCAACGAAATGCGCGCCCTTCACGGCGGAGTCGGAAAACAATACGCCATTATTGCCGAGGATGCCGACACGGTAGCCGTGAATGGTCGCAAAGCCGCAGACCAGCGTTGTCCCGAACTCTTTCTTAAATTCGGTAAATTTCGACCCGTCGGTGATGCGCGCAATGATCTCGCGGCAGTCATAGGGCTGGCGCAGATCCGTCGGGACGACGCCGTCTAACTCATCTATATCATAAGCGGGCGGCTCGTGTGTTTCATCGGGCGCAAAAGACAAATCCGCTCTGCCCAGAGTCGCCACCGCGTCCCGCGCCATTTGCAGTGCATGGGCATCATTAGCCGCCAGATGATCCACGACGCCCGAGGTCCGCGCATGGAGCGCGCCGCCGCCGAGGCTTTCCGCGTCAATATCTTCGCCCGTTGCAGACTTCACCAAAGGCGGGCCTGCAAGAAAGATTGTGCCTTGGTCCGCAACTATAATGCTCTCATCCGCCATCGCCGGAACATAAGCGCCGCCCGCTGTACAGCTGCCCATGACCACGGCGATTTGTGCAATACCTTCGGCGGACATATTGGCTTGGTTGTAAAAGGCGCGGCCAAAGTCGTTTTTGCCCGGGAATATCTCCGCTTGATTGGGCAGGTTCCCGCCGCCACTATCGACGAGGTAGATACAAGGCAGGCGGTTCTCTTGCGCGATCTCCTGCGCCCGCGCCTGCTTCTCGCAGGTCATGGGATAATAGGTGCCGCCCTTGACCGTTGCGTCATTGCAGATAATCATGACTTCGCGGCCCGACACGCGGCCAATGCCCGTGATCAATCCCGCGCTCGGGACTTGGTCTTCATACATGCCGTAAGCCGCCATTTGGCTGAGTTCCAAAAAGGGTGTGCCTGGGTCGAGCAGGCGCTCAACGCGTTCCCGCGGCAGCAGTTTGCCGCGCGATAAATGCCGCTCTCGCGAGCGCTCTGATCCGCCCAATGCGATCTTGGCAACTTTCTC
>Ga0209186_1003061_pt1 | contig 11603 bp, 6 predicted proteins | sample SidtaG_FD_187426 | JGI IMG/M metagenome (GOLD analysis project Ga0209186, IMG submission 187426) | Marine algal microbial communities from Sidmouth, United Kingdom - Sidmouth_Male2 metaG (SPAdes) (version 2) | ecosystem: Host-associated > Algae > Red algae > Unclassified | place: Sidmouth, United...
TTCAGCAACGCTCGCCATCGACGGCGTGGTCGGTTCGGAACTCATTGTGTATGTGGCTATGGAGGTCTCCGCGGCCACCGAGTCCTATTGCATCAACAGTGTGACCGTCACCGTGCCCGTGGGAGGCGTGGCGACCCCAACGCCAGTGCCAACTCTCACCCCGACACCGACTCCGATTCCCGTCCAGGTCCAAACCGGTCAGCTCGACTGGATCGAGAACTTCGACGAGCAGGGATACATCGGTACAACCCGATGGACGGCCACCGGCGGCGGTAGCCACCAGCTCTTTGGCGGCTGCTACGAACGACGCGGTGCGGGGCTCGACACCGTCTGGATATCCGAAGCCATCGACATCTCGGGTGAAACCGTCGACATCGCACTCCAGGCGACATCGGCCGGACCCCTGACCGCAGGCCAGTTCAGCAATGACGGCGTTGAGTTGCGGTACCGCATCGATGGCGGCGCCGTGGTGACCGCCGACTCCGCTGACGGACCATTTGGGTCCGCAACGCTCACGGCATCGGGTCTGACCGGTTCATCGTTGGAGATCTTTGCGGTGATGAGCGTCAGCGCCTCCAACGAATACATCTGCACCAATCAGGTGGCGGTGACCAGACAGTGACCGACCAAACTGCCGCGCCCACAAAGGCGCAGAGGACCAAGCGCATGGAAATCACCCCGGTTGTCGTCGACGGACACGCATCTCAGGAACACGCATCTCAGGAGCACGCATCTCAGGAGCACGCATCTCAGGAACACGCATTTCAGGAACACGCATTTGAGGAACACGCATTTGAGGAACGCGGTGCGGTCCTGATGATCGTGGCAATGATGCTCTTTGTGCTGATGCTCTCGGCCGCATTCGCCGTCGATTTCGGATCCTGGTACGCCCGAGCCGAGCAGCTCCAGAACGCTGCCGACGCCGCGGCTTTGGCGGGCGCTCAGGAGTTGGACCTCACCGCCGACCGGGGCGCCACCGAAGCTCGCGTGCGCGATGTGCTCAACCAGAACGGACTTGCCGGCGACCCGAGGGTAGACGTCATGATCAGCTATCCGGGTGACCTGGGATTGAATGAAGGTGAACTCAACGTTCGCATTCTGGACAATGACGTCGACCTTTTCTTTGCGAAGTTGGTGCTTGGCGGTATGCGAATCCAACGCGATGCCACCGCGCTGCTCGACGACTGTGGTCTCTCCTGCACCTCAACGTTGCAGATCCCGGCACCCTTCAGCGAAGTCACTGTGGTCGGCTCGGGCGACGGTTTCACGCCGATGCTCATTGGGCAGAGCCTCTATGGCCTCAACCATCACAACTGGAACGGCGACATTGTTTGCGTGTCCCTGGCAGACCAGGCGTTGTGTCCGGGCTATCCCCGCAAAGTGCAGTCCAACGATCCGGTCCTCACCGACAACATGGCGCTGTCCGCAGTTGTGGGTGACAAGATCTACTTTCACGGTCAGCAGTCAAACGAGATCGTCCTCGCCTGCTTTGACGTCAGCACCGGTGCGGCGTGCGCCAACAGTCCTGTTTCGCTTGCCCCGTTGAGCTGGAACACCGATCTTTCCGCCAACAGCCGCTCACGCGGCGGCGCGGTCACCCACGTGGACGGTCGGATCTTTGCTTTCACCGACAACCATCAGGTGCACTGCAAGATCGAAAACACGCTGGCCAACTGCAGCGGTTACCCAAAGAACACCTCGCTCGACGCGGCATTCAACAGCGGGCTGCCGGACATGGACAACAGATCGACCGGCGCCATGAGTGACCGGGTGGAGCACAACGGAAAGATCTATGTCACCACCCACTTCTACCGCACCCTGGCCCAGTACGGCGTCCGACTTCACTGCTGGGACACCAATCAGAACACGCCGTGTCCGGAGTTTGATCAGCGTCAGATCCACATTGGCGAAGACACCAGTCCATGGCTGACAGGCCGCCTTTTCTTCAAACGTTCAAACACCGGCAACCCGACTGCAGTGTGTTCGCTCGGCCAAAACGATCATGAGTGCTATGCGCTGCTCGACGGCGCAGCATCGGCAGCGATCCCCGGATTCGATGCGCAGACCGGCGAAGCGGAGGGCCTTGTTGGCCATCACCTGTATCACGAACCTTCCAACCGGTTGATCCTCAACACCGGCTTTCTGGCAATCAACACCACCCATTGTTGGGACTGGACCAACGCCGAATACTGCGGCTCAGTCGGTGACAGCGACACCGAGGACTACGGCTACGCCTATGCAGGCAACTGCATCTTTGCCCTCGGGCACGCCTCCATCTTCTGGACCTTCAGTTCCAACATGACCGAAGGCTGCGATGAGGGGCGGGCCGACACCCGGGTCTTCCCCTGTGTCTGTTACAACGGCGACGTCCATTGGGGCAGTGTGCAAATCGATGGCGAGCTCACGGCGGACGGACCGTTCCTCCAGTTCGTCGTTGAGGTGACCGCCCCCGATGGCACCGTCGTTGCCACTCAGGACCTCATGGATTCCGACGGCCAGGTCAGCTTGGAAGGGATCAGCACCGACTTCCCTTACCTGGACCTGAACGTTGCCGTACGCGTCAAGCCCGGCCAGAACCCCTGGGCGACAGCGGAGGTACCCACCGTCATCGTTGGCTGGAGCGACAAACCGCACCTGGTGAAGTGACCTGCAGCAGCAAACCCGGAGGGCCACCGTGGCCGCGGTGTGCCCACCATTCCCAACCCAACAATTGGTTAATGAACGTCGCACCTTTGCCGACTCAGAACCAATGATCTGCGTGAGAGACGAGTAAAGCGATGAGCGATACTGGCACAGCATCTTCGGCGTTCGAGGCCCTGATGTTCCATTCACCGGATCTGGTGTGGATCATCAATCGTCACAATCAGATCAACTTCGTGTCGCCGGCCGTGCAACGAGAGCTCGGTTGGAACGCCGCCAACCTGGTTGGGTCCCGGGGCGACCTGCTGGTGCCTCCAGAGGAACTCGACCTCTACAGCGCCATGGTCAAGCGGCTGTTGTCCAAGCCCGGCATGGTCACCTCCATTGAGATGCAGGTACTTCGCGCCGACGGCACCCGCTGTTGGGTAGCGGGCTCGGCCACCAATCTCATGGAGGAAGCCAGCCTCGGCGGCATCGTGTTCACCACGCGCAACGTCGACCAACGTCATCGCTTTGAACAAGACGTTGTGCAACGCGGCTTCTTCGACGAGCTGACCACGCTGCCGACCATGACCCTGTTTGTCGACCGGCTGGATCAGGCGATCCAACTGGCTTCCCACGATCTCATCATCAAAGTCCTCTACATCGACATCGAAAACTTTTCGGCCGTCAATGCCCAGCTCGGATTTGGTGCTGGCGACGAGTTGCTCCGCCAAACGGCGGCTCGTCTGGAGGCGGCACTGCCCTCGACCACCATTCTTGGTCGATCCCGCAACGACGAATTCCTTGTTGCCCAGGTCTCGACCGAGAGCAACCGCGGCGAGCTGGTGGCTGCCATCAACAAGGTCTTTGGGGACGCCTTTGTTCTTGGCGACCGCACCGCCCGTGTCTCCAGCAGCATTGGGTTGGCAACCACCACCCGGGCCGACACCACCGCCACCGAGCTGATTCAGAAGGCGGCGGCAGCCAGCTTCGAAGCAGCTCGACACGGATCAGGACAAGCGGTCACCTGGAGCGAACCCATGAACGCTCGTTCAGTCTTCAAACGCCAGACCGAAGGCGAGCTGGCGCACGCTCTGAGCAACGGCGAATTGCGACTGCACTACCAGCCGGTTTTGGACATCGTCAGCCGGAAAGCGGTCGGCATCGAAGCGCTGGTTCGATGGGAACATCCGAGTCGCGGGCTCATCCCGCCGTCGGAGTTCATCACCATTGCCGAAGAAACTGGACTGATCACCGAGATTGGCTACTGGGTGATCGAGAAAACGCTTCGACTTCTGAGCACCATCAATCGGGACCTGCCGGATTGGAACTTGTTTGGGACCGTGAACTTCTCGCCTCGCCAGTTGGCAGATCCGGAACTCTTGAACCGGACCCGTGCCGCCATCAGTCGAGCCGGAGCCGACCCCAACCGTTTGATGCTCGACATCACCGAAGCCTCGCTCCACGGAGCCGAGACCCAGGTGGGCAACCAGTTGCAACGGCTCAGCCAGCTTGGCGTCAGCCTGGCCATCGATGACTTTGGCACCGGATCAAGTTCGCTCAGCAAGCTCCGGGAGGTCCCTGCCAAGTATCTCAAGATCGACCGAAAATTCACCAACGAAGTGACCACCGTTGGGCCGGATTTGGTGATGGGCATCATTGCGGTCGCCCACGCATTGGGATTGATCCCGGTGGCCGAAGGGGTGGAAACCGAGGAGCAATTGGAGATCCTCCGATCGCTCGGCTGCGGACTCAGCCAGGGTTATCTCCATGCCCGACCGTTGCCCGAAGCCGACTTGTTTGCGTTTCTTGCCGCGGAGCCAGCGGTCGCACCCGCTGTACCCGCTGCGCCCGAACCTGCCATCAGCGGCGACGGCTGAGCATGACCGATTCCGTCCACCGCGTCGCTGCTGCCCTGCGCACGCTCTCGCTGGTCGTCCTGGTGGGCGGCGGTGTCTGGGTGATCGTCAACGCAGCCCAGGAGTCCGGCTACACCGCCGATCTGTTCACCTTGCGGGTGCTGGCAAGCCTCGTCGTTGTGGCGCTGATTGCGTTGCTGCTTCGGTTACCTCAGATGCTCACACAGTTTGACGCATCGGACCGGTCACGCCCCCGAAGCGAAGATGGCGGAATTGACCCGGAGGCGAGCACCGCCTCGGTCACCTTCGAACAGACCATTGTTGGTACCGCCGAAGTTGACCGAACCGGAACAATCACTGCGGTGAACACGGCGTTGATCAACCAGACTGGACGTACCCGTGATCAGCTGCTCGGAACCAAACTGGTTTCGCTGACCCATGAGCAGGATCGGGCCCGACAGTTTGGCGAGATCGATGCCCTGCTGACCGGAAGAAAGTCCCAGAGCCAGCTGGAGCATCGCTACATCAAGGCCGACGGCACCGAACTCTGGGTGAGCGAACACATCACCCGCTCCGGGGTTGGCGACAATGTCCGCCTCCTGGTCCAGTGTCAGGACATCACCTACCGACGGCAGGCGACCTGGGAGTTGGCAAAGCAGGCGCTGCACGATGAACTGACGGGTTTGCCCAACCGTGCCATGCTGCTGTATCGCCTTCGTTCGGCGCTGTCCTCCACTGACAGTAACCAGTTGGTCGGTGCGATGTTCATTGACGTTGACCGTTTCAAAGTGGTGAACGATTCGCTCGGCCACGAGGTGGGTGACCAGTTGATCAAACACGTTGCCTCACGCCTTGGTACTGCAGTGCGCCACGGTGACTCGGTGTCGCGCTTTGGTGGCGACGAGTTTGTGGTGCTCACCCCGGCGCTGGTCAACAAGTCCGAAGCGATGGCCATCGCCGAGCGGATGCGCCGGTCTTTGCAAGAACCTTTTGTGGTGGACCGAAACAAGATTCACCCAACGCTCAGTATCGGCGTTGCCACCTGCGCGCCCGGCGAGCAGTCCGCCGACGAGCTTCTTCGAGACGCCGACGCGGCCATGTACCGGGCCAAAGAGCGCGGCCGCGACCGCATCGAAATGTTCGATGAAGGCATGCGCGACAAACTGGTGGAACGCATGGAATTGGAGTCAGAGTTGCGGACCGCAATCCGCAACGAAGACCTGTCGATGTATTACCAGTCGCTGGTCGATCTCTCCACGGGCTACACCGTTGGTTTCGAGTCGCTGATTCGATGGGTCCACCCCACCCGCGGTCTGCTTTCGCCCGGCCAGTTTCTGCCAACCGCGGAGGAAGCCGGCCTGCAGAGCGCCATTGACGGCGTCGCACTGCGCAAGACCGCGACCCAGCTGGCCGAGTGGAACAAGGTGTTTCCCGCGGCCCGCAACCTCTACGTGTCAAGCAACATCGTCCCCAAAAACTTCATGCAGTTTGTCGACCGGATTGACGACGCCCTGATTGCGTCGGGTCTTCCGCCGCACCAGCTGATGATCGAGGTGGTCGAGAACGAACTGCTCGACGATGCTGACGGTTCTTTGAACGCCATTCAGGCCCTGAAGGAGCTGGGGGTATCCATCGCCATCGACGACTTTGGCACCGGATTCTCATCGCTGAGCTACCTCACCCAGTTCAAACCGGACAAGCTCAAGATTGACCGCTCATTTGTGAGTCGACTTCCCGAGGACCGGGCAACCGGCACCATCATTCAGGCCATCACCAGCATGGCCCAGGCGTTGGACATCACCGTGATCGCCGAAGGCGTCGAAACCCATGAACAGGCCGCCATTCTGCGGTCGATGGGGGTACCGCTGGGACAGGGATTTCTGTTTGCCAAACCCCGTCCACCGGAGGAGATAAGCGGGTGGTTCACCAACGACCACGTGCAGACCGGTAACGCAACCGAGTCAACCAGCGGCCTGTGGACTCCCGCGATCTGATTCTGCATCTTCATAGGCCCGAATGAGCGCCGCGTAGCCCGGCAGTTCCATCAGCTCAGCGTGGGTACCCATGCCCGCCAACCGACCGTCCGCCAGGTACAGCACCCGATCGGCCAGCATGATGGTGGCCAACCGGTACGCCACCACGACCAGCGTGGTCGAGAGGTCCCGGCGAAGACCCGCCAGGATTCGAGCCTCAATCGTCGGGTCAACTGCGGACGTGGCGTCATCGAGCACCAGCAGGCGAGGCTGGCGGATCAGCGCCCGCGCCAGTGCGATTCGTTGGCGCTGACCACCCGAGAGCGTGACGCCCCGCTCCCCGACCACAGTACTGAGTCCCTGGTCGGTGGCGTTTACGAAGGTCTGGGCCTGGGCCAGGCCGAGCGCGGTTTGGATCTGCTCTTCGGAGAAGTTGCCACCCAGAACGATGTTGTTGCGAAGGGTGGACGCAAAGAGGAACGCCTCTTGAAACACGATGGCGCGAGCCGCTTCAATCTCCGTGCGGGACACTGTTGCGATGTCGGTGCCGGCAACTCGAATCACCCCGGACCCCGGCTTTATGAGTTCGGCAATGAGATAACCAATGGTCGACTTTCCCGAACCGGTTGAGCCAACGATGGCCACGCTTTCACCGGCCGCCACGTTGAAGCTGAGATTATCGAGCACGGGGGGCGCCTCGGCACGAGCATTGGTAGCGGGCTCGGTTCCAAGGTCGGAGGCCGGAGCTGGAAAGCGGAACATGACGTTCTCAAAGGACAGATCGAGCGGCCCGTCGGGAAGCGACTGAATTGCAGATTTGCGGTCCTCAACCGGTTCGGTCAGCACAGCATCGACCCGAGCCAGAGCGGCCACCGAACTGGGGATCTCCTGCAGGAAAAAGCCAAGAATCCGCAGCGGCACCGACAAGATGGTGAAGAGCGCCACCGCTCGCAGTACGCCGCCGGTCGTCACCTCCCCGTTCCCCACCAGCCACGCGCCCAGCAACAGCAGGGCCACAACCCCGAGATTGGGGAGCCCGTCGATGATCGGCTCGAAGGTGCCGCGTAGTCGCCCGATTCGAATGCGAACCTCTTCCAAACGTGCCGCGGCTTCATCAAGGCGATCAACCTCGTCCTGTTCGCGGCCGAGTGTCTTCACCACCAGCGCGCCGTCGAAGCTTTCATGGGTCAGTGACGAGACCTCGCCGACCAGCTCACGTTCGATGATCACCAGGGACGAGACCCGATTGGTATACGCCCGATTGATGACGTTCAGAATCGGAAACAGGACGACCGCCACCAGGGCCAGCCAGACGCTGACCTGCAGAAGCGCCACCAGGGCCGCAACGGCCATCACCATGGTCCCAACGGCAAACGCCAGCGGCTTGAGCATGCGGGTAGAACGCTCGACGTCGGCGTCGGCGTGAGCCAGGAGCTGACCGGCCGGCGTGCGGTCGTGAAACTCCATCTGTACGTCCAGATAGTGATCGAGCAGTTGGGTGCGCCACACCTTCTGGGTACTGAATTCGGCCCAACTCAGGAACCATCGGCGGGCCATTGCCCCCATGGCCCGGCACGAGCCGATCAACAGGAACGCTCCCATACCCAGCAGGATCAGCCGCGTGGAGATCCCGGTGGAACCGGTTGTTCCCTCGTTCTGGAAGCCTGGATTGATGATGTCATCGGTTACCCAGCCGAGCACGATGGTGAACCCGACCGACGCCAACCCGTAGAGGGCAGCACCGCTGATCGCAAAGAGATAGCCGAGCGGACGAACACGAATTGATCGCCGGATCAAGGCCATGCCTTGGGCGAAGATCGAAGGTTCGTCGGGGATCGGCATGAAGGATGGATGCTAGGCCGGTACGGCGTTCTGCGGGTACTTGGGCTTGGCCCCTTATGGTTGAGCGGTGCAAACGTTGGGACCACGCCAGTTCGTTGCTGCAGTGCTTCTCATGGGCCTGGCCCTGTTTGGGGCCGGGTGCACCGACTCCGGTGAAGCTTCCGCCGCGGACGAGCAGGATGCACCGGTCAGCACCGACCAGGCGGACGGCCGGTTCTACACCGCGCAGTGGACGGTGGACGCGGAGGCCATTGGAAAGCCGGGCGTGGGCTTCCCATACCCCTTTGTTGAAGTGGTCGATGACCTTCGCGGCACCTACCTTTCACGGACACCCAACCACCTCGCGTTCCAGGATCGGGAACGCGTTACTTTCTGCGCCGGCATCAATCTGGTGGACAGCGAACCTCGATGTGCCAGCGCGCCGCGTCCGGCTGGCACCCCGGACGTCATCGGGTTGGCCTTGCAACGAATCCGGGATTGGCACCCGCTGTCGGTCTATGAGGTCGCCGACTTTCGACGGTTGAAGCTGGTGGCCGACGCGGATCCCGGTGGCTGGAGCCAGCAACGTATTGGCTTCGAAACCTTCGACGGTCCAATCATGGTCGATTGCTTCCTGACCAAAACCGACACCGAAACGGCGCCCGCCGGCGTTGAACTGTGCTTCACAAACGACGAGAACCGACTCCTGGCGTCGGTTGATCTCAACGGCGACCTGGTCTACGAGGTCCAGCTTGATCGGTACCGGCCCTTTGCCGACGACGACGAGTTTGCCGTGGTCGATGACCTGCCCGTTGTGCAGGACCCACGTCGCTATGAGCAGCTGGTCGTGATCTTCCCCGACATCCCCATTCCGCCCACACCGACGCCGGAACCGGTGGTCGTGGGGGAGGACGAAACGTCGTGACGGTGGCCGGGAGTCGCCCGCTGTGCGACAGGCTCCAGTGCTACGACAACGCCACCGGGTGCCCAATGGATGATTGGTTCCACGGGGTCAGTGGTCGTCGTGGGCGCACACGCTCTCGTTCTGGCTAACCCGAGGCCGATTCGGTGACCCCGTCCGCGCTGCTGAGCCGGTACATGTAGCCGTTGCGGGAACCGATGTACACATGGCCGCGCCAGACCACTGGAGTCGCTTCGATGCAGCCGCCAATCTGTACCGCCCAGAGTTCGGGCGGATCCACGGTTGGGTCCGAGACGTCCCAGCCGCGGACGATGCCGGCGTCACAATCACCCTGGATGAGCACATCGTCCACAACAATGGGTGACCCCCACAGGAACCGCTCGAAGTTTTTCTCCCACACGATTTCACCGCTGATGCGATCAACGCCCATCAACCGTCCGGTCTGGGTGGAGGCATAGATCATGTCGCCCCACAGCGCCGGCGTCGCCCAGAACCCCGAGTCGGGACCCGCCAGCTGATCTTCGATGGACCAGACCACCAGCGGATCCTCGAGGTCGGAGACGTCAACCTTGAGCAGTTGACCCACCTCCCGCGCACGAGCCCGCTTCTTTTCGTATTGAGCGGCCACGTACAAGAAGCCGTCGTCATCAAACATCAAGGTGGCGTCGACGTCTTCCCCAACCCAGAAGCGGAAGATGCGCTCGGGCGCGCCCCCTTCTTCCACATCAGCAATGTCCCAGCCCTGGACCAGACCGCTGCTGTTGGCAAACCACATGGTGGTGTCTCGAATCACAAGGGAATTCTCCACCGAGACTTCCGTGTCGTTGATGGTCGCCATCAACTCGTCATCCCAACTCGGGTCAACGTGCAGCAGCTCCGGATCAACCGTGGCTCGACCATCGTCGCCGGTGCCGCGGTTGAGTTTGATGATGTGCATGTTTGAGTTTTCACCACCGGCGAACATGTAGTCATTGACAATCAGCGGCGCAGCGTCCCAGTCGTTATTCCACAGCCGCGGCCCAAAGCTCAACGCATCAAGGGCCCACAGCTGCTCCAACTCCTCCCCGTCGAAGCTGAGGATGCGCAATTTGTTGTCGCGAGATCCGGTGTAGAGCAGTGGCCGACCATCGGGGTCAACAGTGAGGGTGCCCTTGATCAGATCGCCGGTTTTGAAAGGGGCGAAGCGCGGGAGCCCGGTCTCGCCGTCAAGCACATGGACGGCGCCGTCCATGGCACCGAAGGCAACCCAGACTTCACCGTCTCTCTCCCACACTGCAGGTTGTCCAGTCCAGCCCACCCCACACCACTCAACCAGTTCGCCCTCCCATGACGACCATCCGCACATCGGCCGGTCCGGATAGCTCCAGCTGACTTCCACGTTCTCCGGCACCGGGCCTTCGCCGTAGTACGTCCGAGCAGGAGAACCACGAAAGGTCAGGACCCCTTCGACCTCGTCCGACCACGGTGGGTTGGCTCCCTGGGGGTCGACCCACCCGACATAGGGCGTGGGCGTCGGTGTGGCGGTCGGTGGCGCGACAGTTGGCAGAGGCGTAACGGTTGGGGTAGCAGTGGCGGTGGGAGACGGCATTGCGGTTGGGGTCACCGTGGGCGGAGCCATGACCGCTTGCTGGACCGGGTCGGGGTCTGATCCCAAGATCGCGTCGGCGGCGAGCAACCCGCCAAAAATCCCGACCGCAGCGATGGCGGTAGCCACCAATTTTTTCACCACCGTCTGTCACCCCCGAGCCCGCCTGCGAAAACTACCAGTGGGCACTGGTGGTTTTCGATCAGGGACGCGGGCGAAATCCAAACGCACGGCCCAGAAGGGGCGACGAAGCATCCACGCTGAAGGTCGTTGAGGACCCGGACCGCGACGGGAGATACGAGGGCCGCGGCGCCACCGGTTCGCTGGTGGTCTTCCGATCCGACTCCATGGGGCCACCCGTCGCCGGCGCAGCGGGCGGTGAGACCTTTGGCGAGGACGAGACCTCAGACCCGGCATCGCCTGTGGCATCCGCCGGCTTGACGATCACGGGATCCGCGCTGGGACGAAACGTCGCAACCGGTTTGTCGCTGGCCACCGGACCGGAGCGGTCGCCATCGGACTGAAGCGGCCGCGGGCCAGAATCGGTGGGCGCCTCTCCAGCAGGGGCCGCGTCGCCGGTGGGAGCCAGAGACGGAAAGATCTCTTCAAACGAAAGATCCCGAATTTCGCCCGCCTTGTAGGAACCGGAAGTCGAGCGGTCTGCGGTCACGTCGGTTCGTGGATCCCCGTCGTTGGTATCGACAACGGCCGCGGCGTTCTGGCTGATCGACGACGACTCGTCGGCCTGGCCGACTGGCCCATCGGCAGTGTCACGTTCTTCATGGAGGTCGTCGATGGCGTCGATGGACGCCAAATCGGCC
>Ga0209186_1003062_pt1 | contig 11599 bp, 10 predicted proteins | sample SidtaG_FD_187426 | JGI IMG/M metagenome (GOLD analysis project Ga0209186, IMG submission 187426) | Marine algal microbial communities from Sidmouth, United Kingdom - Sidmouth_Male2 metaG (SPAdes) (version 2) | ecosystem: Host-associated > Algae > Red algae > Unclassified | place: Sidmouth...
TTGAGCCTAGTCACTCTAGGTGAGATCCAGGAAAAATGAGTACAGCCGGGGCCGCCTTCGGTCCTTAGATGCTGCTATAGAAGCAGCGAAGCGGTTCTGGGCCGGAATTTTATGCAACGCTAGGGTTAAATATCCACCTCAAAAAGAGCGGACCATGCACCTTTACAACGTACCGATACACAAGTTGCCTTCCTACGCCGTGCTGTTCTTCGCACTGCTGACATTTGGCATAACGTGGGGTGTGATTGGCGGATACATATACTTTCCTGATAGAGCCTCTGCAACATTTGGTGAGATCAGCGGCAGTCATCCGCTGTACTTTCTTGCCACTTGGGCGCCTGCCATTGCCGGTTTCCTGCTGGTTCTATTCTTTGGGGGGATGAAAGGTCTGCGCGCGTTTCTCTCACGCCTTCTACTTTGGCGATGCTCACCAGTGTGTTGGGCTTTCATCCTGCTGGGCATACCACTGGTCTTCGTAGCTGGCTCGCTGATCAAGGACGGTCCGCTGCTCGCGCCGCTTCCACCGGAGGGAGCATTGCCGATGATATCGCTGATGTTTATAATGCTGTTTCTCGGCCCCGTGGAAGAATTCGGTTGGCGCGGTGTGGCGCAACCTCTCCTGCAGCGGCACATGGCGCCTTTGTGGGCTGGTGCGATTATTGGCACGGCTTGGGGATTTTGGCATCTACCGGCATTCTATCTTGCAGGCGTGGTCTACGAGAACTGGAGCTTTCTACCATTCCTTGTCGGCAACATCACGTTAGCGATCCTGGTTACACCGATCTTCAACGCTTCGCGCGGAAGTCTGCTTCTGCCCATGCTTTTTCATTGGCAGCTCATCAATCCATTCTGGCCCGATGCCCAGCCATGGGACACATGGATTCTCGTCGCTGTAGCAGTCGTCGTGGTCTGGCTCGACCGGAAGCGGATGTTTTCCCGTGAAGGAGCGATAACTGACGTGATACCCGGCGAAGGCAGCCAGTCAGCATGACAATGCTCTCACTGAGTGCAACAAACCGTTTAACAACCGCAAAGGCATATCATTGACATGGCCACCTGCGATCGTAACTACCGACAAAGTATCGGTAGCCTTGCCATCGTCGTTTTGACAATTGTTCTACCAGCGACTCAAGCATTTGCAGGTGAGGTAACAACAACGGTTGAAGTCACTTCGGATACGTTGTTGCAGTTGAAAAACGCAGTTCAGCAGAACTGGATGACCGCGTCGAGGCAAACGAAGATACGCCCACACAGTTGCCGGGTGTGACCGCAGCTGTCGTATTGCCTGATGGTGGCTGGCGCTTCGTCGGGAATGTACCCAAGAGCCCAGTTCTCTACGAAATCGTGGATCAGAAAATTGCAGACGATCTCCTTCTGCGACCAGGTCAGCAATCTTGGAGCGTGTTGAGATGTCGGTAATAAGCTGTAGTTCAATACCAAATTGATTCGCAAGCTCTTGACAGCGTGCACTGACATCATGAGGTAACGTTTTATTCTCAAACTTGACTCAGGTTGTTCGACGTTGGCGTATCGCCTCGAATGCTTCATGATCTGTAGTGGTTGGGATTACCGCTTCGCCAAGTCGGACCCGCGCCAACACATCAGGATCATCAACATCTGGGCATATATCGATGGCAAGGTCTCGACCGTAATGTCGTGAGGCTACTTCCAAATGATCCAACGCCGCACCACATGACATGGTCAATTCACGATCAAAAGGATCGACCACGGGCAATCCTCTGGTTCGATCCGTAATGAGATCCAAGTGGTCACTAACTTGTCTGAAAAGTCAGGGTTGTGTGTTATGACCAGAAGGAGCAAGGATGGCATGTTCAATGAGGCGCCTGAACTGCTTTTCGGAAGAATCGGTGACCGCCGCTGGTATTGCTTTTGCAGTAACATTGATGCTCATGTTGGTTCACCTCTGCAAATGTAGCTTGCAACAATATTATGAAAAATCGCATACATTTCAACTCGTAGTAGACGAATTCCTATTGATCTGTATCAACTCTAATGTAGGGCATCATGTTGCGCAGAACACAATCGCAAACTATCGTATGCCAAGCTTTGGATCAAAGTCAGTCACGAGGGCGTAAAAACAGATATCTGAGATGCCTTAGGTCAAGCTGGGCTGGGCTCGATAGCCTCTTGAATCGCCTGAGCAAGTAGATCCATTGGGTACGGTTTGTTAATAACTTTGATGTTTGGCGCAGTTGATTCACCGTTAGTGTGCTCACCAGGGTCAATATAGCCAGAGGTTAAAAGAACTCCGACGTCTTTACGATTTATCGTTAACCAATCAGCAAGCTCATACCCGGTCATTCCACCTGGCATAACGACATCGGTAAAAACAAGATTAACAGGTGCTCCATCCTTCAAGACATCGATTGCTTCCTGCGCGGTTGAAGCCTCCACGATACGATACCCAAGATGCTTCAGCCGTTTTACGGTGAGCCTTCGCACCATCGGTTCATCCTCGACGACAAGAATGAGTTCGTTGTTGGAAGATGGGGTCTGTTTTACAGCAACTGTGGCTGGCTGAGAGTCGGCTTCTCCTACCGCACGAGGCAGGTAGAGCCGAACTGTCGTCCCTATCCCGACATGACTATCAAGTGTCAGGAAGCCTCCAGACGATTTCACGAATCCGTAGACACTGCTCAGGCCTAAGCCTGTACCTTTCCCTTGTTCTTTTGTCGTAAAAAACGGCTCAAGTGCTTTCTCCATCACATCAGTTGACATGCCGGTGCCTGTATCCGTTACAGATATTCCAACATACTCTCCGGGTTGAGCATCTGAACTCAATCCGGCATCGTCAGCTTCCAACACCCTGTTGCGCGTTTCAATAGTGAGGCTACCTCCGCCCGGCATGGCATCACGTGCGTTGACAGCCAAATTCACAAGTGCGTTGTCAATCTCACCAGCATCAACAAAGGTGTCCCATAGATCTGGATCCACGTCTGTAACGATTGGGAAATCCTCGCCAAGTGTTCGCTTTAAAAGATGAACCGTATCCAGGACGCAGTTAGTCGTCGATACCCTGACGGGGGAGAGTTTTTGTTTTCGAGCAAAAGTCAACAAACGTCGGTTTAGATTTATTCCTGTTTCAACGGCCGTTAATGCTTCAGCGATCATGTCACTGACACCATCTTCATTGGTAACATATGGCGTTGCAAGCTCCAGATTACCGCCGATAGCGGCTAACAGATTGTTGAAATCATGGGCCACACCGCCTGCCAGTTGTCCAATTGAATCAAGACGACGTGTGATAGCTAACTCCGCCTGCGTTAGCTTGTGCTGTTCTGCCTCTGCTTCAAGTTGTGCAGTGCGTTCGGCAATTCGATCCTTCAATGCCTGGTTTACTACTTGTAATTGGTTCTGGCTTGCGCGCAATGCCGTTTCAGTTTCCTTACTCTTTGTGATATCCATGTTGACGCCGATAAGATGAGCAGAGGATCCGGTTTCGTTGAATTTAACAACGCCACTACAGCCAAGCAACCAGTGCACCGAACCGTCTGGGCGCACAATACGAAATTCTTCCGCCGCCGTTGTCCCTTCTTCGAGAACCTCTCTGGCCTTGTTGTTCAGTCGTTCGCGATCGTCTGGATGAATGGCGTCAATGGACGTTGAGAGTGGGATGGGCCCATCAACTCTTTGAACTCCAAATAGCTCAAATTGTTTGTCGTCCCAGATCACTTGATCAGAGATCATGTCCCACTCCCATATCCCTATACCGGCAATATCTACGGCTAAGCGTTGCCGCATGTCATTTTCCTTGTCGGCAAACTCCGAAAGCTTCTGCTTCGTGATATTGCGGCTCGTGCCTCGATAACCAAGAAAATTGTTTTCAGTGTCAAATATCGGATCTCCACTCGTGCAAATCCATGTTGTGTCGCCAGCGTTGTTGAATCGTTCGTATTCAAAGTCCCTGAAGGGTTCGTGTCGGGCTAACAGCGCCTTATGATCAGACCAGTCCATCTCTTCATTCTTGGGGGTTGTGAACTCCCATCGGCGTTTTCCTATGTGAGATGCTACAGGTGTGCCCGCAAGTTCCCCGCCGTTCCCCGAAATCTCAACAAATCGATAGTGCTCATCCTGCTCCCAGTACCAATCTGATGATAGTTCAACCAGTGATCGGAAACGTTTTTCACTTTCGATGAGTGCCAGCCGTGATTCCGTGAGAGCCGTGATATCGCGACCTTCAATAACAAGGGATATAACTTCTTTTTTTTCGCCATAAATCGGCGTCACTGTAAAGTCTATGAAGCTTTTATTGCCATCATCGTCAGTGTGCTCGGATTCGAAACGAGAAAAATCACCTCGAACACCTTTCTTTACGGCTTCCTTGAGTTTACTGGCTGAGCCTGGACGATCGATCCACCATTGAGTCTTCCAGAAAGGTTTGCCCGGCACTTGAACTGCTTCAGCGCCGATAAAATCAAGAGAAGGTTGATTGGCTTCCAGTAAAATGCCACCTGGATCCAGAAGGCCAATGAAGGCATGTGTGTTGTCAAAAATGGTGCGTATATTCGGCATTCTACTTTCGTCCTATGGCCGTAAAATATGGCACGACCATTATGTCCCCACTACTGTGTTTTTGGGGATTTTCGCAGCGAGGAACTTGCGTCGCGAACCACGGCCGTGAACTCTACAGAGAGCGCTTTGAGAAGTGTCTGCTGCTGCTCTTCTGCTTTGTTAAACATAGATATCGTTGTATCAAGTTGTCCGGTGAGCGCCGCGTTTGTCGCTCGTAATGAATTATTTGCGTTTTCTATTTCTTCTATCGACTGCTGATCTGAAGCGGCTTTAGTTTCCATCATGCTCAGTTGATCTGTCAATGTACTGTGTTCTTGCTCCCACCGCTCGCTGCGGGAGTGCCATTGATCCAGAGAGCGTGACTTGGCGTTCAATACGTTTCGGATCTCGGCGAGCTCAGATGACACGGCCTCGGTTGCTCGATCTCGTTGGAGCACGATTTCTTGGTGAGAACATTCCTGATCCTGTATTCGACCTTGCAAGGCATCTTGTGCTGTCAGCAACTCCGCCACAGAGTGAAGCGCATCATTCCGCTCCTTTGTCACGGCTGTGATAGTCGCTGCATCGATTTTCGCTTGTTCACGACTCTGGTCCAGTTGATTGCGCAACGTCTCGAGCTGCAGGGTGTTCATTCGTCGCTGCTCCGGCACCTCGGCCAACCGGGTATTCAGTGTTGCCACATGTGCCTGATGGGCAAACCACGCATCACGCATGGCAGCGTGTTCGTGCTGTGCCTCATCCCGTTCGGCGCGCATCGTGTCCAATTGCCGGTTGCACTCGGTCGTGTTGGCGGCGATGTGCGCATCGGCCGACTCCAGCTAACTCGGCCCAAAGGGTTGATGCACCGGCGACAAGCGACTGCAGTAGCGGGTCCGGCAGGGCCGGCCCTGGCGCTACCAACGCTGGGCATTCTTTCTGTCGCAGGCTCAGCTCTTGTTATTGCTATTTCGTTGAGTGCTTTTTCCATTGTGTCATTGCTCAGGCAGCGCCGCTTATCCTGACTCGCAACAGTAAAGTGCTATAGCAACATTAAAAAGTCAGCCATCAGGCCGTCAGGAGACCAAGTCATGTTTTCATCGTTAAAGGGCAGAGTAGTGCTGGTAACCGGAGGGTCGAAAGGTATTGGAAAGGCATTGCCAGTGCGTTTGCCACACAATTTGCAAAAGTCATGGTTGCTGCACGAGGCGAAGACACTGCCAGGCAGACCTGTGACGAGTTCAAGGCAGCCGGATTCGAAGCAGCTTATTGTCTGGTTGATGTATCGGATTGGGATCAGGTGCAGCAGATGGTTGCAACGACAGTGTCAACGTTCGGCACAGTGGATATCCTGTGTGCCAATGCCGGTATATTTCCACAGGTGATGCGCTCTGCATCCAAAGCAGGACCGCCTTCGCTATCAAGCGCCCCTATCTTGACCGAATGCCCCCTGTAGCCGCGGTGACGGTGATCCGCGACTCGGGCGCGCATCTCCTCTGGAGCACCTGCGTAGATAGACGATATTGTTGCCATCCTGATACGCCTGCACGTGTGCCCAGGGCATGCGCCGCGACATAGGTTGATCCAAACGGTGTGCTGTCTCCCCATCCCTCGATTCCGCACTCGGTTCAAATTCTTACTATAGAGGCGTCAAAACTCGTGTACTCGCGCCCACCCGACAGCACGTACACGCAGCCTGAACAAGGCAGGTCCACTTGAAGGAGTTCGATCTCTGCAATTTTCATGAGGAAACTCCGGGCGGAATCCTTGTACCAGGCTTTGCCAGATTCAAGTTGTTCTGTCGGAGTCTAGCTGCGTCTCTTCCAATACTCTGCGCGCCACGCGAAAACATTCCAGTGCCTGTGGTACGCCACAATAGATACCGATGACATGGATGATCGCGCGGATCTCATCCTGGCTGACCCCATTGCTTATCGCCCCTTTACAGTGAGTTTCCCATTCTGCCATCTTGCCCAGTGCGCCGATCATCGACAGGTTCATCATGGAACGAGTCTTGGCATCGATAGCGTCATCGCCCCAGCCAAAACCCCAGCACCAGGCTGTCATGGCCTCCTGAAAAGGACGGGTGAAATCATCAGCGGCGGCAAGGTTGTGTTCAACATACTCGTCACCGAGGGTAGCCTTACGCTGTACCAGGCCCTTTTGAAAAAGATCTTCGTCAAAGGTATTTGTCATGATTGCTTTTCCGGTTTGATGGCGTCACGCATCCATTGTTGAAGTGCATGAACTGAATGTTCTGAGCGAAGGCCACAGGCAGGATCCAGAACAAGAGGGCCAGGCTTGTAGCCGCGACTATTCAGGCCACGCTGTACAGACTCCACCAGATGTATATCCTCTTCCACTGTGGTTGCCCGGTCCTGACTGGCCAACCGTCTGATAACCTCGGAGTCGGTTCCATCGATGGTATACCAGCCTCGCCAGACAGTTACGTGGTCAGAATCCTCGGCGCGCCAATGGTAGGTGTTCAGAATATTGCCAGGATAGACCTGGAAAGAAAACATCGGCCACAGGAACCACGATGAATAGTCGCCGGCGTGTTCGTTGCTATCCAGATCGATGGGATAACTCATGCGTTCCAGATTGGCAGATTCTGTCGTGTGGCGCAGGCAGTGACCTTGCGGTTGGATGTCGTAGGTGTTCGGTTTGATGACACCAGTAGCAAAGGCACGATGGTTGATCGTGCAGTGGTAGCACTCGGAGTAGTTTTCGACAGACACCTTCCAGTTACAAGCCTCCGGTGTATCGATCCACTCCAGTGGTTGCAGGCGATCAATGTCCGGAACGAACGCCTTGAGTTGATCACGCACGCCGGGAAACCACTCGTCCATGGGGGCAGCGTTTGCATCCAGGTTTGCGAACACAAAACCGTGAAACACTTCGATACGCACGGGTGTGAGGCAGATCTGTTGGCGTTCAAATCCGGGCACAGAATTGATGTTCGGCCCGATACGCAGTTGGCCGTTCAAGGTATAGGTCCAGGCGTGGTATGGACAGACCACCTCACGGGTATTGCCTTCGCCACTCAATAGTTCGTGAGCCCGGTGCTGGCAGACGTTATAGAAACCGTGCAGCTCACCTTCCCGATTACGTATGCAAAAAAGGTTTTCGCCGGCAATGGTAAAGGTAAAATAATCGCCGGGTTTGTTGACGAGCGAGCTGTGGCCGGCAAACTGCCAGGTGCGGGCCAGCAATCCTGCCTGCTCCAGACGGAATATCTCCGGATCAGTGTAGTAGCGTGCCTCCAGCGAGCGGATCGGCTCGGGAGTTGAGTCAGAGTCAGTCACAGCGATGGTCCTGTGCGTTGGTATAGAGTCCGAGTTCATGGCGTCGCTCATGAAAGCGTTCAACACGTTTCACGACTCGGGTGTGCGATGAGGCAACAACAAACGACAACAGTGCCTCCATTAAAGCGATGGTTCCGACTGACGAAGGAAAGAACTGGGGCGTGTCAACGGACACCACAAAACCATAGTTAGAACCCACGACGATGGGAGAGCCGGCGCTGTCGGATACACCAATGACCTTTACTCCCTGTTCGCGGGCAATGTTCACAGCTTCCACCACTTCGCGACGGTAGGGGCTGCAGGTGATGGCGATGAGCACATCGCGCTGATCAGCCCAGGCAAGATCATCGGTGGCGACACTGCCGGCATTGGGTATGGCGTGAAAATCCACCATACCGGTCGAGGCCAGATAGGTGAAGTTGGCGGCGATGGAATGATTAACCCCGACACCCAGTGTGTACACTCGTCTGGATTTCCAGATCATCTGGCTGGCCGCTTTCAGATCATCGACGTCAATGCGTGCAAACGTGTTCTCGATGTTCGCGATGGCCGATCCGACCACGTCGGTATACAGCGCGCTGAGTTTGTCGCCCTTCGACAAGGACTGCAGCCAGCGTGCACGATCCGGGTAGTGGGCCCGTCCCTGGCGAATCTCCTCGCGGAACAGTTCGCGAAACTGATCATAGCCTTCAAAGCCGACTGAACGGGCCATGCGCATGAAGGTATTGGGTTTGACATCGGCAGCGTCGGCAATTTCACGAATGGACGACACACCAACATCATTCGGGTTGTCGAGCACGTAGGTAGCCGCCTTGCGCAGCTCCGGCGTAAGCTCTGGCCATTGCTCGGCAAGCGCATCGCGAATGGCTTGCGGCGCAGTATTGACTGTGGATGGTACAAACGTTTTATTCATTGTTGACTAAAGTACGATTGTTTGGTCTGATTGTCCAAGAGTTTTTTCATAATCAGGATGCCGACATGGCTAGTGAATTCCCGACTTCGGCCCGCGTCGTTATCGTCGGCGGCGGTATTATGGGATGTGGTCTGGCCTATCACCTCGCCCATGAAGGCTGGAGCGACATCGTCCTGCTTGAAAAGGCAGAACTTACCTCCGGCTCGACCTGGCATGCTGCAGGCCAGATAACGCACTCCACGTCGAGTATCGGCCTGGGTGCCTGTGTGGACTACAACATCGGTCTCTATGCGGGCAAGCTGGAGGCAGAGACCGGGCAGTCGGTCAGCTGGCATGGCTGTGGATCGTTTCGGCTGGCCTATACCGAAGATGAAATGGACTGGTTGCGGCAGACGCTCAGTGTAGGTCGCGCGTTGCGTTTCAACATGGAGTTGGTCACGCCAGCCCGGGTACGCGAGCTGCATCCGTTCTACAACCTGGATGGGGTCATCGGTGCCTTGCATACGCCCGATGATGGTCATGCTGACCCCTCCGGTATCACACAAGGACTCGCTACCGGAGCGCGGCAACTCGGTGCCCGGATTGTTCGTCACTGCCAGGCTACCAACATCACGTGTCTGCCATCAGGTGAATGGCAAGTTGATACGCAGAAAGGCAGCATTATCTGCGAACATGTTGTCAATGCGGGAGGAACCTATGCTCGGCAAATGGGTGAATGGTCCAACATACTCATCCCGACGACCTCCATGACGCATCATTATCTGGTCACCGACACGGTGCCTGAGTTCCTCGATCTGGAGCGTGAACTACCGGTTATCCGCGATGACAAACAAGTCTCTGGCTACATTCGCATGGAGCAGAAGTCAGGTTTGATCGGCATCTATGAGAAAGCCCAGCCCAATGCCGTGTGGCTGGACGAATGTCCGTGGGCTGCCGAGAACGAGCTGTTTGCCGCTGACTATGATCGCATTATGCCGTGGCTTGAGAATGCCATGGAACGCGTGCCGGTACTCGCAGAGCTGGGAATCAAACGTGAGGTACACGGTGCGATCTCACATCCACCCGATGGAAATCCACTGATTGGTCCGGCTGCGGGAGTACGCAACTACTGGTGTTGCTGTGGCACACAAATCGGTATCGGCTGGGGTCCGGGTTTGACACGGGAACTGGCACGCTGGATGGTTCACGGCGCTGCGAATATCTCGATGCGCGAATTTGATCCCCGTCGATTCGGCCCCTATGCAAGCAAGGAGTGGCAAGTGCTCAAAGCGCGGGAAGATTACTGCCTGCGCCACGAAATCCCCTTTCCCCATTTCAACCGACTGGCAGGGCGTCCCGTGAAACCCTCGCCACTGTATGCGCGTCTGCAGCAAGCCGGGGCCGTTTTCGAAGAGGTGTTTGGGCACGAACGAGCCCGCTGGTTTGCCCGCCAGTCACTGGAGCAGCGTGACTACTATTCTTTCCAGCGCCCGGCGTGGCATGACATGGTGGCATTTGAAACGCAGGCTGTACGCACCCGGGTTGGCATCATGGACATCACCGCATTCACGAAAGTGGAAGTTGCAGGCCCGGATGCAGAAGCCTATGTCAATAGATTGGTAGCCAACAAGCTGCCGCGCAAGAGCGGCGGTATTGCACTGACTCATCTTCTGAACGAGCGCGGACGCATTGAGCTGGAAACCACCGTCGTCCGACTAACAGACGATCGCTTCTATCTGGTGTGCGCAGCGTTCTTTGAGCAAAGGCTGATTGATCATCTGAGGTTTCAGCGCAGGCATGAGATGGTCAGCTTCATCAACCGTTCCAGCGACTGGGCAGCGTTGGCACTACAGGGGCCAAAGGCTCGTGCGGTGCTCTCTGCCTGCACCGATGCCCCGCTGGACAATGCAGCGTTCCGCTGGCTATCTGCACAGGAGATCATGATAGCGGGTACTCCAGTGCTGGCACTGCGCTTGTCATACGGTGGAGAGCTTGGGTGGGAAATTCACGGACCTAACGAGCACATGCTGCGTGTGTATGACGCCTTGTGGGCAGCGGGTGAGGCTCACGGCATCGCCAATTATGGCTCGTTCACAATGAACGCGCTGCGCATGGAAAAGGCCTTCAAGGGTGCTGCCGAACTGACTAATGAGGTCACGTTGCCGGAAGCTGATGTTATGCGATTTGCTCATGTGGATAAGGGAGAATTTCTCGGGCGAGAGGCGACGTGTGCTTCACTGGAACAGCCACTGCCCTGGGTTTGTGCCTATTTACAGATAGAACCTGATGGTGTCTGGGATGGCAATGGTGGTGAAGCGGTTCGCATGGGCGACACCGTGGTCGGATCAACCTCGTCTATCACTTTCGGACACACGGTGGGCAAGATTCTCGCGTTTGCCTATGTCAAGCCAGAAGCTGCACTGGCCGGTACACAACTGCAGGTGTACCTGAACGAGGACTGGCGCAGTGCCGTCGTCCTGAGTGAGGCAGTCGTTGATCCTCAAAGCCTGTTACCGCGCATGGATGCCGAAGCCCAGCAGATATCGGCATGAGTACTTCGGGAAAAGAGAATGTGCCGAAGACCATGCGTGCGATGGTGCTGACGGGGCACGGTGGTATGGACCGCTACGAGTTCCAAAGCGATTGGCCGGTGCCGAGCATGGGGGCGGACCAAGTGCTGATCAAGGTGCATGCCTGTGGTCTGAACAACACCGATGTAAACACTCGCTCTGGCTGGTATTCGAAAGCGGTGAGCGAAGCCACGACTGGTGATTCCTATACCGACGTCGATGAAGACGATCCGACCTGGGGTGGTGCGCCCTTGACGTTTCCGCGTATTCAGGGAGCGGATATCTGCGGCACGGTCGTGAGTGTGGGAGCAGAAGCCGATGTC
>Ga0209186_1003065_pt1 | contig 11577 bp, 13 predicted proteins | sample SidtaG_FD_187426 | JGI IMG/M metagenome (GOLD analysis project Ga0209186, IMG submission 187426) | Marine algal microbial communities from Sidmouth, United Kingdom - Sidmouth_Male2 metaG (SPAdes) (version 2) | ecosystem: Host-associated > Algae > Red algae > Unclassified | place: Sidmouth...
TCCGATCGCGCTTCCAGCGCTCGGGAATTATTCTTCGCTTGTTTCCGGTGGTTCCCTTCGGTCACCGACCGGCTAATGGCCTTCAAGCCTCCGGCTTTCTTTGGCGCGCCTCCAGCCCCATGGATCCTCCGCATGCAGCGGCTCGTACGATTCCAGCCGTGGCGACGCCTTGTACTCCGATCGCGCTTCCAGCGCTCGGGAATTATTCTTCGCTTGTTTCCGGTGGTTCCCTTCGGTCACCGACCGGCTAATGGCCTTCAAGCCTCCGGCTTTTTTTTCAAGGGAAAGCGCGCTCTTTTCCATGCAAATCGGCTTGAGTAAGACATTGGCGCGAAACACCCATCTGGATGCCAGAACCATAGAGCCCTGAAAGTGCGAGTTTGGGTGATCATTCAGATTGAATCGCGCTTTCAGCACTACGATTTTTAGACACCTGAAACCCAAGGCATTGCCCTCAGTCATGTTGAATGAGACCTTCAGGCTCCATGTGTCTTGCACAATATATCCGAAGAGGATTCCAGGACAGGCTCGAACTAGACAGAATCGAGGGGGCAAGCCCCCGAAAGTGGGGTTTACAAACGGGGTTTGGCATGCCAAATAATACCATGAGTATAAAGCTACATTTCCTCGGAGCCTCCAGTTCAGTGACCGGCTCCAGCTATCTAATCGAAGCAAACAACCAACGCATCCTCGTTGATTGTGGCATGTTCCAAGAACGCGACCTTCAAGATCGTAACTATGACCCCTTCCCCATCTCCCCCAAGACGATCAACAACATGCTCCTCACGCATGCTCACCTCGATCACTGCGGACGAGTCCCGAAGCTCGTAGCCGAGGGCTTTGGCGGCAACATTTACACCACGCGGGCCAGCGCCAAAATCGCGGAAATCATCATGACCGACTCGGCGCGGATCCAAGAGGAAGACTTGAAGTACAAAGTCAAACGCCTCAAGCGCCAAGGTCGTAAACCCAAGTATCCCATGCGCCCGCTCTACACCAGCGAAGACGCCAAAGCCGCCACGGAACTGTTGCGGCATATCGAGATGGAAAAAGAAGTCGAAGTCGGCAAAGGCATTACCGCCCGCTTCCACGAAGCCGGACACATCCTCGGAGCCTGCCACATCATGGTCACCGTCACCACCGATTCAGAAACCAAACGCATCCTCTTCTCAGGCGACATCGGACGCTGGGACCAACCGATTCTACGCGACCCATCGGTGTTTGATGCAGCCGACTACGTGCTGACAGAATCGACCTACGGTAACCGCTTACACGAACCCAATTACGAGATCCCCGAAAAACTCGAGAAGATCGTCAACGACACCATGAAGCGGGGCGGTAACTTGATCATCCCAAGTTTTGCAGTCGAACGCTCGCAGGATTTGCTGTACCACTTGAGCACCCTTCGCAATGAAAAGAAGATTCCACCCGTGCTCGTCTTCCTCGACAGCCCGATGGCGATCAAAGTCACCCAGGTCTTTAAAGACAATGCCGACTTGTTCGACGCCGAAACCGTCGAGCGCCTTGAAAAAGGAGACCACCCGGTCGAATTCCAAGGCCTCGTCTTGTGCCGTAGCGCGGAGCAATCCAAAGCGATCAATCGCATTCGCGGAAGTGCCATCGTCATCGCTGGCGCCGGCATGTGCAACGGTGGCAGGATCAAACACCACTTGCGCAACAACATCAGCAACCCAGACTCTACGGTTCTCTTTGTCGGCTATCAAGCCATCGGCACCTTGGGCCGGCAAATCATCGAGAAGCCCGAAAAAATCCGTCTCTTCGGCGAAGAGCAAATGGTTCGAGCTGAGATCACCAAGATCAATGGCTTCTCCGGTCACGCAGATCGCGACGAGCTCCTCCGCTGGATCTCTTCTCTGAAGAAAGCTCCCAAGCGCGTCTTCGTCACTCACGGAGATGAAAAAGTCGCCAAAACCTACGCGGAATTCTTAACCGAGAAACTGGGCTTCGATACCCACGTGCCGAAATACCAAGAAGTCGTCGAACTCGACTGACCTAGCGGTTGAAGAAAGATCCAGCGGCTAAGAATAGCCGCTGGAAAGGATACGATCAAAGTTTGCGTATCATCTAGGAACCTCTGGTATCACGCAATCTGCATTATATTTAGGTCCGTCTATTCACTTGCTCTCCCTCCGGCAACTTATTCCTAAGTGGTCCTTCCAAAGAAAAAATCCCGCTCGATCACTGTAATGATATCCGGTATCGCTACGCGGCAACACAAGGGAACTGCAAGGAAGATAGATCAAGCGTACTTCGGATAACGACCCAACATGAGTAGCAAATGGGATGATGATGACGGCTTCAGGTATTACCAAGCCACCCAAGCACATAGCGGGTTTATTGGACAAGAAATCAGCAGTGGTTGGGATTCGACTACGACCGGACCGGCGTTCACTTCAGCCGAAGATAAAGAATTTGAGGACATCGTCTGATGGCACGTAGGGTCGTTAAGCCATGGTCTTCCTAATTGCCTCAGTTCTCATGACGTGGAAAGAGTCCCGGCAGGGTTCGCCCGCAACGGCACGTTCCACAGGCCAAACGGAATTGCAGTATGAAACAGAAAAAACATTCCAAGCGAGACCAAACCCCGCAGACCATCAAACCCGGCGGTAAACGCTTGGGTAAGTTCTTTGCTATGGTCGCCTTTTCTCTGGTCTGGAATGGAATCATGGTCTTCCCAATCTATTTTAGCATCAAATCCTGGCAGGACGGCACCCCGGATGTATTCATCTCGTTTATGGCCATTCTCTTGGGACCTGCCGGTCTCCTGATGATCGGACTCATGTTTTTGCGCCTATTTGCAATCTTTAACCCTAGGCACACTCTCACCCTGACACCTGGAACTATCACCTTAGGAGAACCAACCAACCTAAACTGGCAAATAAACGGCAAGGCACATCGACTCAGCCGATTCACCATCTATCTCGTTGGCTTGGAAGAAGCGGAATTTGAACGGGGAACCGACACCGTTAGCGTCACCAAGGTCTTTTTCGAGAAGGTTCTTATCGACATTCAGGACCTCAAAAAAGAAAGCACCGGCTCGCTGGAAATTGACCTTCCGGCCAACTCCGGCAAGCTCATGCCCAGTTGGGAATCGACTCACAACCGGATCAAGTGGGCGCTTTACGTTAGGAGTAAAATGTCTCGCTGTCCGAGTGTCACCGACAAGTATTTCATCACGATCAACCCCGTTGCCACAGGAATCTAAGGAAAGCCCCCTATGTCAGAAACATTTACCATCCATCTCGATGAGGGCAAAACGGAGTTCCGTCCTGGAGAGACAATCTCTGGGACAATCACATGGTACACCCCTCCAAGTGCGGAAAGCATCGTGCTGCGCCTGTATTGGTTTACCAGCGGCCGGGGTACTCAAGATATAGGGGTCGTGCAAAAACGAACCTGGCCCGCGTCATTTACCGGCTCTGCCGGTTGTGAACGTTTTGCGTTCGTCTTGCCCGATGAGCCCTACAGTTTTTCTGGCACGTACATCTCCCTCACATGGGCATTAAAAATTATTGCGCTACCGAATGAAGAGTCTTTCAAAAAAGATTTTGTCGTTTCCCCAACCGGAAAGGAAATCGGTTTAGATAATATTCGGAATGCCGTAAACGTCAGCTGGTACCAAAAGATCTGGGAATGAAGGCCTGCGACAATCCATTTGCCACTGACCGAGTTGAACGCCTGCTCAGATATAAACCCGACTGGATTGAAACGGACTGGGCGTCCATCGAAGACCGATGGTCCAAACTCAATCGCCGAGTCACTCTAACTGGTCGACATGGCTCTGGTAAAACCACCTTCCTCGATACCTGGCAGGAACGCCTCACCAGCAAGCACCAACACGTCATCCGCATCTTCCTCAATCGCGAAACAAGATCACTAACCAGCCACCAATGGGAAGCGTTGAACAACCCTGCCGATAAAATCATCCTCCTCGATGGCGAAGAACAACTTGACTGGTCTGACCGTAGGAAATTCTACCGCGAAACCCGCACCGCCGCCGGCCTGTTGGTCACTCGACACAAAAAAGGGAAGCTTCCCACCCTACTCCACTTGGAACCGGACATCAACATCCTCGACCTCTGCGTTCAACACCTCGCCCCCGCGCACTACTCTCGCCTCGCCCCATATTTACCCACCTGGTGGCGACAGAGCAGCGGAAATATCCGGCAGGTCCTCCTGAATTGCTATGACATCTTAGCCGATACACCATCAGAGCCGTGAAGACGTTTCATTCCAACTCAACAGGGTCGAATGAAATTAAGAAATCATACGCCAGAAAGGGTGAAAGCCAAAAAGGCGAAGCATCCCGAGATCGTCGCGAAGCTAAAAAAGTTATGCCTGAATTCGAGGAGGAAATGGCCCGCAAGCTTCGCCCAAACCAGTGAGGTTTAAACCCCCAAGCCACTTCGTTTAGCCCAATAATATTTCCCCGAAATAATCCCATGTCGCCAAAGAAACACATCCAGCTTCTCGCCTATAGCTTCGTCACCTGGTTTAGCTTCTATCTCATTGGCTTGCCAAAATACTACCAGCAATGGCCGTTCTGGGCAAAAGTCGTCATCCTAATCGCGGTGACCGTGATGTATTTCCCGGTGACGAGTTACACGCTAAAAAAATACTGGCAGGATGAACGCCATTTCAGGAACTCGCTTTGGCTCGCGTTCTATTTGACGGTGCCTCTTTTCGTGTACGATTATCTCCTCTTAGGTCTCGGCTGGGGACTGGGAATCGGCTTTGTCATTCCATTCTGGTATCTAACCTTCTTCTACTTTTCCTTTTGGCTGCAGTTCCCTTTGATCGGTTGGTGGATGGAACGAAAGTCGGAAGCTCTTGTAGATTCCAGATCTGGGTTTTGAGTTCTCTCAGACCGGTGCGAACATATGATTAGATCGCAAGTGGAGCGGTGGCCGCCAGTTGAGACCGACTATTTTGGAGAGGAATCCGCCCCAAAGGCGATGGGAAATAGGAGCCTAAAGTGTGGCGGTGTTCGCTACTTTTGACGGCCATTCCGGAGTGAGCGTCCGCCCTAAAGGGGTGAGAAATCGTAGCCTAGGGTGTAGCGGAGCGAAACCCTAAGTTCAGTTGCGGCGAATCGCGCAACGAGAAGGGCCTGCGACCTTTGGAACGAACTCCAACCGAGGTGCAGGCGCAGGCGAGGTCAAGGTCAAGGTCAAGGTCAAGGTCAAGTGAAAGGTCAAGGTCAAGGGAAGGTCAAGGTCAAGGTCAAGTGGAGGGAGGAGGTCATGCATCTACACGCTCAATTGAATTGTCCTGCGCCTCGTTTTGCGGGCACTTGTCGAACATGGTATTTGGCTCGTGGCTTGGCTTTCGGCTCGGGTTCCAGGGGTTGCGCTGCGCTCCACCCCTGGCTACGATATCTTACCCCTTTGGGGCATTTTCCATGCGAGGAAGCAGGCGCTTGCCTCACGAGATCGATGCTTTCGCGAAGGATCGAAAAGTGCATTCTTTTGCCACCTGACGTTGCCATTGAGTGGCAGCGGCTTGGAAAGCATCCGCCATTGAGTGGCAGAGGCTTGAAGCTATGGCTGAACTGGCTTCACGTCTATCATCTTCACTTCGGCCTCGATCAGCTCGAGCCAATTCGGCAGCAACGTACCCGCACCCGGAATGGTGACCAACCGTCGCGCGTCAGAGGCGTCGACGAAGTCTCGCCAGGCACTGCGTCCCGATTTATAAAAACTACCGCGCACGACCGTGGTCGGCACCTGCTCGGGCCAATTTTCGGGCGGATCCGCTTGTGGGTTTAGCAAGATAACGGCAACCTGCTGCGTATCGCATTGGGTCGGGACGGTCCCGGCATAGACCAAGGGTAGCTCGACGCGGTCGATGCGCTGCGTGGCTGAGGCGAAGGGCCACATCACTTCGAAGGTTGTATTGCTTTGGCCTCGAGCTTGGTGGCCAAAATGTTTGGGAAGAACTTCGCTCTCCCCTTGGTGCACCGCGCTCACAAGCCGAAAAGTCGGCTCCCCTTCGCCAACTGTGATGAGGTTTTTCTTAAGTTGAATGGTCCGAGTTTCATCGGTTAATCCGATGATGGCAAGAATGCCCATGATGGCGGTGGTGAACAAGACAGCGGCTCCGACGCCTGGGCCAGAGATGGGGACCCAGCGGGCGACCCGATGCAGTAACACCAACCCCAGCCCGGCCAAGGGTGCGATCCATAAAGCGGGTTCTTCCGCCACGGAGCTAAAGAGTGCGGTGATCGCGAAGCTGAAAATCGCGGCCATGACCACGGCGTACCAACGGGCTTTGGCGTGCGGCAAGCAAAGCGCGAGCGCGAGGAGCCAGGCGAAGGTGTAGCCGATGCGGCGCGGCCAATCGAACTCGACCCACCAGGTGAAATGACTGTTGACGAGGGTGCGATAGGATTCGGTATTCCCTTTGGGTTGGTACCACTGCATGAAAGCATTTCCGCTTTGGCCGACCCCCCACCCTTGCGGTGCATCGAACATCATATGCGGCACTTCTTTCCAAATGAGCAGCCGATTGTTGACGCTTACATCCGTGGTCATCACCCCTTCGGTGGCGCGAAATAAACTCTCATTGTGAATCCCCGCGAGTAGCAAAAACCCGATGCCAAAGGTGATGGCCCAAACGCGGCGCCAAGGCCAAGGACGAGGCGCGGTGATGAGCAAAAGGAACCCACCTCCCAAGGCGGCAACGAAGCCTCCGCGTGAGTAGGTTTGCAGCAAGAAATATCCGAACACGGCGCAGGTGATGAGGCTCACCCAAAAGGCGACACGCCGCAGGCGGGGACGGTCGGAGCTCTTAAACCAAAAGGCCGGGAGCCAGCTTAGCATCATCAAGCAAACGATGAGTGCGGCGGTCTTATTGGGGTTCCCAAAGCCCCAGTCGAGGCGCAGGTGTTCGAGATAAAAAAAGTCCATGGTCTATCGAAAAGGTTAAGAAATGCTTACTCAATCAGCTCGCCAAAACGAGTCACAATCGCGTGTTTTGGCGGATTGGTCCGTTATTTGTTTGGCACGAGATCGATCATCTTATTGGGAATGACGCCTGCCACCCAAGCTGTGCGCAGTAAATCCCAAGCCTGAAAGGCTTGCAGAGCGTAGCGATGGGCAACGCCCATCGGAAGTGAGTCCAGCCTTTGAAGCCTGAAAGGCTTCCACAAACTTCTGTAGCTGATGCAAGCCCTTCGTTCCTTGTGCAAGTCTTTCAGACTTGAGGTGGCCATCAATTCGGACGATGGGCGTTGCCCATCGCTACGTTGTTTTCGCCTTTCAGGCGAATAGGGCTCCGCTGAATCGAAAAACTCGTGGCAGAATGGTTGTGATACGTCCTCACAGAGAATGCCCCCTTCGCGCACAGAGGCGGGACGCCCCTGCCACTTTGACGAATCCGTTCCAGGTTTCGCCGAAGGCCAAGGAGCGGCGCTTTTCAAGCGGCGACAGAGGGTGAGCACCCGTCCAACAGACGCCCCTACCACCTCAACGCATTCGTTCCAGGTTTCGCCGAAGGCCAAGGAGCGGCACTTTTCAAGCGCCGACAGAGGGTGAGCACCCGTCCAACAGACACCCCTGCCACTTCAACGCATCCGTTCCAGGTTTAGCCGAAGGCCAAGGAGCGGCCTTCGTGATTAGGGTAATCGCCGGTGTAGGGGTCGGAAGCTCATCCCTCTTAAAGAAGCAGGCGGTGGCCCCACCATCGTGGATATTTGAGGCCCAACCTTTGCCACGCTAAAAGCGGAATCGAATACCCTTTTAATTGCTCCCTCATTCGGAATCTCGACCTTGCAAAGCCATTGGGGCGTGCTAGTTGCTCCTCATGTCAGATCATGACTCAACTCCGTTGATGCAACAGGCGCGCGGGCATTTGGAGGTACAACTCCAAGGCTTGCAGCGTGTCATCGACCAATTGGGCCCAGAAATCTGCCACGCAGTTGAAATACTTGAGACGACGTTGAGCCATGGAGGACGCCTTGTCATTTGTGGCATGGGCAAGAGTTATCACATTGGGAAAAAGCTCTGCGCCACCTTCAATTCACTCGGGATGCCTTGCAGCACCATGCACGCAGCAGAAGCACGGCACGGGGATTTAGGGATGCTGGCTCAAGGCGATGCGGTTATTCTTTTAAGCTTCAGCGGTGAATCGGAGGAGATTCTCCACATTTTACCGCATGTAAAAAAACTCGCCTCCTGCCTCGTGGCGTTGACCGGATCCAATCATAGCTCCCTGGCCGAGAACGCGGATGTCGTGATTGATTTACCTATCGAGCAAGAAGCCTGTGTCTTTGGCTTGGCTCCCACTACGTCAAGTTTGGTGACCCTCGCTTTAGGCGACACCTTGAGTATGCTCCTGGCTGAACGGCGCGGTTTTCAGCGCGAAGAATTCGCCAAGCTGCACCCCTCTGGCGCCATCGGAAACACCCTCGGGCTTCTGCGCGACATCATGCGAACCGACGGGCGCTTTGCCAAGACGGAAGCCGAGACGAGCTTGCAGGATACGCTTCTGTTAATGACCAATTGCCGCAGCGGCGCGGCTGCGATTACAGACAGCCAAGGCGTCCTTTGCGGCATTGTTACCGATGGAGATATCCGACGCCACTTCCTCAAAGGCGATGCCTTATTGGACCTCCCGATCAAAGAGATCATGACCCCCTCCCCGCTTTCCCTGAAAGAAAGCGATCCAATTTCTGACGCACTTTCATTTTTCCAGACCCATTCGATTGATGACATTATCATCGTCGACGCCGAGCAACGACCGGTCGGCATGCTGGATCTTCAAGACATTCCCAAACTCAAATTAATGAGGCCATCTTCGTGACATTGCCCCAAAGAAGACCAAGCTCCCATTGGCTTTTACCCCGATTTCCTCGCTCTGGGGTTCCATTTATGGCCCTCCTTTTCAGTGCGGGTGCCTCGCTCTTTGCTCGTGCCGCACAGGCACAAGACGCGGCGACTGACCTTACGACAAAAGTAGCAAGCGGCATCTCGAATGCAGCAACGAGTGTGTCGCATGCGGCAACGAGGGTTAGCGAAGCTGGCGCTGGAGTAGTCGAGGCGGTGACGGGTAGCGCCACGAACTTAGCCAACAGTGCCACGAACCTAGCTAGCAGTGCGACCGATGCCATGAGCAGCGTTACAAATGCAGCGGGCAACGCGGTTGACGCCCTAGCTTCTGGCGCAGGCACCCTGACATCAGGCGCAGAACCTGGTATTGCCGCAGCGGCCCAAAGCATGACCGCTTTTCAGGCCATCATTCTCGGCCTCGTCGAAGGCTTGACCGAGTACTTACCCGTCTCCTCGACCGGCCACCTGTTGGTTACCCAAGAGCTCATGGGAATTCCCTCTACGGATGCGAGTAAGGCCTACGCGATTGTGATTCAGCTCGGCGCGATTCTTGCCGTGGTTGGCCTGTACTGGCCCTATATTTTGCGCATGCTAAAGGGCTTAATCGGCCGCGATCCAGAAGGCCTTCACCTGTTTGTAAACCTCATCATCGCCTTTATTCCAGCCGCGGTGGTTGGGCTGACCTTTGCAGATACGATTAAGGACGTCCTCTTTGCCAAGCATTTCACCCTGATCGGTTGGTTTGTTGGCGGCATTGTCATTCTCGCGTGGGAATTTCTTGGCGGAGGTGGCCGTGACGGAAAAGAAGAAGTCTACCGCATCGGTTGGCTGACCGCGTTTGGTATCGGATGCTTCCAGGTTCTCGCCATGTGGCCTGGAACCAGCCGTAGCTTGGTCACCATTTTAGGTGCCTGCCTGCTCGGGTTGCGGCTCCAGACCGCAGTTGCGTTTAGCTTTTTGCTTGGCGCGGTGACCTTGAGTGCATCGACACTCTACGACGGGGTGAAATACGGGGATGTGATTTTAGATGCTTACGGCGGCCTCAACCTCTTTCTTGGCTTCCTCTTCGCGTTAATTAGCGCGGCCTTTGCCGTGAAATGGATGGTTGGATATTTAAACCGTCACGGCCTCGCCATCTTTGGCCTGTACCGAATTATTCTCGCAGTTGTGCTCGCGCTGTATTGGTACGTGTTTACCTAGAGCCTGTCCTGAAAAGACAGATTTTCGTTTGTCAGCCTGTCCGGCCAATTCATTTGCAAAGGAGAATTCAGAAGATAATGGGGTGTTCATTTCCAAAAACTGAAGCGCCGAAGGCCAAGGAGCGGCGGTTTCCAACCGCCGGAGATGGACAGGGTCCATCGTTTAATAGGCGTAGAATGTTTCAAGCAAGCACCCGAAAACCCTGTGAGCGTAGGTTGAGGACAGGCGCTACCTAGGATCGCGACGATCAAACCTCACTTAAGCGTCTTCAGCCTGAAAATCGCCTGGACGCTGAAGCGAATAGGCCACCAATTCAGGAACCAGCTCCAAGGGCATTCCGCGCCAAAATACGTGCCAGTCATCCCCGCGTTGCCAGCCATCTGCGTGTTGATGATACCAACGGACGATGGGGTTATTCGGGCGGCAGCGCCAAAAGAAAGCCGGCTCTTCAACCGTGCACCGATCCCAAAGTTCTTGGGCTAAGCCCAGACCCTGCATCTCTCGTGTCACGGCAAATTTGGACAAATAGATTCCGGGTGGTGTTGATTCAAACAGGGCTGCACCAGCGAGCTCCTCATCCAGCAAGAGGCTATGGAAACGAGGCATGAGAGGCGAAAGGTCGATAGGCTTTCCAAAGGAACGCTCGATCAACGAGGCTAAAACAGATTGATCCACCGCTGACACATCGCGATACATGGTTAACGCACTTCCAGGCTTAATCAAAGTCCCGGCACCTTTTACGGTAAACAATTCCCGGAGAAAATTCATTGGAGAGGTGATGGAAATATGCGCCCTCGGATGTTTCTGCAAGACGGCTTCGGCTGCCTGCATGGCCAAGGCGTCAGTTTGGCGAACCTCGTTTTCTTGATTGAGATAAACGATGTCCAACACCTTATCACCCGCCGAATGCAAGGCCCCGCTGAGGGAAACCCAATGCACCCGATCGGTAAAGGCAGGCACCAGCATTTTCAACTGCTTCTCCGCAGGCTCCGAACTCACGATCGTGGGCAAGGCCAACTCATCCGTAACCGAGCTTGCTTCATCGCTTTCATGACAACGTACAGGAAGCGAACCATCCGCTTCCATCAGGACCCGCCGCATGGCCAGGCCCTGCTCCCGCATTGCTTCGAACATCTCTTCTGCCTGCTCACCGGCAAACAACAGGAGCGGTGGAAGTTCAATCCGCTGAAGAAAATTCAGATCAAATACAAGCGGACGTGCCGCATCCCGTACAGAGGATGGATCGGGGCATACCACGCAAAAAAAACGTCCCGGCTCCGCATTGAATTTATTTAGATAATACTCGTACTCTTCCGGCCGTCCGATGCCCTCTAAGAAAAGCCGGATCGTTTTTGACACCGTCTTCACGAGGTAACCGTCCGGCCAAGATAATACCATTCGTCACCGGCTTGCGGCTCGCTACGAGGCAGGAGAATATGGCCATCAAAGGGACTCAATTGCTCCACCCCATTTTCCACCGCGATGACATCACCCGGTGCAACTGCATCGAGATGCGACCAGGCTTTGA
>Ga0209186_1003066_pt1 | contig 11576 bp, 11 predicted proteins | sample SidtaG_FD_187426 | JGI IMG/M metagenome (GOLD analysis project Ga0209186, IMG submission 187426) | Marine algal microbial communities from Sidmouth, United Kingdom - Sidmouth_Male2 metaG (SPAdes) (version 2) | ecosystem: Host-associated > Algae > Red algae > Unclassified | place: Sidmouth...
TTCTTTTAAAATGACTCTTCACCAAAAAATCCTTAAATACAGTGAGTATTCGCGTCATTTTTGATTCGATTCATTTCAAAATAAACGTCAAAAAATGTAAATAAATTTATAAAACAGTGTACTAAGGAGACAAAATACAAAATTTATTTTACGCCTCCCTAAAAGTCCGTTTAATAATATTCGTTTGCTATTCGTTATTAGAACTTGTATATGTGTGCTCAATCGTTTATATTTGTATGAATTAAAAATAAAAAAATATTTAGTAGTGATTTGGTCGGCATTGAAAGAACCTATAAAAATTGATGAATGGAAATTGAAAAAATATTTCTTTATAGAATTACGCATATAAAAAATATTTCACATGTACTGAGTCATGGAATCACCCAAAAAAGTTCTACTCATGCAAATCCTGCGTTTCAAGCCATTGGAGATAAATCACTGATTGATAATAGAAGTGGAAAACAAGTAATAATTGACAATGGAGACTTATTCAATGTTAAGGCAGCATCAATTACATTAGGAGATTTCATACCATTCTATTTTGGAGTAAGAATGCCAATGTTGTATGTTATCCAAGTTGGGGGCAATTTTGCGAAAGAACAAAAACCTCAAGACATCGTATATATCGCTTGTTCGTTAAAATCTATAATAGCTAATAATTTGAGATTCTATTTTACTGACGGACATGCCACAGACCATTTCACCACGTTTTACGATTCGGAAAAGGTGAATGAAATTAGCGAAATAATAGATTGGAAAGCAATAAAATCCAAATATTGGGGTGGGCAGGAAAATTTGGATGCAAAACGTAAAAAACAAGCCGAGTTTTTAGTACAAGATGATGTGCCGGTGCAATGTATTAGAGGATACGGAGTTTATAATGAAACTGCTAAAGAAAAAATGATTAAATTTGGGATTGATGGCAGTATTATTAAGATTATTCCTAATGCTTATTTTTAAATCATGCCAAAATAGAATATTTATAATCAGTTAAGTAGGTGCAGTTATGATTAAATATACAAAAGGAAATATTTTCGACTCGGATACAGATGCTTTAGTCAATACCGTAAATACCGTTGGTATAATGGGTAAAGGCATTGCTTTGCAGTTTAAAAAAGCATATCCTAATAACTTCAAAGCCTATCAAAATGCTTGCAAAAAAGGCGAAATTGAAGTTGGAAAAGTATTTGTGTACGCAGATAAAAACATTGATACCGGAGAAAAGATAATCATCAACTTTCCTACAAAGAAACATTGGCGTAAGCCTTCTGAGTATTCATATATCACAGAAGGATTGACTGACCTTATAAAAATTATTGAGGAGTCGGGCATCAAAAGTATAGCCATTCCACCACTGGGTTCAGGGAATGGTGGTTTGCAATGGGAAAATGTTAAAAAAATTATTGAAGAAAAATTAGGCACATTAGATACTGAAATTGTTGTTTATGAACCCAACAGCAAAATTGTTGAAAAACTTAAAAAAGAAAGAGTTAAACTAACCAAAGCAAGGGCTTTACTGTTATTTGTGCTTTTTGATTTAGTCAAAAACGGTGAATATGTCTCGGAGTTTTCATGTGAAAAAATTTGTTACTTCTTACAACGATTTGGCGCAAAAAAATACTTCAAACTATCATTTGAACCTAAATTTTATGGACCCTATTCCGGAAAAGTCCGATATGTATTAAATGCTTTGAATGGAAGTTATTTAATGGGATATAGCGACATGAATAAAAAACCTTTTGACCCCCTAACATTGGTTGGCGATGGATATGGAGACGTGCTCAAAGTCGTATCAGAAGATGAAAACCTTACAGAAATAGCCACTAAAACCACAGCATTTCTAACCGGCTTCTATTCGGATTTTTCTCTGGAATTGCTGTCATCCGTAGATTTTATATCTAAAAAAACGAATACTTTAGACAAAGAAGCTATATCGCAAGAACTCAATCAATGGAATGACAGAAAAAGGTCAATGTTTTCCAATCAAAGATATTTAGACATATCCATAAAACACCTCGCCGAATACAAGGTGAAAATGGTGTAAGTGCGTCGTTGCTACCTATTTATCTTTAGGCACTACGGCGAAAATTGTGGGTAATCCGAAATCTGCCCGAAAATTTGTTTAAACTCGCCTGCCATTTGCAAAATGTCAGCCGTTTTTAGGCGAATTTTCGAGCGAAATCAGAGCTCAATATTTTCTGATCCATAGCTTTCGCCGTAGTGCCATCTTTTATCAATTTTCATTAAAAACATTCACTCATTGCATTATAGCATTTCACCATTTATGCATTATCGCATTCTTACACCGCCGGATATTCCACAAAATTACGCGGTGTCTCATACAGCCTGATATGCAGGTCATATTTTTCATCCAAATGCGGTCGCATATTCTTCCAAATCATGTAGCAAATATGCTCTGCCGTAGGGTTTAGGTTTTTAAATTCTTCGACTTCGATATTGAGATTTTTGTGGTCGTAGCGGTTTTCTACTTCGCGTTTGATGATGTCGCGTAGGTCGTTTAGATTAATTAAAAAACCAGTTTCCGGGTCTACTTCACCCGTGACTTTCACCTCCAATTCGTAATTATGCCCATGATAATTCGGATTATTACACAGTCCAAATACTTCCGTATTTTTCTCGTCCGACCAATTGGGATTATGTAGCCGATGCGCCGCATTAAAATGTGCTTTTCTAAATACTGAAATTCTCATTTATATTGTTTTACTGTTTTATTGCTGTACTGTTTTATTGCTGTACTGATATGAAGATTTTCGCGTAGCGAAAACAAAAAACAATATAGCAATAAAACAATTTAACAATAAAGCCTACATTAATTTTGCTCCCTGCCCGACCATATCCGGAATATATTTACCATCTTCGCAAAGCGGTTTTAATTCATTTTCGATAAAATTTTGAACGTCGATTTTGTGGGCGTCCGGATAGAGCAAATGCAGATTGGGACCGGCATCCAAACTGAAATAGAGTGGCACATTCGTATCCGCTCTAAAGTCGCGAACTTTATTAATCGCTGCCAAAGAATTGGCTTCCATCAGTAAGTACGATGGCTCGGAAGTCATCATCAATGCGTGTAGCGTAAGTGCTTCATTTTCAGTAATTTCGCCGAAAGTTTTGAGGTCGCCCTCGCGTAGTGCGTGTATGAGCGTATGCAGGCGTGCGTGTGCTTGTGCGTAGCGAATGTCTGCGTAGGCATTGCCTTCCATGAGTGCGTGTCCGGCGCGACTACTGACGCTTTTTTCGCTCTTGCTGATAATCAAAATATCGTCGTGAAAGGTATGAAAAACCTCGTGCGTTTGCGCGGCGTGCGGCACGGCGTACAGATTAGAACTGCCCTCTATGCCTTCACCCCAAACCGCCATCACAGGGTACATCGACCGACAAGCACTCCCCGAACCGAGCCGCGAAACAAAGCTGGCTTTTTTCAAAAATTCCGCTTCATTTTGGAGCGTTCCAAACAGCTTTTTTTCGATGCTGCATAGGCACAAAGCCAATGCACTCATACTCGATGCCGACGATGCAATGCCCGCCGAATGTGGAAAGGAATTGTGCGAACGAACCGTGAAATTTAATTGTGGTAAAAAGGGGAAAATGTCCTGTATAGATTCGAGAAATTTCAATTGTTTGGCGCGAAAGGCTTCGTTTTGTTTTTCCTCAAAATAAAATTCCAAATTGATGCCTTTTTTGCCGCTCAAATTGGGTGTGTATTCTACGCTCGTTTCCGTAAAAGCATTATTTAGGGTAAAGCTAATCGACGGGTTTTTGGGGAGTTGCCTGCCGTATTTGCCCCAATATTTGACGAGTGCAAGATTGGACGGGCTACGCCAAGCTACTTTGCCGGAATGAGCGTGTGTTTGAGGTAAAACTAATTTTGTAGTCGCGTAATTGGTCATTTTTTTATGCGTAATAAATGTCTGTATGGACGAGAGTTAAGACAAATGAAAAAGGGTTTTGTTTAAGGTAACGTGAACTCGGACAGGTTGACTAAAGTCGCCTGTACGCTTGCGTTAGGGTGCGCCTGCAAAATAACGATATTCTAAGCGCAATATTTGTTGTTTTATCAATAGGTCAATTAACTTCAATCGTCCGTTGATGTATTTTTCTTGTCGTTTGTTGATGAGAAAAACGGAACTTTCACCGAATAGGAATTTTTCATTTTCGCCTTCCAATAAACGCAGATAGTTTTCGACATTTTGTTCTTGAAAATCAATTTGTTGGGTATTGATGGCGAGTTGCGCCCAACTATTTTCGATTTTATTGAGGAGTTCGTTGCGTTTATCATCCAAATCTAGGGCGATTTCTTGTAGCGCGATTTCGCTGCGTTGGACATCTGCTCGCTCGCTACGCATCGGGATGGGCATCGAAAATGCCACGCCCCATTTTGCCTCCAAAGGCGTGTAATTGATAGCGCGACCTTCATCTGCCGTGGCGAGTAAAGGATTGTATTTTGCTTTGAGTTTGGGTTTGAGTTTTTCGCGTTTGAGGCGAATATCGACCTCTTTCATCGACATTTTATTGATTTTTTCGAGTAAAATTGGGTGGTTTTCAGTGAGTTGTATAGGGGCAAATTCAGGCAAATCAGGTCGCAATAGCCCTCTATAATTTTGTGGAAAAATATCGGGACGCAGTTCAATGGGCGCATTTTCGTACCACAAAAAATTCTCTACTGTGTATTTTGCTTTCGTTAGATTGGCTAAATTATATTGTTGGAGTGTAATAGCATCTTGTCGAATAATTTGTGCTTCGAGGGTGTCAATGGCGGCTTTTTCGCCGTTGAGGTAGGCGGCTTTTGTATTGTCGAAATAAGCCTCGGCAAGTTCGATATTTTCCTCAAAAATAACCTCAAACGCTTCGTATCGTTGCCAATTTAAATATGCCAAAGATGCAAAGTAGACCAATTCATTGAGCATGATTTGGCGTTGATTTTCAGAGAGTTGGGCAAATATTTCGGCTTGTTCGAATTGAGTGCGGCGTTCATTGACCCAAAGTCCTTGCAGTAGATTGACTTCTACACCGAGGTTGACCAAGCCGTATTTGTTGGTCTTATTTTCGGGGTTCAAAAAATCGCCCTTTCCGTACTCGTAGCCGCCTGTGATGTCCAAACCCATGCGTGTGGGGATTTGGAATTTAGTTTGAAAAATATTATAATATATTTTGTCGTCAAAATCTTTTCCCGTCCAATCGGCACTAATTTTTGGGTCGAGATTGCCACGCGCTGCGAGCTGATTTGCCGCCGCCAAGTCCAATTTTAAATTTGCCTGACGTGCTAAGGGATGGTATTGGAGGATGTAATTTATATATTCATCGTAAGCCAATGTATCCGCTGTTGTTTGTGCGGAAACATTTGGATGCCAGCTCATTAAAAATAAAAAGACACCCCCTATTTTACGTACTAATTGCTTCATTTTCGTATCTAATTCACCGTAAATTGGTACTTGCACAGTCCGTGCTACACATCTGCTGCAAACTAATGCGGCACGGGCTGGAGGCACCATGCTACGCGCTACGGATGATTCGTCAGGTGAATATTATCCAACGTCTTGCCATGCGGCTTGGGTTTGCCTTGTTTATCGACATTTACAAAGACAATGTTTTCGATTTTAATGATGGTTTGTTTACTAAATACGTTGCGTACTTCGCAGGAGAATGTGATGGAAGTTCCACCGATTTTTTTGAATTGCAGACCAATCTCGATGACATCGCCTTGCGCTGCCGAACTGACAAAATTAATCTCGGATATATACTTGGTGACGACTTCGCGAGAGTCCAATTTCGTCATGGTATAAATGCCCGCCTCTTCGTCTATCCAACGCAATAATGCACCGCCAAATAGGGTATTTCGGGCGTTGAGGTCGCCGGGTTTGATGAGTTTTCGTGTGTAAAATTTCATGTGTTTATTGTCTTTTCATCCCTTAAGTAGTGAGACAAAAATATCCTTACTTTTTGATGGTTTCTTTTTCCGCTATTTTCCCTATAAAAATCCTTATCCCGAATCAAGCACGGGACAGGCTGTAGCGTAGGCTATGTGCGGTTTTTGTAAGAAAAAATATCGAAAAAATAACCACGTCAAAATTGTAAGTGAAAGAAATTAAATAAATTGTTCCATTATGCTTGTTCTTTTCCCTTCTAAAAAACACAAAAAATAGTTCCGTAGCTATGGCTATGCAACGATTTTTTGAATTCTTTAGAAGGTCGCACTGAAATATAGCCATTTTTTAATTAATTAAAATTATTTTGTAATTTATTTATTATTAAAAATGAATTATTTATAAATATTTTTTATTATAAAATAATTTAAAAATATCCTTATTTCAGCAGAACCTTAGAAGAAAAAATTACGGCGCATTATGGAACAATTTATTTAATTTCTTTCACTTAGCGTTAGCTTTTCTTAAATAGTTCTTTTGACAATCCATTATTAAATTTAATATCTGTCCACTGTACATTTATCCATTTTTCACCCAAAACATTGCCTTCCCAATCGGCTTTGATATACTGGCGTTTCGTCGGAATTAAAAGTCCATTAATTTCTTCGTAGTCCATTTTCATTAAAAATGGTTCTTCAACAACACCAAAGTCTACCACCGTAAAAATGAATTGGTCGATGAGTTTTGTTTTTTGGTTGATATATAGGCGATAAATATCACTTGGTTTGTCCGAATCAAACGTGACATCTACTACATCGTAGGTATTGCCGTTGGCGGCTTGCTGCTTGATGTATTTGTATTGGAGTCCCGGGTCGAGTAGTTTTTGGAACATCGCAAACCAGTAAAAATTGGTTTTTCGATTGAAAATAACTCGCTTGATAGCGGCTTCATTTTCTATGTATTTGCCTTTGTGTCTCAACCAAAAATTTTCGCCATCAAAGCCCTGTTCGATTTCACCTTCCAAGTCAGGAAGCGTTCTTTCGTGCTTTTTGTATGACGCATAAGACGATTCGCTCTCAAAAATATATTTTTCGGTAGATATGTCTTGCTGATTGTCCGGCGTCGTGTAAGTGTAGGTATAAACGACGTCTTTAAGCTTTGATAATTTGTCATAATTGCCTACTTTTTGTATCGATTCATAAACCAATTCATGCCCTTTATTTTGAAATGTTTGAGCAGCTTTATTTGAATCATTTTGACACGAAACAAGGGTAAATAGGACGATGAATAGACTTAAAATTGAAATTTTCATTATATTTATTTAAAATAAAAAAATTTTGTAAATTGCTATAAATAAAGGGGTGAAAAAACAATAAGTGAAAGAAAATAAATAACTTGCCCCATTATGCTTGTTCTTTTCCCTTCTAAAAAACACAAAAAATAGTTCCGTAGCTATGGCTATGCAACGATTTTTTGAATTCTTTAGAAGAAAAAATTACGGCGCATTATGGAACAATTTATTTAATTTCTTTCACTAAATTTTCCTTACGTAGCCCAGCTATGCGCGTCAAATTTAGCCAAACATATAAAAAAAATAAAGTCTATTTGGGGTAGATTATTTTCTTCCTCTTCCCTTACTTGACAGATTTTAATGGTGCTTTGAGTTTCACATCTTCCATATTTTTCTTTTTCTTTTTTTCAGCGTCATAAAAATCGGGCGGAAAACCATTGAGTTGTCGCCAGAGTTCGTACCAAATTGGGACATCATTTAAGAGGATAAATGACTGTACACCAGTACCTACGCGAAGTTCTTTAGGCCAGTCTTTTTCATCCGTTTCATCAGGCACGACGAGGACGCGATAGTAGCCATTATCGCTAATAAAGCGGTCGATGGCAAATATTTTTCCCGAAAAAATACCCGTAGAAGATTCGGGCCAACCGCTAATCACGAGCGCGGGCCAGCCATCAAAACGCAAGCGAACTTGCTCGGAGGTATCAAGCAGCGGCGTGTCTTGCGGCTTGAGGTAAACCTCTACAGCAAAATCATAATCAGAAGGCATGATAGTCGCCAAATCTGCGCCTTCTTTGATGATTTCGCCGATGCCTTTTTTGATGGTTTTGGTGATGTAACCCGACTGCGGGGCGGTGATGTAGTAAAACTGTTGGCGTTCGCTATAATTGCTGAGTTGGCTTTGGAGTTTGGAGGTCGCGGCGACGCTTTCGAGTCTTGCAGAGACTGCCGATTGGCGGTCAGATTGGGACTTGGCGAGTTTATCAGCGTACTCCTGTGTAGCGGTCGAAAGCTCAATGAAAGAGTTCATGAGTTCGTTGCGAGTATTGAGCAATTTATTTTCCTGCACCGTTACTTTTGCGGCGGTTTGTTGGCGTTTGAGGTCTTTTTCTTGTAAATCCGACAGGGTTTTGAGTCCTTTTTCGTAAAGTTCTTTGATACGATTGTATTGATTGTCAGCGATTTCGAAGTTGGTGCGGTAGGCAGTCAGGTCGATGCTGTCCATCGCGATTTTATAGCGTCCTTGTTCTATTTTATTGCGAATTTGCTCGCGTTTCAGTTCCAATGTTGCCTCCAATGCAGTGTATTGCTGGTCAAGTGCTTTGACTTTGCTGCCATAAGATTTGATGCTCTGTGATTTGGCATCGACCTGTTCGGAGGTTCGTACAACGAGTTGAGGGTCAAAGTATTCACTTTTAATTTCAGATAGGAATGCGATCGTATCACCGAGTTCTACAAAGTCGCCCTCGCGCACATACCATTTGTCCAATCGCCCGGAAATGACGGATTGAATGGCTTGCGGACGTTGCGAAGGTAGCCGCGTAGTGACGTAGCCTTTGGAATTGATATTTTGCGTCCAAGGCAAGAACATACATAGGAATATGCCGACCAAAAACAATATGGTCAGTATAAGCGGTAGTCGTCGAATACGGCTTTTTTTCAGTACATTAAATGCACGAAATTCCTCTAACCGAACATAAGGTGTAATGCTATTTTCGGAAATATTTAACATGATGTCGTTTATTCGTTATTCGTTATTCGTTATTCGTTATTCGTTGATTCGTTGATTCGTTATCCGTTATCCGTTATTCGTGTATTCGTTATTCGTTGATTCGTTATTCGTTATTCGTTGATTCGTTATCCGTTATTCGTTGATTCGTTATTCGTTGATTCGTTATTCGTTATTCGTTGATTCGTTGATTCGTTATCCGTTATTCGTTATTCGTTATTCGTTATCCGTTATCTGTTATCCGTTATCCGTTATCCTACGATATTTTCGTATAGCGAAAATAATTTACACGAATAACGAATACACGAATAACGAGTACACGAATAACGAATAACGAATACACGAATAACGAGTACACGAATAACGAATACACGAATACACGAATAACGAATACACGAATAACGAATACCGAATACACGAATAACGACATTACGATTCATCCCTGCCGGAAAAAGTTTTTAAAAATCGTCGTCATCAGTTTGGGGATTAAGACGAAACTCGCCCCTCTTGATTTTAAGGCTAAATAGAGTGTAATGGAAAAACTCACTATAAGATTTACGAATCCAATTAAGAGGACACCCAGCAAAGCGAATAATATGGTGTTGGTATCAAAATCGTAATTCGTAATGGCGTAGCCTACATTCGCCGAGCTAAAGGCTATGTGCCTAATATCTATTTGAAAAGGCAGTAAGTTACTCAATAAAAACGCAGTACCCAGAAAAAAGCCAAGGCATATATTTCCTAATAAGGCTCCCGCTTTTTTTTCTACAAAATTTGCCAGTCGTTTGCTCCTTAAAAACAGTTGATTATTGAAAATGCGGTACGGAATGTTTGAAGCGACTACTTTATTTTCAATATAACCAGAAATTAAGCCGGACAGTGCCAGAAAAAAACCGGCAATCGCGGCAAAGAAAAATAATTTGGGTGTCGGAACAGCGTTTTTAATCAGATACTCGGGCTTGACAACTTTAGTGAAATTTTCGAAGCCAAATGTGTGAAAAAAATACATAATAAGGCAAGCAAGCGTCAGTGCCATTAAAAAATTTCCTAAGATAGAGATGAACTGACTTCTGAAAACTTTTCCCACAAGAGTCGTAATACTTTTAATGGAATCAATTTTGAGGTCGTTTTGTTTGTCTATATCTTTAGCTATCCTAGATGCTGTCATAGCCGGTTGTTTTGTTGCGATGATACCGCCCAATTCTTTGACGACTATAAAACAAAGTGCATAATTCAAGCTAAATAAAAATGCGTTGCTAAATTGTCCAAATTGATAAGCGTCAATAGCAATTTTAAAGAACGCGAATACTGCGATAATGCCCCCTCCAAATAGCGATTTATAGAAGAAACTCCAATACCCTTTTCTACCTTCTGCAATATATTTTCCTCCCCTATTCGAGGTGTGTTCTACGATTTCGAGCGCGACCAAATCAGAATGTCGCCCGATATAACGTCTGATACTGTTTTTGTATTTTGAATATTCAATAAATGTGGTCAATATATTTTCCCAATGTTTTTTTGAGTTAATATTTAGTTTTAAATCAAGTAACTCTTTAATACGATTGGTGTATTCGAGCATTCTTCTTGTGGTCATCGTGAGGTGAAAGTTCGTTCCTATCTTGTTTTTATTTTTTCGTAAATTAATAATCAACACATCTATCGCTTCCAAAGAAGCGGTCAATATCAGGGTTTCTTCCCTTTTACATCCGGTCAGATAATTTATTTTCTCCAATAAATCTTCAAAAGGTGCCGAATCTAATGCAAGAAAATTATACTTCCCTTTAATGTTGCTATCCAACCCAAATGCAATGACTTTGGAGCAAAGAGCCTTAATACTCAAATCCAATTGTTTGGCAATCGCACTACCCGATATAGTCTCCAAATCTAACGCAGACAATACCGAATCGACCGCATCCGCTTCGTGGAGTAGCACGTATTCTACCGTATTTTTATCGGGAACAACAGGCAATATTTTTCTAAACAAACGACTGAGCAGCCCTGAACTAAACCCATATTCCTCCATAAGTGAATACTTGGTAAAAAAGGAGTAAAAATTCAGCTGTTTTAATTGCATAAGTTTTGTTTAGGAAAATGGATTGTTTTCAAAAGACTTTATTTAGGAATATTTTGTATGCATGGAATTTTGTATTTTTTCGATAATCGAGTCTCATTTTGAGCTGCATACCCTACGGTACGGAGCGAAAAATAGGGGAAGAGTATCGGAAAAAGACAATGTTAGCTGCATACAAAATATTTCTAAATAAAGTCTAAAATAAATTGGTTCTTTGACAATTTTTGCATTTTCCTCCAATGTGGCTTTAGCCCATTGCAATAAATAGCTGAACGACAATGGGTTAAAACCACACTGGAGAAGGGGACGGGCTTTTTTGCAAAAATTGTCAAAGAACCCTAAATTGTTCCGAATATCGCCTCATCGTAGGGATAGGGCATGCCCTGTCCCTACGATGAGGTTTCTAATTTGTGTAAAATCCTCTTAGTGAAAGAAAATAAATAACTTGCCCCATTATGCTTGTTCTTTTCCCTTCTAAAAACACAAAAAATAGTTCCGTAGCTATGGCTATGCAACGATTTTTTGAATTCTTTAGAAGGTCGCACTGAAATATAGCCATTTTTCAATTAATTGAAATTATTTTGTAATTCATTTATTATTAAA
>Ga0209186_1003069_pt1 | contig 11570 bp, 12 predicted proteins | sample SidtaG_FD_187426 | JGI IMG/M metagenome (GOLD analysis project Ga0209186, IMG submission 187426) | Marine algal microbial communities from Sidmouth, United Kingdom - Sidmouth_Male2 metaG (SPAdes) (version 2) | ecosystem: Host-associated > Algae > Red algae > Unclassified | place: Sidmouth...
GATCCAGAGGAAGACGTTCCCTGTCTTGGTCTCTGTCAGCCGTCCGAGGAGGTCCATGGACAGGCTCGCGAAGGGATCCTTCCTTGAGAACAACTTGAGCATCGCCGTGCGTCGCCTTGGTTCTATCTTGTTCCGGGCACAAGAGGAACAGCTGGCCACCCAGTCGTACACGTCAGCGGCCATGGACTCCCAGTGGTATTAGCGCCTGATAGAGCCATATATCCGGTTGACCCCAGGATGACCGGCGCGCACGACGTCGTGTTCCAACCGGAGGAGGTCCTGGCGCAGGGTGAACCGGACGTACACTTGGAAAGCACCGTCCATGGGGGCGACACGTACGAGGAGCCCCTCTTTCCGCTTTGTCTTGGTTCTATCCTGTTCCGGGCGTAAGAGGAACGAATGGCCACCCAGTCGTACACGTCCGCGGCCATGGACTCCCAGTAGTAGTGGCGCCTGATGGCGGCGTACATCCGGTTAACATTAGGATGTCCAGCGCGCACCACGTCGTATAATTAGCGCAAGGGGTCCTGGCGCAGGGTGAACGGGACGTACACTTCGACAGCCCCGTCTAGGGGGGCGACACGTACCAGGAGCCCCTCTTTTTTCTCCGAGAAGCGGGAGTGCGTGTTCTGGTCCATCCTATCCCGTATATCTTGGCTTCTCTGGTCCTCCTTCTGCGCGGACAGCATACACGCGAGCGTGACTGGTTGGTGCTTGTCTGGCTCCCCTCAGTTCTGTGCCACCCAGCCACGGGAGGAGTCAGCCAGAGCGAGAAAGGGAATCTCTTCCGGGATGACGGACCGATCCGAAGCCAGTGTCGGGAGCCGCGACATGGCGTCGGCACATTGGTGCTCCTTTCCCGGTCTCGTGCATATCTTGTACCGGAACTCCGACAACCGGAGGCGCAAGCGAGCGACCCGTCCTTGGGCAGTGACCATGTTGAGCAGCCATCTTAAACTGGAATGGTCTGTCTGGATCAGGAACTCTTGTCCCTCGAGGTAGGGGCGGAGACACAAACAGGCCCAGACCACGGCCAGGCATTCTCTGTCGGTCGTGGAGCAGATTTGTTCGGCTGGGATGAGGTCCCGGCTGTAGTAGCCGACTGGGAGGATGCTCTTGTCCGGTTTTTGCTGCAGGAGGGTCCAGCCGACTTGGACGGCGCAGGCATCGGTATCCAGGATGAAGTGACCCTCACGTCGGGGGAGCGCCAGAATAGGTGTCGACGTCAAGCGCTCCTTGAAGTACTCGAAGGCCGCCAACTGGGCGGCATCCAGCGAGGGGAGTACGTGTTGGAGCTTCTTGCTGGTGAGCTTTGTCAAGGGCTTCGCGATGTTTGCATAATCCTTGATGAAACGCCGGTACACGTCAAACATGCCCAGGACGCTCTTGAGCTCCGTCTGGTGACGTGGGGGAAGCGCTTGCGCCAGGATCGTGATGTTCTTCTGGTTCACCAGCAGCTGCCCTTGACGGACGAAATGTCCCAGGTACTCCACCTCTTGCTGGAACAGGTGGCACTTGGCGGGCTTGAGTGAGACGCCGACCTTTTCCAGCAGGAGGAGGACTTCACGGAGGTGCCTGGTGTGATCGCCCACGGTCCGGGAGAAAAACGTCACGTCGTCCAGGTATGCCAAGCACGTTTGCCACCGTAGACCGGACAATATGATGTGGAGAGCCCGCTCGAAAGAGGCTCGCGCGTTCACCAGACCAAACGGGAGCCGCAGAAACCAGAACAAGCCCGTGTGAGACGTGAACGTCGTCTTGTCTCTGTCCTCGGCGGCCACAGGGATCTTCCAGTACCCGGCGTTACAGTCCAGGGTTGAGAACACCGCGGCATCGCCGAGGGAGTCCAGGCAGTCGTCCATCCTCGGGATCGGGTAGACATCCCTGACACTGCGCTCGTTCAGCCCCCGGTCGTCCACGCAAAACCGGAAGTGGCCACCTGGCTTGGGCACGACGTCCACCGGGAAGGACCACTCGGCGTCCGAGGGTTCTATGACACCCAGGTCGAGCGTGTTCTTGACCTGCTTCTCGATCTCCAAGCGACGGTGCGGACCAGCCCGGTACGGAGCCGAGTACGAGTGCTTGGCGTCTTGCTTGAGCTGGATGTGATGCGTGGTGGCCTTGAGCTCATCCAGATTCCCCGACCACATACCCTTGAACTGATCCAGAAGATTGTGCACCTTGCCATGTGGCTCCGTGGGAACGCCCGCCTAGTTCACCTCTGGCGTCTCCGGCTCCTTCAGGGGCGGCACAACTGGGGGCTCCGGCAGTCCCTCCGCCGTGGCCATGGCCGCCTGCGTGCCCAGCTCATGTCGGGCCTCCAGCACCTGTTGGACGGCCAGAAGGGCCCCTTGGGAGAGGTGTCGCGCCTCGCCAGTATACGGCTCCGCGACCCCCACTCGGGTGCCCTTGAAAAACGTCTTGGTCTTGCGACCCACGTTGGCCAGGAGTACAGAGAAAAGCTCGTGCCGGTGCACTTTCTTGTGGTGCCCGTGGGCCAGTTGCAGCCCATGCTTGGCCAGGAACTCCGCCCGGCCCTTGATGAGGCAACTGCCCGTCGACCTGGTCACAACTTGGACTTCGGTTTGGGCACCAGGGGGAAGGTCCATTGCGCCCGCCAGCGTCAGCTCGTTCTGGCGGACCCAGGGCTTGGCTGGTGCCTTGTACTGTCGCCCCCTGGCGCCTAGATGGTAGCCCAGGATGTCCGAGACAGCGTCCGTCGACCACTCGATCTTGCCGTTCTGGGGCAGGATGGCCTTGGTGTACTGGCGCTGGAAGTCACACCCGATAACTACCGGGACCGAGAGGCGTTTCACAACAATAAACGGGAAATGAATAGGTTTGTCATGTACATTCAGGGTGTGGGGGAGTCGAGCGAGAGCCTTGAGAGCCTGCCCCGAGGCATCCACGATCCGGGTGCGGGTAGGCGCACGCCAGGCATGGGCGCGCCAGACCGGAGGGAGCAGGTCCTCGCTGACAACGCCTGGTCCGGCCCCTGTGTCCACCACCGCGGCCACAGAAACGGGGTCCTCACCCCCGAAACTCAAGGTGGTCTTAACCTCTAATTTGTCCTTACGCAAGACGAGCAGGGTACCCCGACAGGCAATCCGTGTCCATGCGGCTACTTTGGCTCGTAGCCGACGACCGCACCTGTCCAGCAATGCAACTGAGGCCGTCACAGGATCTCTGGGGCCTGGAACAGACGGGAGGGCGCTTACGGGTGCACCTCCCCCACCTCGTTTCTCGATTCCGAGGTACCCCTGGTCGTGGTCTCTTCCACTGGATGGGAGTCTCAGTCCTCAGGACTCTCCTTATACAGGTTCTCTTGGATGCTCTACAGGATCGCGACCCGGACGTTGTGCACCGTCTCCGGGTCGCGCCGTGCAGGGGAGGCGCCCTTGGCTTTCCGGTCAGCCCAGCGGACGGCCTTGGCGAACTGGATCCCCTGGTGGGCTAGCTTGTCCTGGAGCTCCTTGGGCACCTCCGGGCAGGCTGCCGCGATGTGTTCCTCTTTTTCACACAGCCAGCACGCCCGTACCCGGTTCGGGCGTTCCCCCCCCCGGGTGACACGGGGCGTAGATGGCGTCACAAACCCACGCCAACCCTCCAGGCGACCACCCGCCTGGGACGACGACTCGCCCACGGCCAGAACCGGCGTCTTGGGTCCTGCCCGACTAGACGGTCGCGCCAGGTACATCTTGGGGGGGGTCGGCTGGAGTCACTGGAGCGCCTTGACCTGTTCATGCTTTCCCTGGGTGAACGACGCAAGCTGCTGCAGGGTGTGCTCCGTGAACTGGAGGTTGTATTGCTGGGCGTCCACCTGCAAGTGCTTGGGTAGCCCCTGGATGAACGCCATCTTGAGCCGGTCCTCGCTGTACACGTTCCCGCAGGCCTCCCCCAGGTCCCGCAAACGGGCCGCGAAGGCATCACGCACTTTCTGGGCGCTCGAGGAGGCGCGGCTTACGTCCGACACGGCTTGGTTCAGGGTGATAGAGTCCGCGTAATTGACCAGGAGCCAGTGCACCGCCTCCGGGAAGGATGCAACAGTCCGGCCCGGGATGTGCCCGGCCGTGTCAGGGAGGATCTTATTGAACCGAGTGGCGGCTGCCCCGGTCAGGAAGGAGCCGACCAGGTAGAGCGCTTTGCCCTCCCAGACGTTTCTGTCGTTGCAGGCACCGACAAACCGGCGCAAGAAGGAGAAGAGCTCGGCCGGCTTGGTCCCGTCAAAGCGAACCCGGTCCATGGAAACCCGTAGTTTCTTCCGGTCTTGTGTAGTCCGTAGACGCATCCGGCTCGTGAAGGTCTGATTCTGGCTGTCCAGGCTCTGGGAGTGCCAGTCTGTCACCGTGTGGAGCAAGTTGTCCCCGACCTTGTGGACAGGGATTTGGAAGTCCACCAGCGTCCGCCGGACCGTCTCCCCGTCACTCCGGGAGGATGAGTCTTTCGATGAAGACCGGGGGCGAAGACGCCGATGGCTGCGCCGGCTCCGGCGCGACCGACGGTCCCGGCGAGAGTCCCCACTGGTACTCCCGTCCGGTCCCCCGTCGTCACCTCTGCCTCCACCCGTCACCACCCGGGTCCCTGACCGCCCCGCGGTCAGCGTCTCAACCGCCCCAGCCATGTCCGCCCGGAGGTCCTCGCGGAGGGACTCCAGGAAGGACATCACGGCTGGAGAGGAAGCGACGTCCGGGGGGACGCCGCTCGCATCACGTCGACCCGGGCTAGCTGGAGTCGGGTTCCACTTTTGCTTGCCCTTGGACATGCCTGTGCCCGCCACCGCGGGTCTCGGCATCTCGGTCTCGACGGTCGTTGTCACCCGGGAGGCACCACCAAGCCCAGCCACGTCAGCTGGCGTCGGCGAAGGCGGAACCAAACCCGAGGAAACAGGTATCCCAGCCCCAGCCAGAGCCGGGGGCGTGTCCGTCGACGTACGCCGGGGCGATGTCTCCCCCGGAGAGGACGTCGGGGTCGGCATAGTGTTTTCTGGAACTCAACAACCAGGCAAACCGGGAGACACGTACGACCAATAAGGAAGGGGTGGCAACAAGTTACAAGGTGGGAATCCCGACACGAGTCGGGAGATTGTAATCCCGTCCGGGAAAGGCCACGCACACGAGAGCTCACCCGTTACACGGGAGAGATCGCCCGTTGCACGCGTACCGGCACAGGATGTCAGCCAGAAAAACCCCTGCTGCTCCACCAATTTGTCGCATAAAACGACGTGTCACCCCAGCCCACAGAAACAGATACGGACACCTGCCCAGCCGAGGGAATCCACCCGCACACCCTTGCTCTACTCTCGCCCGGTGACACAGTCACCACGGAAAGCACTCGAAGGCGCGAAGAGCGAGGAAGGAGGTGAGAACACAGTTTTTTTTTGGTGGGGAAGCCCGGCCACGGGCGCCCCGCTGTCCCCTTAAGCTAACCGAGCAAGCGGGCCCAAATTGCCCCGAATCCCACGCAGTAGCCTCCCCACGGGGAGATCTGGGGATCCCCAATAGTGGACCCCCCTTCTGTAAAGCAGATTATTCAAAAAATTGACGTACAAATGCAAACGACCCACAATCAATCAAGATCCCAACCAGCACCGACTGCTCCACCTGCACGAACCGGTGCGGGACACGTCATCTTCGTCGCCCGGCGCGCCATCGACCTCCTGGCCAGCCAAGGGGCGTGGGCCGGGACGCGTAATGCGTCAAATAGGAGGGTGTCCAGCTGCTGCTGGTCCGCTGGTTTGGTTATGGACCGGAAGACGATACCTGGCAACACTCGGGGCGCCTGCCGGTTGCTGCGGTGTACCTCTAATGTCACCGCGAGGAGCTTCTCCCGAAGGACCCGGATAAGTAAGATCCGGGGCGGGACGTCCAGGAGGCGTGACAGGACAGCCAAAGGACAACAAACCCTCGCTTATGCATGTACTACATCTCATGGTTCATCACTCGATACGAAGCCAGGAGCTACCTGGGCCAACACAAAGCACGCTCACGCCACTCACGACAGCCGGCACTGACCACGGACACTTCGCCTCAGTACAGACGACGACGGGTAGCGGACGGGGCCTCATAACCGGAAGGTCCCGACCTGCTCCCATAAGTACGGCCATAAGCCCGAGGGATCACACCCGGGGTGCTCGGCCGCGGACGTGACTCGTAGGAGCGACTGCCTCATTTCTGGTCGCCGCCGCCACTCGTGCCACGCTGGGGGCTCCCAGGGGCATCCCGATACCAGGCCTCGCTGGCTCCCGCGGCCTCATCCCGACGATCACAGGCTCCCGACCCACGGGCGCGCCACGTGCTGGCCTGCTCCACACGCTGGAGGTGACTCTCTTGTGGATGCTCGTGGATTTTCGGGAGGCGCCAGAGTTGTTCGTTCACGCATGAACGGGACCACCCCTGAGATACCGCCTCCAGAGCGTCGAGGTCCCCCACCGCTTGAGTCTCCGCCCAGGAGAACAAGTCGTTGGACAAGCTCTCAAGGAGGTATAACATGGAGACCAAACGCGAGCTGGTAGGAAACCCAGGAGACGGACCACAAAAACGCCCGACAAGACGCTCCATCCAATCCTCTTCCTCCGGCCCAAAAGTCGCCAAGTTATCCTGTAGGAGCACTTCGGGCACCGGGGGGGGCATTGGCAAGCGGTTGGCCGTCGCAACCCCGGCCGCGGTACTCACCACAGGGGTCACATGATCCGCCCGAGTAGACGGGGCTGTCGTCACCAAGGTCACCCGGCTGGCGACGAGAGAAGCACGGGGAGGCAGGCCCAGTTGATGTCCAGAGAGGGGCGGACCACCCAGGGGAGAAGAGCCGGAAGTACCGGTTCGCTGCGCCACGGCGGACGCCCACCCAGACGGGTTCCCGACAGATGCGATCGGTACTTGTTCCCGACCAGGACGTGCCTCCGGGGGAGGCGACGTGCAAGACGCAGGGATCGAAAATTTCGCGGCCTCGAGCGGATCCTGGATGAAGATGCCGACCCCATCGGCGTCCTGTCGAGACACCACCATGAGCCAACCGTCTGTGTCCCAGCGCGAGGTGTCGAGATGGCGCACGGCGACGTGGAAGGCCGTGTTATTGACCAGGAGAGCCGCCCACAGAGTCAACATGGCCTGGAAGATGCCTAAGGCCTCGGCAGCATCCCCGGTGAGCTCCTCCGGCTTGAGCTGCTTGACCCAGCCAGACAGGGTGTCCGAGAACAGCCAGAAACTTCTGTCACGCGCCTCCTCAAACCAGCGGTTGCACGCCATCACCAAGTACTCGGTCACCCAGATGGCCATCGTGACCGAGTGGGCGTCCCGACACGACCGGTAGATCTCATCCCGGGCGTAGTATGCCACGAAGGAGTCCCCAGTGGAAAACCCAATCGGGGTCTTCATCTGGGAAAACCAAGTGGGTACCGCCGCGAAGAACTGTGTGCGCATCACCGGGGGAAGGCGCCAAAACTCTTGGTGGTTCCAGATAATAAAGAAGCCCCGGCGACGCGCACGCTGCTTGGAGTTGACCTGTGACGACGGGGGCATGATGGGCAGCCAACGCACGTACGGACCTGGAATCGGCGTGTAGAGAAAGTTGGGGTACGCCGGCGGGGTGGCCATGGATTTGACGCAGGACAGCGTCGCTGCCATCCACCGGGGGTATTTATCCTCGACCGGCGCGCGGATAACCGGCGCCGAGATGATGGGGTCGTCAGTCTGGGCGGGATCCCGGATCAAACAGTCGTTTATACCGGCAAGACGGGTCGCTCAAGCACTACCCGGGCAACAAGGCGCCCGATCAGCCCCAAGAGTGAACCGAGGGGTCGAGTGCATGATCTCCCCCGCACCGCGGTCCGCGGAAAAGAGCGCCCCGGAGTCCAGACGCGTCATGAACTACCGACGCTGCTCCCGGGCCCAACTCGTCGACAGGTCGGGGCGCATCGCCACGAGCTTCTGGAGGCTCTCGGCCCTGCTGACATCCTCAAGTGGGCGCCGGCACGACACCCACGACAACCCGGTACAAGCGCACGAACATGGTGGTCGCCAGGAGACTCCGCGGGGACGCGTCGCACATCGCCGACTGTGGTCAGGCCACGTCTTGTATAACGGCACCTTCCGGAGTCGGGCTAGTACCCTGGGGGCCACCATGCTCCCCAGAGTGGTCGACAAACGCCGGCGCCCCACCCTCGGAACCCGACGACGACATCTTGGCGTTGGACCGGGACGCCTTGACGTTGAACCGAGACGCCTTGGCCTTGGACCGGGACGCCTTGGCCTTGGACCGGGACGCCTCGACCTGTCGCCCGCGGTCCCCGCCAACGCCAGACCTCCTCCAGAGAACAAGGAGGGAACTGGGGATAGTGGGCCTCTTGATGGGCCCCGCACCGCTCGGGGATGAGGTACGCACGAGTGGAATAGGACAAGGGGGGGGAAACTCACGTGCGGACTCTCATTCACCGGGGCGCGCACCCTCCTCCTCCCTCTTTCACAGGACAACCCACCCACCAAGACGCGGCGGCCCCCCAAGGTCCAAGCACGCGCGGGAAACCAGTCAGTCCTGAGACCGAGACGGGGGTGATCCTGGCACCTACGCCGCACCACGAGACGCACGGGACACAGAAGAGTCCTGATAAGGCGCCGGTTGGGGAACCGCCTGGGCAGGCCTGGGACGGTCCACGCTGAGAAGGGAGCTATGTCACATTACGCGGCCCCAGTCCACGCCCCTTTTCTGGCCCGGAGGTCGATCGGGCGCCGGGCGACGCGGATGGCGTGTCACGCCCCGGTTAGAACAGGTGGCGCTGTCCTTGTTGGATGGAATCTTGATTCATTGTGGGGCGTTTGCATTTGCTTGTCGATTGCTTGAAATTTCTGAATGACAGAAGGGGGGTCCACTGGGATGGAGCCCCAAATCTCCCATTGGGAATGCTACTGTGCGGGACTTGGGGCCATTCGGGCCTGCTTGCTCGGATAGCTGAACGGGACAGCGGGGCGACCGTGGCCCGGATGCCATACAAGAAATTTAACTGCGCTCTCACCGCCTTCCTCCCTCTTGGCGCATTCGTGTGTTTTCCTAGGTGACCGTGTCACCGGGCGAGAGAAGAGCAAGGGTGTGTGCGCGGGTTCCCTCAGCTGTGCAGGTGTCCCTATCTGTTTCTGTGGGCTGGGGTGACACGGCGTGTTATGCGACACATGGCACTCCACATACCACTTCCATCAGACGCGGAGGTGTCCCTAGGAAGAAACAGCATGTTCGGACAGCCTCCGCCTCTTGAACAAGACGAGTACGCGGGGCCTCCGGACACGCCGAGTATATACGAGGCCCTGTCATAAGTAGCGTTTTCAACTTCGGGTACGGTATCCAAAAATCGTTAAGTTAGAGTACGAGTGCTGGGCAGCTGTCTCTTCAAGGGTATCAATACGAGATGTACCTGGAAAACACGGGTTCGAATCAATTCCGAGATTGATCGACTTGGATCAGCTGCCAACCTTCAGCAGCGCCATGTATTTTGCCCAAGCATGTCGGTACGGTTCCTTCACGTGAGTGAACCTGTTCGTCGCGTTGTTTACGGCTAACGTGATAATTGGAACGGGCGCCCCGAGCATACCAGGGATCGGAGATTCTACCCCGACAAGAACCGATTCAGCCTTGGTATCAAGCCCAAAAATCAAGTCGTACTTCGCGCAGGTGAAACGCCACAATTGCATCAGAATGGCGAGCTCTTCTGGCTCTAACTCCGCTGGCGGTTGGAATTGATCGATACCCACCCTACTCATCTGTTGATTTGGGTGTGGGTGCCAGCCGCCTTGCTGCCTACGGGTACGGGAGTTCCAGACACTCTCACCCGCAAAAACACCTACTCACAATATATGTATGATAGGGCCTGGTATATACATTGTGGATCAGCTCTTAGAGCTCCTCTGGCTCTCCATTGGCAGAGGCCCTCAATTGGGACCATTCATTGGCTGGAATTTGTGCTGTCAGATTGATGCCAAACACGAAGACACTCTGAGCTAGACGTGCCGTTGAAAACAGTGTGGCTGCTCTGAAGCGCGCCCTTTTCTTGGATCGGCCGATTCTCTGCCGCAAGATGCGTGCAGCAAGCACTTGGAACGATCGCACGACAGTCGGCGTGGCGGACCCCCGCACGTATGCGCCCGCCCCGCATGTATGTGCCTACCCCGCCCCCCGCCGCCGGGCCTACGGATTCCCATGTATCAACGAGGTATGCGCACCTTCTTGGCTTCCAACTGAGTGCGTTCCTCGTCCGTTGTCCGAGTGCCTTCACCCCCGTGCGAGTTCGTCACCCGGCCGTAGCGCCGCCTCGCCCCCCCTTCCCCCCCCCGCACGCTCGCCCCCCCACTTGCGCGGACAAGTGCAGCGACCATACGTGGACAAGATTTACCTCCGCTCTTCTTCATTGTCCACCATCTTGAGCCCCACCACAAGCTGAAGAAAACGGCGCAGCGGTTGCCCGAGCGCCTATAGAAAATCGACTGCTGGCGACGATGCAGAGACGAGACATGATCCGCTGATTGTCTATGGAGACTCGACTGCAGGCGACGGTGCACGGGCAAGACGTGATCCGCGGATCAAGTCAATGCCCACGGCTCATCCTGGATTGTCAGCCACCTCACTCAGAGAGGCCTTAGCGGCGATAATTGGGACGCGTCCCGCCCGTCTCACAGGCGCCGTAGAGGCAAAGTCGGCGACGATTCGCCAATTATTCGTTTGCGGCCTCTGTGAGAGGGGAACTTTCCCTCCATCACTCACGTTTTTGCACGTCGCAGATTGTCTTTTACCAAACCCAAGGTAAAGCTCAGAGCCGTAAGAGCCGGCTTAACTCGGCGTGCACAGTGGCTGTTGCGACTCCAAATCGACGTATTTGGGGGTTCTCGAGGGGGGGTGGGGGGGAGGGCGATACTCGTCCCCGCCGGCAGACGCCCTCTGAGTGGGCTTTGATACGCTTTGTCATACGTGGGTCATACGCAACGGGTCTTCTTTTCTGTGGGCTGAAGTAGCGTCCACCCAGCTTCATAGTTCCGAGGAGAACAGCAACATCGTGAGTTTATGTATGCAAGAAGGGCCGATTTCCCACTCAAATGCCCCGGAAGCAGCGATTCCGACACCGCATCATTTGATGCAAAGCACCGCATCATTCGGTGCGATTCTGTGGTAAAAGAGACACTAGTGTCCATTCTACTGACCGTCTCATTTGAGCTTATTCGCCTCGTAGGAGACTGTTTTCTGGAGGCCGTTCTCGACCTGGTCTGATGGTCGGACCACACTTCTGACGCCAGAAACGGACTCACCGCGGTCCATTTGCTGATGGCGGAGGTCCACTGCATCTCACGTCTGCGGGGTGCTAGCGCGTAACGATGTTTTTCCCGCGCCATCAAGTCACTCCCGCCCTGCTCGAACCGCCTCGCCTTGCCACCCAACAGCCCGCTGTGAGCCAGAAGGACGTACACAGTCCCCCATACCGCTTGGCCCTCTCCCACAGCACTTGCTACCCGCCCCCCTCCCGCTCTCGTGTCTCTTCTGGCTCCTCGGGTGCCTCACAATGGGCAAGAGCACGCACGCCCGCCGAGATGCCCGGT
>Ga0209186_1003072_pt1 | contig 11551 bp, 7 predicted proteins | sample SidtaG_FD_187426 | JGI IMG/M metagenome (GOLD analysis project Ga0209186, IMG submission 187426) | Marine algal microbial communities from Sidmouth, United Kingdom - Sidmouth_Male2 metaG (SPAdes) (version 2) | ecosystem: Host-associated > Algae > Red algae > Unclassified | place: Sidmouth, United...
CCTCAGTCCACTGGCTGACGAGCACCCCCCCCACGACGAGCGTCTCCCCCGCGGTCGTGTGGAGGGCGTAGAGCCCCGCCGCGCAGCCGCGGGTCACCCCCACCACCCGCGACGGGCGCGCCGTCGGGCCAGCAACGACCGTCAGGGCGTCGCCAACGGCGACGCGGCGGGCGGGCGTGAGCACCCCCGCGGCGCCCACGGGCACCAGGTGCCCGCCCGTGAGCGTCACCGCCGCCCCGGCGGCGGTGGTCAGCGTGTGAAAGTCGCACGAGCGCGCGCGCGGGGCGGCGTGCGTCCACGCCAGCACCGCCGCCGCGCCGGTGGGGGCGTCGGGCACCGCCACGGGGGTGCCGACCGTGAGGGCGGCGACGGCCGTGCGGCCGCCGCCGGGGAGGGACACGACCGCGTCGGCGGGGAAGCACTCGGCGGCCGACGCGGATTGGGCGGAGGGCGACGCCGCCGGTGCGGGCGGGGGTGCGGGCGCCGTGGCGGGCGCCGCCGTTGGTTCGTCTGCCGTCGGCGTTGGTGGCGTCGTGCTGCTGCCGCCGCCGCCGCCGCCGCCGCCGCCGCCGACGGCGGGCGCTCCAGTGTCGGCGGTGGGGGTGGCGACGGCGCCCTCGCCGCCGCCGCTGCCGCCGCCACCGCCTGGTTGCGGCGCGCTCTCTGGCGGTGGGGGTGGGGGTGGCGCCACCACCCCGCCCGCCGACGACCAGTTGCCCGCCGACATGGAGTCGACGTACGCACACGCCCCCCCCCCGTCGCTCAGGTACCACACCGACGCCTTGACGCCCGCCGGCAGCTCCACGTCGACGCCCGGGAGGGCCACTGGCGGCTGCGCCTCGCCCCCGCCGTCGCCATCCGCGGCGGGCGTTGAAAACACCCAATAACTCGCCCCGTCGAGCGCGTACGTGCCGCAGCGGAGTATGCCCGCCGTCGCGCCGCGGTAGTAGCCAACGTCCGCCGCCGTCAGCGCGGTGTCGACGGCGGCCACGCCCGCCGGCCCGTCGGCGGCCGCCACGCCCGTTGCGTTAAAGCCGTCGCGGCTGGCCACGAGCGTGACGGTCACGTTGGGGGCCGACACGGACTCGAGCGCGGCGGTCGCCTCGCACTCGGCGTCGCCCGTGAGGCACACGCGTGGCACCGCACACGACGCGCCGTCGGCGGTGAGCCACCGGGGGAGGAGGAGGACGCCCGCCGCGGCGCCGCCGGTAATGTTGGGCAGCACCTCACTGTCCGTGACCGACAGGCGGGGGGGGCACGCGGCCGTCGCGGCGCCCCCATCGTCGGCGATGCGTAGGTACGAGTCGATGAAGAAGGAGCGGTCCCAGTCGCGGATGGTGTGGGTGAGGGCGCCGGCGGCCGCCACGCCGAGGGGGGTGCCGACCGCCGATGTGGCGGCCGCCGCGGCGGCAGCAGTGACGAGCGCGGCGGCGAGGAGGGGGACGCCCCCTGCCGTTGGTGGGCGGTGGTGGGATGGCGCACGCGGGCGCCGGTGGTGACCGGCCCGCATGGTGGAGGGAGGGCAGGGGGGGGGGGGGGGGGCGATGAAGAAATGGTGAGGGGCGGGCCCCCGATGCAGGGTGGCAACGTCAGAGGGACAATTGTCCCCTGCCCCTTGTGCCAGGGATGCCCGACGGGGACGAGCAGCACGCGGCGGGGAGGCGGTGGACAGGCGGTGGAGAGGCCGTGGAGAGCACACCGCCGCCGGATGAGTGGGCCGACGGGGTGGCGGCGAGGGCGACCGGGCGTGGGGCAGAGCAGCACTTTTGGCACGCGGCACCAACACAGGGAGCTGCGGGGGAGGCGGGGGGGAGGGCACCAGCACAGGTCGGCGCCGTTTATTCCGACCACCGGCCTTGCGGCACGGGACCACAATCCGCCGCGAGGTGCACACGAGGGCCCCGTGCACACCGCGTGCACACCCGCGCCAGTTGGGTCACCACCGATACGCAACTGTTTCGAGGACCCTGACGCGGTGGGAGGATGCAGCCGCCGCGGCGGTGTCTCGGAGCGGGGCGCTGCCGCCACAAAAACAAGAAACACTGGGGTGGGGCGGCGGCGCGGCCGGCCGCCGCCCAACCGCGCAGGAGCCAGCACTGCACGACGCGCTCTCTGCCGTCAAATGTCACGTCAGCAGTGTGCCCGGTCACGCCGGCCGCCGCGGTGTGGGGCAAAGCAGCCGCGGCTGCGAAGGGGGTGGGTCGGTGGGTGTCGATGGAGGGGAAGGCGGGGCGCAGGGGGGACCCCCCCACCGCTGCGTGCGCCACTCGTCTGCGTCACCCTGCTCGTGCCGCTTGGTGTAAATGGGATGGCGGCAGCCGTAAATGCGGTCGGCGCGGCCAAGCCCTTTCCCCATTGGCTTCGTGGCACCCGCAGGCGTGGCGGTGCGCCCGTCGCGGCCGACGGTGTGGCTGCCCGTGTTGGTGTGGGACTGGGCGACGGCGCTGTGTGTGTGGAACGCGGTCGCCTGGATCACGGGCCGGGGCCCGCCTTTTTCACGGGCTCGTGCGGTGCTTGCCTCCCACCCACGCGTCCAACACGGGCCTGGCGCCTGTTGACTGGTCATCGGCGGGGGGTTGCCAGGCCCCGCCCGAGTGCCCCCTCGTGGCAGTGTCAACTCGACACTTGTGTAATGCAAGTGCTCCCCGTGTCGCGCGGCTGGCGCCGCACCGCAAGGCACGCGCGATTCGGGGAGAGCCTGGCGCAGCCGCCACGGCCTGGCGCGAGCAGAGACGCGCCGCGGCGGCGCGGAGGGCGCTGTCACCAGCCGCCCACGGGCCGCACCGCGGTGGCGTTGGCGCCAGCGACCACACTACAGGGTGTAGGAGATCTGCGGTGACGCACAGGAGGCGCTGCGTCCTTGTCAACCGGCCCCCCTTGCTCTCGTTCCCCTGGTCCGCCATCTGTGTCTGCCCCCGTCTGGAGGCCTAGACGTGCCAGACGGGTGAACTGAAGACCGGCCAACCGTGTCTCGGGCGGATCCCCACGACTAGGTGGATAGCTAAGCCCAACCGGGGGAGAGTTTTTTCCACCTGGTGGAGATCTGGATGCAAGAACCCTCTTTCATGGCCCTCCAGCGCACACACATTGGTCGTGTGGAGTTGGCGGACCTCACAACGATAGACCAGATTCGGCAGATTCGGCCCATGGCGTGTGGATTCAGTGTTCTCGAGGTCATCTCGAGCTCGTAACCCCTCTGTTTCATGCCTTCAAGCGGGGTATGAGCCTCGCAGGGCTTTCTTGCAAGTTCCACGCTCAACAAAAACGTGTTTCCAAGCTAGGACTCAGGTCCAGGAACAGGGCGCATGTCAGGACAGGAAAAAGAGTGAATAGCCCTCGTTCCGGGCGGACGACAGGTGCGGGTTTGCAACAAGGTTGGATTGACTGACCGCCTCCCACCGTCACCAGCTGTCAGCGTTACGGGCGGAGAACACGAACAAGGGGCGTCCCCGTTCCAGCGCAGTGCTCCTTAAACGTCAGAATAGTGTGCACTTGAACGGGAGTCTGAACGGGAGTTTCCTTGTCGGTTGCCCTGAACGAGCGATTCCCCGTCCAGGGTTTTGTGCCGTAACGAACCCCTGGACAAGAGCAACTCCCGTTCAGGGCTGGGTTGCCAGGCTCTGTCTTTCTTCCTTGCAGCACCCGGATCGTCTCGAGGTCGAACACTAATTTAGCTCAGTGCTAGTATCGGCCAATCAGAGGCTTAATTCGCAAGGATCACGCATAATAGGTGATCGTTGCGCACGCTGCACGCGTCTTGCTCTGCAGGCCCTCTTCTCCGCGCAGCTCCAGCACCTTCCTCAGGCCCTGACTATCTGTGACACCGTACCGGTCTCGCCCGGAACGCCGTGTGCGGCGGAGGCGGAGGCACGAGGTCGGTTCCTCAGATCTTGCAACACAAATTTCGCATTTTATAGTAAAAGTGGTCTAGGTCGAGTAGTTCGTTTCCGCCTCGTCGTCGTCACGACCAAATCGGCCCTCGTCTTCTTCACGCCGGCGGACGCCGTCACCACCTCTGACTTAGTCGTGAATATCGCGCGAAGACAGCGACGGAGCTACAAGCCGTGCTGCACGTAGCGCGTCTCCATTCGCTTCGCGAGTGGAAATGTTGCGTTTCTTGCACAGTGTCTCTCGGGGTCTCGCACGCTTACATGACGCGGCGCCCTCTTCGCGGGCTTCTGACGTCCACAATCGCAGCGGCTTCACATCGTGGGATGTGGATGGAGTCCGTCTTGACGACGGCGGGCCGCAGCCACAGTGTATGCAATTGACACGCAGCATTTTGAAGAGTACCTAACGTATCAGACGTGCAGGCAGGCCTTAACGTCCCTGGCTTAATCGTGCACAGAGACCCTACCGGCGTCTCGTGATCTGCCTTGCGTTTCCACTCGCGATGGGGACCGTGCACCTGGACGGGATTGTAACAAGAAATCGCTTGTTCAGGCCTTGTGCCGTACCGAAACCCTGAACGGGATTTCCTCCCGTCCAGGCTGCAGGTTATTCTGACGAAGCGTGGGCGCACGCAAGCCCGTTTTCGCAAGAAATTCTTGTCAGACGGCATGTTGCAGCACAAGATCTTGTAGCATGAACATGTGCAGCAGCAAGTTCTTGTCTTTTGACGGTTGGTGGGTAGAGCCTGGATATGTAAGCTGCCAATCAGTGCTTCAGAACCTTGACCCGAAGAGCATGGCGCGCCCTCATCGCAGGTTTCTTGCAGGGTTCGATACGGGCGGTTGTTGACGCACTCTGAAGCGCAGTTCTGCAGCATGAAAACGTGTTCTCTTGCACTCACAGTCTGCACCGCCGCGAGACGCTTCTTGTGATTGAATTTTACAAGTGCAATCCGTGCAAAATCTTGTTGCAAACCACTTGTACTGAAAATCGGGCCACAGGGTACTGTGAGGGGGGTGCCAACAGGTTCTTGGAGCCCAAAACGTGCCGATTTGCTGCTTGCGTGAGCCCACGCTTTAACGAGCACTGCGCAGCGGTGGAGCGATCACCAGTTGCCAGAGGCCGCCAGCCGATGTCAACGGGTTGCACTGCGGGAAGGCAGCTCCTGCAGGAATTCGGGAGAGGGATGGGCGGCGTCTGGGTCTGCTTCGCAGGTGAAGGCCCAGCAGTCGCAGCCACCCCGGCGGGGGGCTTTCGTCTGCCTCGTCGGCCATGGAGATTCAAGAGCTTCCACGGTGGTCACAGAAACCCTCTGGTGTCGGGCCTCCCACGGCCACGGCAGGAATTTGACGGTGGCAGCTAACGGAGAGACTATCCATTCTTTTGGTCAGAGCTCTGACGTTGGAATAAATCGTGCTTTCCATTACCTCATGACACTTGAATACAATGACGAGGATCTCTATATTGGCGGCTTTGTATGACGCCAGGCACCAATCCGGAAACGTGCGCGAGCTTGAAGATGCTCAGGCCAGTTGCAGCATCAACTCCGCAAAGAAAACACTGTGACTCGAGGGAATCTAACAGTCTATTGGTCCAATTTCTGAAGCGGTGCAGAATATTTCTGGTTCTGACAATACTTGATGAGCAGTAATGCACAACAATTTCCCAGCGGGACAGCAAGTAGAATATGTTGAATATTCATACCATCAATCCTGCGGTACACAAGCACTACTCTTCGAGACAAAAGAGCGCAACGGGTAGATTTGGCCAAACGAAACGCAGTCGACCAAGCCAACAGCGTCGCGGCGGCAGACCTGCTAACTCTGGGACGAGGCGCGGGTCCAATCCTCTCGCGGTGAAAGTGGGAGTGGTCTTACCACCGCAGAAGTCGTACGGCCGGCCAACGGGCCCCTCTTGCCGTCGGATATGTCGTCCCCTGGCTTCACGGGAAGAACAGTGGACTTTCCATACCCCCGTCCTCCCACCCCTGTAACAGTGTCGACGCCGTCCGCGGATCGAGTTGTCCAACAATGCAGCAGGCCGCGAAGGGGGTTGAATCTGCCCCCTCACAGTGCACGGCCGGGAAGCAGTCTCGGCTGTCAGGAAACAACCAGGCTCTCAATGGTGGCGAGCTGGGCTCATCGCCGGAGGACTCCGGCAACCTGCCCAATCAGTACAGCAGCCCGTGTAGGTGGATTGTACGAAGTGCACTCCCTTGGCCCCCGCAACCTCGGTCTGCACCGTGCCGACTACATGATGAAGGGTTTTATTCATGCATTCACGTGGAGGTCGGTGAGGACGGCATTGTCTTTCGTGAATATTGTCGGCACACAGGTACGCTCTATCTACCCTGTTGTCCGGACTGCATTCCTGAGAACCATGCGGTGGACAGGGTATTACCTCACGACCGGCGCGAAGGCAGCATGTGGCAGGCTGGTGCTGAGTCACCCGGCTGTGCCGTGCACGCATGATGGTAGCGTGCTAGCGGGTGTCTGTGCCGCACGTGCTTTGGGCGCTGGCGCGTACTTCTTGGCTGTCGTTCGCGGGCGGTCCACAAAAGCCAGGCGTAGAAAGCGTGTTCACTAGCACGAGGGGGGTTGATCGCGGTCACTGGGGGGGGAGGGTGTGACCACTTTGCTTGCACCCACGCGGGGGGACGCCAGTGGGGTGGTGGTGAGGGATATCCGCGGCAGGTTGCAGGCTCGGCCTGCAACAAGGGTTTGAAGGATGGGCGTGCCTCGGATGCCGGCCACTGTACGGGCCAGCGCACTGGACAACGCAACGGTGCCCAATACGTGACTACTGGGCTCCGAACAACTCACGTGGCTGTAAGGAGGCTGTTGGAGTCTTCAGAGGCACCTGTTCGGCGTGCCGACGGAAGCACCCACAACGGCGCAGGGTGTGTAGAAACACGGAGTCCGCCCACTGAAAGCTGTCCTAGTGCTCTGCCAGACGCACGCTGTGACCGACGGCTGCAGTCGACCAGCACAGCTGTGCTGTGCGTCACACCCCTCTTTTTGTGGCGGCGTGGGCTGTGCACGTCCATTCACGCGCTGTTGCATGTCACACATGAAAAGGCCGCCTGATGGGACATTTATTCAGATCCGCCAAAAAACACTAAAGTTTTTATCCCCCAAGGGTGTTTTCAGTTATGCCTTAAGCGGGATGCACGAGCCTACCGTCGACTGCTTCGAGGACGGCGTGGCGCAGGTACACCGCGGGCCTTCCAACCGCGGATGGTGTCTACCTCCGCCCCCGCCGACCAGACACCCCAACGGTCAGCGGCGCCTTCCTCGCTTCCCTGCCTCCCCTCCAATAGGCGAGACGGCATGAAAAAACGCCCTCCCCCCCCCCCCCCCTCCCCAGCAACGACCGGCCCACCGTCGGCCCGTCACGCGCCCGACCGCAGGCGGTCAAAGTGCACCGCCGCACGCGGCAGGTCCGCCGCCAACCACCCCCGCAGCTCCCCCAACGTCACGTACGAGCCATCGTCTGTCGGCCGGTGTGGGTATCGCTCGGCATCGGCGCCCCCACCGCCGCCGTACGCGTCGTCGACCCACCAGCCCGCCGCGACGGTCACGTTGAGGCGGGCCAAGCCGCGGCAGGCGGTCACGGCGGCCAAGTCCCCGCGCCGCAGCCGCGCCACGCTGGGCACGGGGACGGCGCCGTCGGCGAGCGTCAACTGCCGCAGCGTCGGGGGCGCGCCGCGCTCGCCGCGATAGGCGGCACCGCCCGCGCACCCACTCGCCGCCGGGTGCTCTGCGGCGCCGCCACGCGCGCCGGCCGGTGTGCCCAGGCCGTGCAAAAAGGCGGCAACGCCGTCGCCGGGAGTGCCCCATTGCCACGCGAGCGTTAGCGTGGTGAGGGCGGGAAAGGGCGGCCACCCTCCGCCCGCTGTGGCAGTGAGTGTCACCGCCGACGACAGGTCGAGGTGCAGTGCCGTTAGCCGGGGCAGCGCCGCCAGGTGGTCAAACGCCGTCCACGTTGCCGCTTCCGAGAGATGCAGCGTCAGGTCGGTGAGGGTGGCGGTGGCCCCCGTCACCATGGCGAGTGCCGGCGAGGGGTGCCTGCCATCTCTGCCCGCTACCATGGCGGGCGGCTCGACGAGCCGGCCCACTGCCGCGTCTCCATACGTGCCGCTGCACGTCCCCTCCGGGCCCGCCAACCCCGCCAACACCAGTGTCGCTGGTAGCGCCGCCCCCACCCGCAGCGCGTCGGCGACGGCCACTTCGTCGGCGGGCGCGCGCCACCACGATACGGGTGGCAGAGTGACGTCAGATAAAGAGCGGCGCGCGAGGAGGTCGGGCAAGTCAGCCCACAACTCCGGGGCCGCGGCTTTGGCAGGTGACAGCCGTACTGTGACGGTCTTGAGGGCCGGCCAGCCGCCGCCGCTGCCGCCGTCGCCGCCGCTGGCATCTGCCGCCCGCGCAGACCGGAAAGCGCCCCGAAAGGGGCACGCGGACAACTCCAATTCCGTCAACGCGGGGCACGCGGCGACCAGCCACCGCACGTCCGCGTCGACGAGGCGGTAGCCCGTGCGGCAGGTGCGCAACGCCGGCAGCGCCGGCAGCGTCGGGGCGCCGGCGCCGGCGGCACTGGTCGCCGCCCACACAGGCAGCCGCCAGGTGTCGCGGAGCCACTCACCGAGCCCGACGGACAGCACCCGCAGGCTCCCCCCGTGGGCGCGGAGGAGGTGCCGCAACGCTGGCGCGGCGGCGGGGTCCCCCACGTCGCACCCCGTGACGGTCAAGGACGTGAGGCGAGCGGCCGGCAGCGGGCGGCCGAGGAAGGCGCCGAGCGCGGCGCCCGTCACGGTCAGTGCCGTCAGCGGCAGGGCTGTCAGCGCGGGCATCAACGACGCGTACACGAGGGTCTCCAAGCCACTGCGGTCGGCCCAAGCGGCGATCGCCACGCCCATGTGCAGCGTCCGAACGGGCGTCCCGCGGGCGAGCCGCCCGACCCACGACGCCAGGGAGGCGGTGGCGGTCGCCAGCGCCGCACATCTGCCGGGCGTCAGGGACAGCCGCACGTCCTTCTCGCGGCCGGGGGGCCCCACCGGCGGCGGTGCTCCCACCGCCGCCGCGTCCACGTCGAGGACGGACGCCGCCCGAAAGTATGGCTGCACGAGCTCCCCCCACAACGCCGTGCGGAGGGCACTCGGGGTCGCGACCGTGCCCGCCGGCAGCCGAAGAGACGACGCGCCGTCGAGGCACTCGGAGCGGAGGGCGCGGCACGAGACGGAGAGCGCCCGCCAGGCGTCCCAGCCGGCGCCCCCATCGTCAGCGTCTCGGAGGTGGTCGGCAATGACGCGAAGCAGGTCACTTGGGAGGGAGAGGAGGGTGGCAGGGGGGGTGCTTGGTGGCACCGACGTGGCCATGACGTGGGCGCCAACAGGACGGGGACGGCAACGCTCTCCGTCGTGGAGATGCAATCGAGCCGACGGCGAGGCGCGCGCGGTGGCTGGAAAGACCAGCAGCGGGAAGGCGCGGCGGTGGGGGAGCGGCGGTGGCAACGGGCATGGTCAGCCGCAACATCTACTTGACCGCCGCGTCGGCCGCTGACATTCGGCTGGCGAGGGCGCCGTCGGCTGGGGAAGCAAGCATTGTGGGCACAACGTGCTGCACATGAAAGGGGCGCTCAGAGCGGCACCAGCTGCGGCTGGCGGGGGGCTGACGACCGTCGCGACGGTCGTGGGCGCGCCCAGACGGCCGCGGGGTCCCGCTGGCCACCGAGGCTGGGTGTGTCCGGCAGCAAGCCCGATGGATTAGACGAGTCAAAGCACGTCACGCGGCAGTCTTGTGCATCGGAAACTCATCATCAACGTCGACTTGTTCATCAACAGTACTTGTCGCCCCAGGACTTGATCACTGTCTTGCTAATCTACCTCATTTGAGGTGGTGGTAATCATCAGCACGAACGAGGCGGACGCCATTAAGGTTGTGCTGCCTTGCCGACTGCAGGGCCGGCGCCGCCGACGCCCCGCCGTCTCGGTGGGGGTAGCGATGGTGGCTTACCGCACCGCAAGGCCTCCGCTGTGGTGTCGCCCGCCGAATCCTCCGTCAGCAACGACCCTAGTGCCGCCTGCTTCATCTTGGACCAGCACCTGAGTCGGGCGTCGCCTGGATACGTCGGCGCCCTTGCGTAACGGCGCGCGGCGGCGGCCACCGCCAAGTGTCCGGGGCCGCCAACCACCCCGGCAGCGGCCACCGCCATGTGTCTGGGATCTCCAACCACCCCGGCGGCGCCAGTGCCGGCGGCAACCGGCACCGCGACGTCGCCCATCACCATGCCCGCCACGAGTCCTCCCGGCCGAATCGTGCTGCTACGCCACTGTGCTGGCGCCGGCCCGGGCCGACGGCGCTCGGTGCGCGCGCGCTACTGACCGCGCCGTCTACCTGACCGGCTCTGCCGTCGCTTGACTGTCTGAGTCTCGCGACGCGCCGCGCTACTTCCCCCCCCCAAGGACGGGACCGCATCAAGGCCGAGGCTGCCCGAGACGCGCCTGCAGGCACCCCCCTGTCTGCCACGTTCTCGTGTAGCCGCTGACGCGAGCGCGGGCGACTGCGGCCAGTGCCTTTGGTGGGGCAACTCCCGGCCGGTGGCCCGACGGCAGCGGCGGTGCTCGACGACTTTGCCAAAGCGCGTTTCCCCTGGTAGGGCAGCTACACCGCCGACCTGCGCACCTCCGCCACGGCCGATGGGGCTGAGTATCGTCGCTTCCACGCTAACTCCAAGGCGTACACAACTATTGTCGGGAAAGGAGAGGGGGGAGCGGGGGGCGCCCCCGCCGCCCCATTTTTCGCTGTTTGGGGATGTGTGGACGCGCGTGGCGGCAGCGATGACGATGCTGGCCGCCGCCGCGGTTGTTGACTCCGCGGCGACGGCGGCGGCCACCCACGCTACCGCCGCCGCCGCCGCCGTCACCCGCGACGGAGGCAGGGGCAGGGGCGGCAGGCGCCCTCCGCCTTCCGTCGCCGTCGTCGGCCACAGCCAGCTTAACTGCGGCGCGCTCTCGGTAGTCCTCGGCAGCACGCCGCTGGCGACGTTTGTGCAAGCCAGCGCCGCCATCGACATGCTCACGGTCGGCACCCCAGACGGCGTCATGCGACGGCGGACGAACAACGGCGCGCGGCCAGTGGGAGCGACCGTGCCACTCGCCCGCCGTCCGCGTGACGTCGTAAGGCTGGCGGTAGTTGTCGACGGGGAGCGAGGCGGGGTGGCCAAGGGGATGGCAGCCGCCGCCGCCGCGCTAGCGGCCTCTCCAGTAACGGCGGTGGTGGTGGCGACGCCCGGCAGTACGCCGGCGGCGGCGGCGGCGCCACCGTGGCCGTCGGAGACCGCTGCTGGGGGTCGTTGCGGTGGCAGCAGCGGCGGGTGGCGGCGGTGACGACGCGGCGGTGGAAACGGCAGCAGCAGTCGTCGTGCGTGTCTTCCTTGATCGCCCCCCTGGTTGTGCAGCCACCGCCGACGACGCTGGCGCTGGCGGTGCTTCTGGTCCGCAGCCGATCTTCGTCATCGTCGCCCCGATGGTGGCCGCGGGGGCGGCGGTGCCAGCCGCCGCCGTCAGTCTGCCGTCTGCAGCGGGGAGGCTGCTACGCCTCGACGTGGGGGGGGTGTCGGTCGTCGACGGGGGCGGCGCGACGGCGGCGGTGCTCCACTG
>Ga0209186_1003073_pt1 | contig 11551 bp, 12 predicted proteins | sample SidtaG_FD_187426 | JGI IMG/M metagenome (GOLD analysis project Ga0209186, IMG submission 187426) | Marine algal microbial communities from Sidmouth, United Kingdom - Sidmouth_Male2 metaG (SPAdes) (version 2) | ecosystem: Host-associated > Algae > Red algae > Unclassified | place: Sidmouth...
CCCGGCACCTGCGCCTGCTCCGGCATCATGTCGTGGTCCGCCAATACGCTCTCGGCGTGCCGCCTCCAGCCCGACTTCAGCGCCTCCCGCAAGGGCGGCGCAATGTAGGCCATCGCCGCCGCTTCCCCGACCCCCGCCATCCGCCCGCGCCGGCGGCACGCCCACGCCGTTGGCGTCCGCGCGTGCCTCCTCCGCTGCCGCCGTCCCCGTCGTCGCCGGCCGCCGCAAGGCGGGGTTTCCGCCCCGCCGTCGCGCGCTGCTCGCGCGCGCGCCCCAAGGGATCCGCGTCGCTCAGGCGACCCCACCTGGCGCCCGCGCGCTGACGAACCCTCACGGATGCTCGGCACACGCGGCCCGGCATCCGTCCTTGCTGGCGGGTGCGCGCCAGGTCTTGGCCTGGGGGGGGTGTTGCAATTAGCAGGGGCTAAGTCCAGTACTTATGCACCTGACGGGACTTGCACCCGCCTCTCCGTACTTCGGATTGCGGGCTATGGGACGGCCGTCCTTCCCTATGTAGCCCCCCTATTCGGGCCCGGGGTTACTATTTCGTCTCTCTTTTTCGTCTGTTTCCGTCTCGTTCTTTAGCGCCGGCCACGGCCCGCGCCGCCCCGTCTTGCTCGCCATCTAAATCTTGGCGTTTCTCACGAGTCCTAGCCTTTGCGCGCCTTTGCGCCGTCTAGGTCCTCTCGGGAGGTCGACCCTTTGGGTCCTTCTCTTCTGTATCGTCAGTGTTGCCACAGGGTATTTGCTCGCGCCTTCTTTGTTGCCACACCTTGGATCAACTGCTGTTTCATCGTGCCCTCGGAGAGGATGTTGCCGAACAGCTCGGCGAGGCTCCGTAAGCGTGTCGCGAAGGCGTCCACCCCCTCGTTGTCCACCAGCGTCGCCCGGCTGAACTGGTCCTGCGTCAACCTCAAAGCGTGCGGCTCCGCGTAGGTGGACAACATCCAATTGACCGCCGCGGGGAAGGACCCAAGGGCTCTCTGCCCGCCACCGATGGCCGATTCCGGGAGGCTTTGAGTGAACCGCGCCTCGGCGTCGCCCGCGAGGCAGTTCTGAATTAGGTACAGGCCCACCCCCTCCGACACTTCGTTTTCATCGCAAGCCTTGACGAACTTTCGGAGCCACGAAAAGAACTTGAGGGATTCTTTCCCGTTGAGCATCGGGGTACCCCCGAAGGAGAACTTCATGTTGCTGGCCGTCCATCCCATCTTGCGAGACTGCGACGCCCCTTTGGTCGAGTGACGGTTGCGCAGACGATACGATCGGTAGTCGAGAACGCCCGCGAAGCGGTCGTCCGGACACTCGAGGACAGCCAACTTTCCGGAACCCGCCTTGGTCCCCACGCGGTCGTCGTCGTCGTCAGTTGTCGTCGGTGACGTCGAGGAAGATGTAGACGAAGATGACGGCGAGGGACTAAGATGACGCCGTGTCTTCCCTTTTCTGCGACTACTCCGCGTGTCGACGCGGGAATCCCTGCGTGGGGCATCTTGAGCGGAGCCTGCTGGGCTCGCCGCGATGACACGAGAAACGTCGGCCAACAACGACTCGCGGAACGACGACAACGCCGTATCCAGATCCGTCATAGCGAGAGGCGTCGCCGGACCCTGACCTTGATCTGGCAATCCCGTCCGATCACCGTGATGTCGAGGAAGAAAGGTATCCGCCCCCGGTGGGACCCGTCGTGCCTTCTCGTCCTCGAGACCCGCCAATGGTCGAGTCGGAGTGACGGGAATCCCGGATCCACCCGCAAATTTTCCGGGTGCGGCGCCCGCTAGGGTCTCCGCGGATGTATCCGCCGGCATGCCGCTAGCGGTCGCGTCCAACTTGGGGACGTCGGGAGACGAAGCCGTCGTAGTGGCCGTGCGGTAATCGACGACAGACCGACGCGGAGATCCACGTCGTCTTAACTAAAAAAACCAACCAACGATCGGGGAACCGGCTACCCGATGCGAACGTGGCAACGGCCGATATCCCATGCTGCTCCACCAGAAATTGTGGCGGTTCTCGGCACCACCACTTTGGTTCGTCGACCAGCCAAAGTGACCTCTTGATCAGCTCGGTACGTCGAAGGAACTGCCCCGGAAATCGACCCACAGCCCAGCAGTCCCCCAACAGGAGAAGAGGATCACGGCAAAGCCCAGAGGGGAGTCGTAGTCCAAAGCACAGTTGGTTTTATCAAACGGCGATGGGGACGGCCTCCCCACTGTCAATAAACCCCTCCCCAACCCAAGCGCCAGCGGCCAAAGTAGCCACCCCAAATGCGCCACACGGATAAATCCCTCCAAAGCGAGAAGTTCAAACAGGTAGTAGGGGGGTTGGGAAAAGCACAAGGGAAAAACCCCGCCCCCGACCAGATCCGATCTCCCTGAGATTCGGACAGGTCATTCCCTTGCTGGCCCGGATCGGGATATTTTGGTGGTGCCCCCGGGGGTGTGCTGTCCACAGCTGAGGGGCCACGCCCCTTCCAACCGCGGAACCCCCGACCGCCACAGCCATGCAAGTCCACCCCGCTGGAACAACGTGCGCCCACGTGTTTGCGACCACCCGCGATACCGACAGAGACTGATGGTAGCGAACCCTAATGCTTCGGCGCGCGTCGAATGAACGTCGTGCAAACCGCCAGCGTGTCGCCAATTGCGTGGTCATTGAATGCTTGGGCCCTTGATTTCCACCCCGCTGCAACGACATGCGCCCACGGGTTCGCGACCGCCCGCGAGTGCGACAGAGAACGACGGTCGCCATCCCCAACGCTTCCGCGTGAGTCCAATGAACGTCTTGCACACCGCCATCTTGTCGCCAATTGCGTGGTCATTGAATGCTTCGGCGATACAATTCCACCCCGCTGCAACGACGTGCGCCCACGGGTTGGCGACCTCTCGCGATTTCGAAAGAGACCGATGATGGCCATCCCCAATGTTTCCGCGCGGGTCCAATGAACGTCTTGCACACCCCCATGGTGTCCCGAATCGCGTGGTTATTGAATGCTTGGGACATACAAGTCCACCCCGCTGCTACAAGGTGAGACACACGGGGTGGCGACCACCCGCGAGCGCAAGAAAGATCGACTGTGGCCACCCCCATTGGATTCGCGCGGGTGCAATGAACGTCGTGCACCCGGCCATTGTGCTCCCAACTGCGTGGTTCTTGAACGCTTGGGCCATACCAGTACACCCCGCTGCCACGACGTGCGCCCACGAGTTTGCGACAACCCGCGAGTGCGAAAGAGATCGATCGTGGCCATCCCCAATGCTTCCGCGCGGGTCCAATGAACGTCTTTAACACCGCCATTGTGTCCCGAGTGGCGTGGTCATTGAATGCTTGCGCCATACAAGTCCACCCCAATGGAACGACGTGCGCCCAAGGGTGGGCGACCGCCCGCGTCTGCGAAAAAGATGGGAGGCGGCCATTTCTCATGCTTCCGCGCGGGTCCAACGATCGTCTTGCACACCGCCAATGTGTCTCGACTTGCGTGGTCATTGATTGCTTGGGCCATGCACGTCCACCCCGCTGGAACATCGTGCGCCGACGTGTTTGCGACCACCCGCGATACCGACAGAAGTTGATGGTAGAGATCCCCAATGCTTCGGTGCGGGTCGAATGAGCGTCGTGCAAACCGCCAGCGTGTCGCCCGTTGCGTGGTCATTGGATGCTTGGGCCATACACGTCCACCTCGCTGCAACGACGTGCGTCCACGGGTGGGCGACCGCCCGCAGTCACGAAACGCATCGATGGTGGCCATCCTTAACGCTTCCGCGCGGGTCCATAGAACCTCGTGCACACCGCCATGGCGTCCCTCATGGCGTGGGCATTAAATGCTTGGGCTATGCAAGTCTAACCCGCTGCGACCACGTGCTCGCACGGGTGCGCGCGGGTCCAATGAACGTCTTGCACACTGCCATCGCGCCCCCGATTGCGTGGTAATTGAAAGCTCGGGCCCGAGAGTTCCACCCCGCTACAACGAGGTGCGCGCACGGGTTGGCGACAGCCCCCGATTGCGAAAGAGATCGACGGTGGCCATCCCCAATGCTCTTGCGCGGGTCCAATGAAAGTAGTGCAAACCGCCAGCGTAGCGCCAAATGCGTGGTCATTGAATGCTTGGGCCGTACAAGTCCACTCCGCTGCAACGACATGCGCCCACGGTTTGGCGACCGCCCGCGATTGCGAAAGAGATCGATGGTGGCCATCCCCAACGCAACCGCACGGGTCCCATGAACGTCTTGCACACCGTCATCGGGTCTTCAATAGCGTGGTCATTGAATGCTTACGCCATGGAAGTGCACTTCACTGCAACGACATGCGTCGACGGGCTCGCGACCGCCCGCGATTGCGACAGAGAACAACGGTCGCCATCCCCAACGCTTCCGCGCGGGTCCAATGAGCTTTTTGCACTTCGCCATCGCCTCCCAAACTGAGTGGTCCTTGAATGCTCGGGCCCTAGAACTCCACCGAGCTGCAACGACGTGCGCCCACGGGTTTGCGACCACCCGCGAGTGCGAAAAAGATCGGCGGTGTCCATCCCCAATGCTTCCGCGCCGGTCCAATGAACATCTTTCACACTTCAATCGTGTCCCCAATTGCGTGGTCTTTGAACGCTCGGGCCATACAAGTCCACCTCGCTGCAAGGACTTGCGCCCACGTGTGAGAGACCACCCGCCATATCGACAGAGATCGATGATGGCGATCACCAATTCTTCCGCACGGGTCCAATGAACGTCTTGCACCCCGCCATCGTCTGCCCAATTGCGAGGATATTGAATCTCCGGCCATACAAGTCCACCCCGCTGCATCGACGTGCGCCCACGGGTGGGCGACCGCCCTCGAGTGCGAATGAGATCGACGGTTGCCATATGCGACGCTTCCGCGCGGGTCCAATGAGCGTCTTGCACACCGCCATGGTGTCCCCAATAGCGTGGCCATTGAATGCTTGCGTCATGCAAGTCCTTCCCGCTGCGACAATGTGCGCCCACGTCCACGCGACCGCCCGCGACTGCGGACGAGATCCTTGTTGGCCATCCCCAATGCTTCCGCGCGGGTTCAATGAATGTCTTGCACACCGCCATCGAGTCCCTTATTGGGCGTTTATTGAATGCTTAGGCCATACATGTCCACTCGGCTGCATTAACGTTCCTGGCGGATTTCCAGCAGAGGCAGGAAGGGGATCGGCGACGCTGTCCCACGCAATTGGCGGGAGCCACTCCGGCGGCATATGCGGGAGTAACGAGCGGGGGCGGGGGAAGCGGGCAGCCGGCGGCGTCACACGCGAACGGTGGACGCCACGCCGGCGGCCAGCGCGGGAATCACACAACGGTGCTGCCCATGCGCGCAGGCACTCGTTGGGGGGTGAGGGCGGGGGCGCACCGGCCGACAGCGAAGTGCCTATACACCGTCGCCGGCGGCCGACAAAGGAGGTCACACCAGCGCGCAGAAATCACGAGCGCACGGCCGATGGAGACTCAGGAGGCATCCGCCCGTGGCGCCGATGGCGGCCCCTGGGGCGCCTCTCCGGCCGCGTGCGCTGGATGGGGCGGCGCACGGTCCTGCGTGCGCGAAACAGCGGGGGGCGTGCCCGAGACCGCCCGGGGCGGTTCATGTGAGGCGCTCCGAACGGCTTCCCCTCCCACACGACGCCACACAGCGCAGCTCACGAGGCGGGGCACACCAACGCCGTCACACTGCCTCGTGCGCGCCCTCGTGTCCGCGGGGTCCCGGCTTCGTGGAAGCGGCTGGGGCCCCAGCCACCACACGCTCATCGCAACGCCCCCATATGACCGATTCGGGGGGGGGCGGGTGCCTGGCGGCTACAAGGAGTACAGCGATCTGATCAGCAGCCGGCGGACCACTGACCAAGGCAGATCCGCCTCCCGCCCATCACTGTTTCTGAACATTTCTGACAGCCAATGATATGCCTTCATTCGGTTTGGAAACTCTCAATGTTTCCAGACTGCATGCAAACGGATCGCGCGATTGGTCTCGCGCACCCGCCGATTATCCGGCGCGGGACCTCCGACAGTGACCATTTTGACGATCGCGCAAGTGCTCGTTCGTGGGGCAAGCCAACGCCGACACCAGGAAGGGAGCCGACCGCCGTTCAATTTAGAAGCACGCAAAACACAGCTTCTGCTGGACCGCCAGGTGTGCACGTCGGGCAGGCTTCCACAGCGCATTGCGCTGTGCGCTCATTTGGGGTCCTGGACAGGCTGCCGCACGTCTGCGCTTCCGCGTGAGAATCGTCAGCAGTGACCGGTTCGCCTAGTGTCTTGCCGCAGTGCGTCTTTGTGTGCTTGGCGCCACATTGTGGTCAGTTATCTCCGATTCGTGGCGCCTTCCTTGAGACATGTGACCTAGATATCGCCACTCTTTTCGGTCCTGACGACTTTCACCACGGTGATTGAAAACAAAAAACCCTTTCATTTTTCCGGCTGTAGCATTTTCTGCGATGCACCTGTGACCTCGAGATTGATTGCGAGTTTCGCCGATATATGAACACTTGGGGCTCAATGTTGCTCGGTGCACTTCCCCCATCTGCGTGCCTCCATCTCTGGAGCTTGTAGCCCCTATTTTCGGTAACTCCGTCACCGCGGAAGACCCGTCTAGACGAGAAACATTGGGGAGGATGCTCAGCGCCTCCCACGAGGCATACGTGTCATTTTCCGTCTTGAGTTTCAGATCTTTGGGGAGATGTTGTTGGGTGTGCTCCGAACCAATCATGTTCAGGTTCCTTCGATTCCGTCAGGGTTGTCAGCGTTTGGTTTGGTTTGCAACACATGAACCGAACTCAGCCTGAAGCACATGAACGCTGGAGAGTTCGGGCTGAACCGAATATGGCGAAGGGCTCACTTGGTACAAGTGGTATCTAACATGACACGGTTCACAAGGCCAACAGTTGCGGCGCCATTTTCCGGCCAGATACGCCATTATTCATGCTCACGTTGACACCGATAGGCCGGCATACGTATTCAGCGCGTAGGTATGCGTACGGCCAACAGCGCAGTGGGGCTTAAACCGTGTACCTAGCAGATCTGAGAATCCTCTGCAATGGCGTGTCGCAGCCTGCTTGCAGATCTGGGAAAGTGGCCGCATGAGCCACGAGCAGCATGGTTTCCTACAACACACATCGGCGGTGGAGCTCTTTGTCGTGCCTTTATGCAAAAAAATGGAGGTCCGGTGCTTTTGTTTGTTGGAAAGCACCGTGACGGTGCTAGAGTCTGGTGCGAAAAAGGTCCAGAATGATCCGCCGTTTTTTTGTGCCTACGACAAGCCTTCATTGTTTTTCGGCCTGCAGAAAATATGCTGGTAGATTGCTAGACTTCTGCGGAACCCCTGTTGCATCGCACATCTTCTGCGCCGGATCTGTGCTAACCTTGCACTTGGTTACAATTGCAGAGCATGTTTTCTGCGTCAGATATTCTGCAGTATGAAGAAAACGGCTTCCTCTTGGTGGAAACGCCAAACTACGTGCGCTGTAGGACGTAAAGGAGCGTTCTACAGAAGAACAGCACGAGCTGCGCACCATTCCAGCAATCGGATGCTGTAGACAAAACGTGAGTGAGCACAGAACGTGCGTGCTGATCTGCCAGATATCTGCTGAACCAGCAGGCTGCCAGCACAAATCTGCCCGTCCAGCAACCATTTAGCAGACTGTGGAGATCCTGCAACAGCCTGAAACACGGAAGCAACAGATGCGTAAGGTACACGGTTTAAGACCCACTGCGCAGTCAGCGACTGACTCGAAGGGGGGTCCCGGACCAGTGCTCCGAGACCAGCTGACCGGCAGAGGGGCCTGGAACACGGGAGTGAGCAGTCTCTGTGTACTTAACGATCCACCAGTCAAACCGAACGGAAGAGGTGCCATTGAGACTCGTGATTGTCGTGGCGAGGCAGCGTAAGAATGTCTAAGTCGTTCGTCGCTTGGTTTCGTTCAGTTTTTGAATTCAACCTGGTTCACCGAACCATCCGTAGATTCAACAAACTAATATGGCTGATCCCCGAAATTTGACCTGATGTGACTGAGACTGACTGTCTTCCACCAATCAGAAGGCCCCGTGGGCCAGGCTTTGGCCAACGGACGGTTCCGATGTGCTTGTACGGCCTGGAATCGCACATCGGCGTCTTAGCTTCTCTGCAGTTCTCCATGACAAACAATGAGAAATGTCCATATCACGCCAGGATCTGGACTCCGCCCATAGATAATCCGACTCTGGAGAAGGATACAGTGATTCATGCATCCAGCAAGGTCCCTGGATTGAATCCGCGCGATCCATTGGCTTGCGAGGCGCCTGACATCGAATCTAAGCCAATGAGAGGCCCTTATTCGCAGTCTGTCCAAGTCTCAGTCCCTCAGGACAGAATTGGGGGACCAGCAATACAACCCTGGATTCCGTACTGCATTGGACGCCAGTTCATGCTGTAGCTTTTTCTGCACGACATTGACGCAGTGCGCCGCACGTCTCGAGCTATACTGCACAAGAATGCGGAGTTGCTGCACAAGAACGTCTCTGTTATTGCTAACCTCCAAAAAATGGCGGTTGCAGAGAGAAGGGAGGCAGAGCCGACGACAGGACGTAGATATGAAGTCGGATTGGCTGTTCTATAAGCAGCGATCGAACTATTGGCTGAGAGTTGCCGCCAGTAATCTTGCAAGCCAATCACCGTGTCTTGCAGGAGTCACGCAGAGCCATTGCAACCCACAATGAGATTTCCTGAGATTTTTGGGCCGCTTGCTTGGGCCTGAAGAGGGCATGGAGAGGGTTCGGGGCCAGACCTGTGATTTCCCATGAGATCAAAAACTTTCTTCAGATTTCTTGAGATCCTGATGCGCGTTTCCAGTGCGCACAGCTGCATGGGGAGACTGTCTAAGGGACTCAGATCATTCCCAGCTTTTCCATTGGTCCATGTATGCTGTTGAATGATTGCAACCACTCTGCAGCAGCCATGTTTTGGAGGTCAGCAATAGGTCAATGATATGGCCATCGAGGGAACCTGGTTTAAACCAGGCCTCACCAAGAGGATTTCGGCAAGGGTATTCCGCGAGTACTTTTTTAGGGTATATACCCGTACTCGCGTGATGCTTCGGTGCAAGCCCCATACCCATACTCGGTGAATGACCAGTTGCCAGATACTCGCCAAAGTGGATCACGGAGGGTATCAATGAGTATTACCCGTACTCTCGATTTTGAAGAATCCGATACTCTTGACGGCCTCCTGAATGAAACTTTTTGCCACCAATCCATGCGCGGCAAACTGCAAAGAGGCAATGTGTGGGCAAAAACGCCAACATCGCACATCATGCACATACTCGAAGCGAGTCGCAGCTCACCATCTGTAGTGGATCCTGCCCTCCCAGCCGACGGGGTATAACCCCGTCGGAAAACCCAGCACTGGATGCGGAACGCAATGCCAGAGATACAACGCGAACGCCGGGATCACCGGGCGCGAAGCGCACCAGAACGACGGAAGTAACGCCAACGTAACGATGATTTATTCGAACACGCACGATGACCCCAAAGCACACACTCGTATACCGTCAGAAACAAGACGCAGAACGTGCACAATCCCGACCCCCTGGCGCTATCATGGGGGGACCGGTACCCAACGGGCCACGGTCTCAGGCCCGGGCCTCTAGTGGCCCCTGCCCAGCATCCGTGACAGCCCTTCCACAGGAAGGGGACCCCCGTCCGTCTCGGGCGGAAGCAGGAAAGTCACTAAGACTTCCTAGATTTCAGGATTTACCTAAAACCAGTACCTCGGGACTTATCCCAAGAGTTTTCAATTTTACCGGCTAGAGTTCCGGTGGGATTTTATCCCTGGCCGAGATCATATCTCGGTCCGGCTTACGCTCGGATTGCGGAAGCTTCCACAAGCTTCCCGGCCCCTCAAGAGGGCCCGGATTCGGGGAGACGTTTGTCTCCCTTGGCTGTGTCAGACCCCTACAGGGGGGCCCTATCGGGTGTTCCTCGCCTCGCGCCCCTCTAGAGGGGTCGTTTCGTGTGTGGCCCACGGGCTCCCTGGACACCCGCCCAAGGGGGCTGTCCCACGCTACCCCCCTAGGGGGGTGTTACGTGACTAGTCACGACCCGTCCCCGGCTCATGCCGGGGGCCGTGTCACCCCTGACGCGGGGTTTCCCCCACACCATCCATCTTCTTGGGCCCTTCGGCGCCCCTCCAGCGAAGAAGTGCGTTGCCCCTTCCTTCGTCGCGCCTTCCATCCTGAACCACCACGCGGCACTGTGGTGGTCGTTCCCACACCGCTCCCATTGGTCTTGCTTTCCAAGTGAATCACGCTTAGAGGTTTGCACTCCCACCGCGAGTTACAATAGAACCCCGCGCGGGCGTAGTTGAAAGGGCTCACGGCTCTGATTGCCGCCCGGACGGCCCTACCGACGGTGCTCTTTCGGGCAGAGGGGGCGACGGAAGGACGGCTCCGTGACAGTATTAGTCTCTCGACGGAGATTGACATTCCCTGGACTTTAGTACAGGGTACTATACACACTCGCACGTTGCAGAAAACGTTGCCTTTTCCAGTGCACGTTGCGGGAGTACTTGACCAAAACCGTCCCGGGCGGGCCTTTTTGCGTCCTACGTCGTCCGGCGACGTCCCCCGCTTGTCTCATGACCAGGAAAAGAAGCGCACAGGTCCGCCCGACCATCGTACGAGTTTTCTCGAGGTGGCGACGTCTTCATCGTCCGTACGGTCTGCGGGAGCAGATCGTGGTTAAAGAGGTACGTGAGGGCATGTGCGGTGTTTGCGGGGTCGTCAGGGCGGATTGATCGGGGCGGATGTGGTCACGCTCGCCTAAGTTTTAGGGAATTGCCTAAAAGGTGGCTTCAGAGGCCTGAGAGAGCGTTTTCCTTTCAAACATTCGAATGGGAGGTTGTGTGGTCGCGGATTGCGTGGCTGTTCGAGCGGTCGCGGCCGTCCCCGTTTCCCGTGGTCGACCGGCGCAGCGCAGATGTCGACGGGATTGCGGGCTGACAGCGTAGTGCGGTGGATCGGGGAGGTGGCGGCCCCCGACGGAGCATGGGCGTTGCAGAGCGTAGGGGCAGGGGGAAGAGCTGCGTGTTTTTGTGGGTACGTTGACCATGGGGAGCCGGTCGGGGTGGGAGGGTGCTCGGTGGTTTTCGTGTCGCGCAACGCGGTTTGCGTCGCGCGGTTGTTGACCTTCATATGGGCGGTGTTATGTGCGCACCTGTGCGACGGCTGGTGCTAATGATCATGAGCCCCGTCGAAGCAGCCATAAGAAGCGTTCCGGGACTCCTTGCCGTGGATCAGTTGCCGGGAAGCTGCGGCAGGATACGGCGGCGGGCCCCTTGGCGGTCCCCCTGCTCTCAGTCGTCGACGAGGCGCGGGAGGCGGTCGCGCGGGGCGTGGGCATTGGCGTTGCCCACGCGGACGCGCCGCTGGACGTGGGGCTCGGGCCCCCGGCCGGCCGCGCGCACCGGGCGGTGGCCGCCGCCGCGGGCTACCGCGTCGCCGTGGATGAGCGCAGCGAGTTGTTGGGGGAGGCCTCCGCCGCCGCCGCGGCATCGGCGGCGGCGGGCGCGGGGGTGG
>Ga0209186_1003074_pt1 | contig 11550 bp, 14 predicted proteins | sample SidtaG_FD_187426 | JGI IMG/M metagenome (GOLD analysis project Ga0209186, IMG submission 187426) | Marine algal microbial communities from Sidmouth, United Kingdom - Sidmouth_Male2 metaG (SPAdes) (version 2) | ecosystem: Host-associated > Algae > Red algae > Unclassified | place: Sidmouth...
GGGGGGGGGGGGGGGGGGGGGGACGCACGTGTGGACTCGCCATCTCCCGGGCGGGTACCGTCCTCTTTGCTCGTACTCTGGACAACCCAAACTCCAAGCCCCGAAAACCCTCCTCCCCCCAAGGACCAACTACGCGCGGGGAACCGGTCGGCCCCGAGATCGTGACTGACGGCAGCCGGGCACGCACGCCACCCCACGAGACCCGCGGGACACCGAAGGGTCTTGAAGAGGCGCCGGTTGGGGAACCGCCTGGGCTGCCCGGGGACGGTCCACGAAGAGAAGGGAGCTATGTCGCATTTCGCGGCCCGGTCCACGCCCCTTTCCTGGCCAGGAGGTCGATGGGGCGCCGGGCGACGCGGATGACGTATCACGCCCCGGTTCGGACAGGTGGCGCTGTCGGTGCTGATTGGGATCTTGATTGATTGTGGGTCGTTTTCATTTGTATGTCAATTGCTTGAGTAATCTGACTTACAGTAGGGGGGTCCACTAGTATGGATCCCCAGATCTCCCCATGGGGAGGCTACTGCGTGCTATTCGGGGCCATTCGAGCCTGCTTGCTCGGTTAGCTTGAGGGGACAGAGGGGCGCCCGTGGCCCGGCTTCCCCACACAGAAATAACTGCGTTCTCACCTCCTTCCTCCCTCTTTGCGCCTTAGGGTGTTTTCCTAGGTGACTGTGTCACCAGGCGAGAGCAGAGAAAGGGCGTGCGGGTGGGTTGCCTCAGCTGGGCAGGTGTCCCAATCTGTTTCTGCGGGCTGGCGTCAGGCCCTACCATACGTATATTGTGAGTAGGTGCTTTTATGGGTGTAAGTGTCTGAACTCCCGTACCTGCAGGCAGCAGGGCGGCTGGCACCATTACCCAAGTCAAAAGATGAGTAGGTAGCCGTGGGTATCGATCAATATCGACCGCCAGCGGACATAGAGCCAGAAGAGCCTGCCATTCTCCTGCAATTATGGCGTTTCACGTCCGCCAAGTACCAGTTATTTTTTGGACATGATTTCATGGCTACAACGATTTTGGTCGGGGGGGAATTTCCAAACCCTGGTGTGCTCGCCGGGGGGCGCCCGTTCGAATTCTCATGTGAGCCGTTAACAACGCGGCCAACAGGTTCAATCACGTGACAGAACAGTTCCGACATGCTTGGGCCAAATAGATGCTTCGCGCTGCTGAAGGTTGGCAGCTGATCCAAGTCGATCAATGCTGGAATTGAATCGTGCCCGTGTTTTCCAGGTATATCTCGTATTCATTGATACACATGAAGAGACTGGTGGCCTGCACACGTACTCGAATTTAACGATTTATGTATACCGTACCCGAAACTGTAAACGATACTTACGACAGGGCCTGGCTGGGGTGACACGGCGTTTAATGCGACAGCTGCATCAGTAACGGCAGCGTGCCGTGTGCGTCAGCCTTGCTCGCAAGATTGGAAGCCTGTTCCACAATTCAACGATTAGTGTTTAGAAGCTGAACTCTGTACCTTTCAATGGGAACAATGCGCCGCGTGTTGAACTGGTGATGTTCAGCTCCCCAGGCCAGTCACACCGGTCATGTGGCGTAGCGGGTTTTTTACCTCTGAACACCACGCAAGTTGCTGACTGAGTCTCCAACTCGGTGGGGATCCACATATTTTGCTCCTATTCGTCTTCTCACACTCATGCAAAAGCTGGTTGAGTCTTGGAAGCTGGATGACCTAACGGCGGCGCAGTGGGAGCGTCGGTTGTAGAGCTGCGATTGGGAGGCCGTTCGCCACCTGATTGGAGTGCTGCAGCCCGCGTTCAAGGCCAGTGTGGCGATGCAGAGAACCAGTTTGACGGTTGCTGACGCCCTTAGGCCCGTCTGCCGGCTGCGTCGGACCATGCGACTCGATGACTTCCAATGCCCCAAGCCGTGCGAGAAGCCGCTAGCCGTCGGCCGCGAGGCCATCCTTCTATTCCTCGGGCTGGACAAGAAGAGGAAGAACGTCATCGAGCTGAAAAATCGCATGTACGAGCTCGAGATTGTTCCCTTAAAGGCCACGCGCGACGCTGATGGTTTGCGTGACGAGGCCGCGACAAGTGTCATTTCCTGCAGGACGCCCAAACGGCAGCGGTATGGTCGACCGATGGAAAAATGCAAACATCCTGCGGACCAGCGCCATAATATCCGGTTGGACTGATAACTGGCCCACCGGTAGCTCGGTTCGCAGATCTGGTTCGCGACGTTTGTGGGATAACCGGTTTTCCCATACCTCTGCCCATAACTGGTAAATATGCCACGTTCAACGAATAATACGCAAAAGCGGTTCTCAACCGACGTTGTTTGGTGTGCTGTCAAACGCCGACCGACGCGCCGCCGACGACGCCGACAGCCAAGCGTCCGCGCCCGCAATGAGAGCACGTCTATCGGTGCGCCAAATCGCCAAATTATAGCTACGGGCATGTCTATCGGGAACCCATTGAGCCATATTGGGGGGCATTGAGCTGTAGCCATCACCATATCTTCACGGAATGGCGTTTTGTTTGGGGATCGCCTAAGCGATAGACATATGCGAGGGCCAGTCGTATGCCTTCGATTTTGCGAGATACAAAAGAGTTCTCATAAGATCGCGTCGGTCCTGTCAGGCAGCGAGTCCCACTGCGGAAAGTATTAAACTGGGAGCGAACAGACGCCGCAGTCGACGCCTCACGGCGCTGACAAACCGACATCGCGCGCGCCGATGCATACCCAGAGACCCAAAGCACCGCACTATACTCCCCAGCCCCCTTTCGCACCGCGTATGCACCATGTCTTCTCCTGCCACACCCACCCCCCGCGTGCTTCTGAGGACTGTGAGGATCAACTTCGGCATGGATGGGAATTGACCGATAGGCATGCGCACGAGCGATAGCCAAAAAATATGGCGATACGAAGATCGCATTTGGCGCACCGACAGATGTGCACTGATCCGTCGAGACGCGACCACTCTCGCGTGTGGATGGGCGGATCCTCACAACCGACGCGGCGGCGTGTGCACGTTAACGGACGGTCCGTACAGTCAATATCCGGTTATATGCGCTCCAGTCATATGGCACGTGCTATATAACTTGGAGAATCGCGATCGACAATTTCCACGAGAACCATCGACAGATCTCGCGATCGTCTTCTGGCATACAGTCCCGGCAGGAGGAATTGAATTACGTGATGGGTTTGTTGCCCAGTGCCCCAGTACGCGCACCCTTCGATGTGGACAAACCGTCGTCGGTCCCACCGCTGTCGACGTCACCGTCCCGGTACCCATCATCGCCGACCCCACCATCGCCAACCCCACCGTCGTCGACCCCACCATTGCCATCCCTACACCGGTTGGCCAGCCACCTTGGTGCCTACGTCTCCCGACCACCGGTTGCTCGGCAGTGAGGAGGCTCTGACGCAGGATCTTCCAGCGTCGGGCCCGATCGCAGTGCATAGGGTATGCGGTCGACACCCTACTCTCTCCTATTTGGTGGTAATCCCGTGTATCAGCGAGTATTAGAGGGGTCCTACCATTAGTCGTGATGACGCTTTCTTCTTGTCATTTCTTTTTTTGGATTCTCTTTCGGATGGACTATCTGGGTTTTGTTGCGCTTCTCTTTGAGCTACTTCTCCTGGTCGCGTGTGCGAGTCTGTGCGCTTCGTTCGTAGTTATCCCCACTGAAGCTTCCACCGCCCAGGAACGTCTCCAATGGCGCCGATTAAGCACTGTGGGCGCTTCCGTTGCCGCGGCCGCCACATAGGAGGTCTTCCCAAGCCTGTCGCCAGCGACCATCCAGGTCATCCGCGTTGCCGCGCAGGCGGCGAGCGCGGCAACAGCCACTGCGCTGGCATAGGACCAGATGGACCTTTCAAATGTGCCGTGGGTGGCGACGGCAAGCGCCGACCACGCAGGTGGTGGAGGACCTCCGGGGCTGGATCAAGACGCCGACGTCGCGCGCTGGCGGATCGGGGTCGGTCGTGGTCGGAAGGGTGCTGGGCGTGGCAGGGGCGTGGCAGGGCTTGGTGTCGAGCGCCCACGGTCGGGCGAGGGGCGTAAGCCCCGCACACCTATATCGCTTGGTGAAAAGCTTGCGCTTATTCATATTATGGACGCTGGCCATACGTGGTCTCAAATCCTGGCCATGTTTCGGCTGAGAATCAGCGTTTCGGCGGCCCGAGCCGTTTACCAGAACATGGAGGAGTTTACGCGGCGTGCAGCTGCGTCGGAAGACTTGTCGGAGACCAGCCAGCGGCGCTCCTACTTTGAGACGGTCTCCCAGGGGTTGTGCGATTGATACCAGGCTATTCAACGAGTGGGCGTGCGGAATATACAGGTTTCGGGCGGTCTGTTGGAGGCTCGAGGACGTCGCATTGCGACTGAGCTTGGCGTTTCGGGCTTTAAAGGGTCTCTTCATTGTACACAAAACTGGGCTGCGCGCCATAACCTGTACAAAATGGCGCTGTGGGGTCAAGGGGGGTCCGCAGACGTCGCCGGGGCGGCGGCTCGTATCGCCGAGATCCAGTCGGAACTCGAGGCGTACCCTTCGGAGAGAATCTACAACTTGGACGTAGCGGGTCTGTGCTTCCGCTGCATCCCTAACCGAGCATACTTTAAGGCCGGTCAACGATGGCAGGCGCGGGACGCCAAGGCAATGAAGACCAAGGATCGTGTCACCCTAGTTTTGGCTTCCAATACCACGGGCACCCATAAGATTCCTGTTGCCATGATTGGCAAAGCCAAGCAGCAGCCGTGCTTCAAGCCACCCCGTCGGCCGTGCCCACTGCAGTACTTCTCCCAAACCGACGCGTGGATGGACGGCGATCTCTTCATATCCTGGTTTGAGACCGTCTTCCTGCCGGCTGCGCAGGCCCGCACATCTCAGCCGGTTGCCCTCGTGTCCGAAAATTGTGGGGTTCACAAAGAACTCGAGTGCGACAAGGTCAAGTTCATCCCCCTACCACCGAACTGTACGTCTATCTACCAACCGCTGGACCTTGGAGATATTGCTTGTTTGAAAAGACTATACAAGCGGCGGATGCTGGACCTGGTTGTACGCGCTTTCGAAGCCAGCTCGGGGATCCGCAGGGCCGCGGAAACCGCAGGCGGCGGCGAGGGGGGCACACCCGTGGCGGCGAGCGTGGCCGGTGGGGGGACCCCACGCGCAAGTTCCTCGGCGGGCGCGGATGACCGTGGGGACGCACACGCAGCAGCGTCGGCGGCCCCGGACGGTGGCGGAGGATCATATGCTGCCGCGGGATCCACACACGGCGGCGGGGGAGCCGCACCCTCGGCGGGCTCGGCGAGCGCGGCCAGTGCGAGGGGCGCACGCGCAGACGCCTGGGTGAGGACGGCCGGTTGGGGGGGGCTGCCCGTGGACGCTTCGTTGGGCGCGCCCACCCAACCGTTAAGTGCGTGCGTACCGGAAGGAACAGATTTGGCGGCAGATGAGGCGGCCTCCGCGGCCGGGATGGGCGCTGAGAGATCTGTCGTGAGCTCTGATGGCCCGGGGAGCCAAGAGACGTCTGGGGTCCGCCGGTTGCTCTCAGTGGACGGTTCGTGGCCAGAAATCGCTAGCCACGCAGAAGTTGCCGTCAGCGCAGAGCGCCCCACTGCGCTGATTGTGGCATCCGGCGGGGCGCGGCCCGCAGCGCGGCTGGAGGTGCGGCGGGCCGCTCGCCGCCAGATGCGGGCGGCGCGGCTGGCAGCTCCGAATCTACCATCAGCAGCTGCAGTGAGCGGCAACACCATACCTGCGGCTGCGGCCGGCCCGGGTATCTGGGGCTCGCCATCTGAATGGCCAGCCGACCCAGATGCGGCCCAGCCGAAGCTCCGTCGCTACGCACGCGCCAGCGCACGATGTGCCGAGATCCGCGGTGTCAGGGACGGCGCCGGCACTCATGTGCGAGACGCGTCGGAGATTCTCGTGGCGAAAAGGGAAGCGGTTGCAACTTCAACAATCGCCCACTGTTGGGTCAAATCAACCATTTTGCCTGCTGTCGTTGCTATGGACGTGACCGCCCTGCACGGTGAGTATCGGGGCTCCTCTCGTGCCTTGGGTACCGATGTGGATGCTGTGGCTTCATTAATGGGAGGTTGTACTCTCGGTTCCCAATCTTTTCGGGACACCCCAACAGCGGTAAGGGAGATGGCTGTACAGAAGTGGCTGACGGCGGAGGAGGATGAGGGCGTGCTGGCGGCCACGGAGGACCAGATTGCGTTCGACGAGGGCGGGGAAGGCGATGCCTCTGAAGGCGGTGGGAGCGACGCGTCGGACGGCGGGGATAGCGGCGACTCGGACGGCAGGGGGAGTGACGCGTCCGACGGTGAGGGAAGTGATGACACGGACGGTGGGAGTGGTGATTACTCGGACACGGAAGCGAGTGAGAACGTGGCGGACAGCAACGATGAATGAAGTGTTCATGCCCATTGTCTTGCCCTTCGTACTCTATTTCCGAGAAAAATAAAACTGATCGTACCGCTGTCCCGTACCAAGTCGAATGGTTGCAAGCTGGGGGCTGCTGAGACTTGGTGTCTGATCGAGTCGCAAGACGACACGAGTCCGGAGCTCGGTGTCGTATCAAATCCGTATTTTCATATCCCCTCACGTGATCGACCAACTGAACAGGCCTTCCAATCCTGCGATCAAGAGCCCCAGCATCCGCTTTCTCGGTCAAAATGGCAGCGATCGGAAGTGAAACGAAAACGCCTCGCCGTGGTGCGCCGTGAGAATGCATTGCTGGAACGGGGGCTACAAAGTGCGCAAGGGTGCCACATAAGCGGATAGTGACTGTACTGAGAGCTAACCGAACAGTGTCGATGGACTATCGCTAACATCTCAATTGGACACGCAACGTGGCGCTCCCTGACAGGTTGCCTATCGTAGAGGTCTTGAAAAGGCGATATACGCAATAGAGTTACTTGGGAGCAGGCTACCTTCTGATTGATAGTCCCTATCTGCACGGCTCAAGCACAAGCGATGATAGTGATCCACTCGATTGCTGTCTCCCCATTTTTGGCCGATGTGGTCAATGTCAAGAAGGGGTCTGGGTCAACTGCCCATTGGTCAATCGACTTTATCCGGCTGAGTGGATGGATGAGACGCTGTTTCACACTGCTGATCACCCGTCTTGACATCGACGGGATCGGCCAAAATTGGGAGGACAACAATATGATAGATCTCTGCGGCGTCGTAGTGTCCGAATGGGAAATCTTTTGCAAATCTTGGGGCGCCGGACTGTTGAGAGAACGGCTGTTTCTGATGGGATCCATAAAGGATCCGGACTCATCGTCTGGTTTGGAGCCGGTGCGACGGCAGTCTTTCCACCCATGTTTCGCACTCGGCCCCATAACAGTAGTGAACGTCGTGATTCTAACTTGATACTGGTCATATACAGTCAGTCTCCCTTCATGTCCCACCCGGCGGCAGTCACATGTAGCCGAAAATGTGCCACGCTTCGGCTTACATTTGCACTGATCGCGCGATCATTGACGCTTTTCGATCCATACCGAGCACCATTCTACACGATCGGGATATGAACCGGGCGGGATCTGGATGGTGACTGACTGTAATATTGCTGATCCCCCAGTTCTGTCCTCATCGATCAGGAACGGTTCCTGGACGTACGGTTCTTGTAGATCTGGCCAGCCATTGGTCAAAAGGACTTGCAAACAGCTGCTAAACACGAATATGAGACGTTCTATGGGCTCTCCAACGGCCAGTTGCGTGCAGACTCAAGATTCTTCTTTTTCTTGTGCTTTTTCTTCCGTTCCAGTCCGTATCAGATATGCAACGGACCCGCAATCGTTGCGATATCGAGATTTTGTGGGAGATACGCAGAAAAGTGCAGAAAAACGAAGGCGTATATTGTGCGATCGGGGGCCGTACGGGCACACATTCTGTAAAGATCGGGCCCGATATGCACTGCTGTCCCACTGATCGACTAATCGCATGTCTCCATTTCTTGCTGTTCCACTACCGTTCCGGGGCGATGAGGACAGAATTGGGGGATCAGCAATACTACACCTTGGCAGCAACCTGTCCTAGTGTCTATTCTACCAAGTGCATCATTTGATGCCCCGGGCATCATTTGATGCACTTTCTTGGCCCCATTTTTTTTGTTCTTCCCGGCCTCGCGCGCTCCTTTTGACAACAGAAACGGACTCAGAGATGTCTTGTTACTCTTGGGGGAACTCGGAGCCATTGTGATACGGATACAAACGGGGGGTGCTCCAGACGCCAAAAAATGGGGGGTCGAACCGTCGTTGTTTGGCCCTGTGAGAGGGTGCATCATTTGATGCACCACCGGGCATCATTTGATGCCATTTTGCGGTAGAATAGACACTAGCTAAAGGGCAGGGAAATCACTGGCCCATGTACTGCACGGGAGATTCGATCTTTCGGTCGGGCCACGCCTGGAGGGCAGGAGATTGCAGGTTACCCACCTAAGGCGTGGATGCGTACTGCTGATCCCCCAATTATGTCCTCATCGCTAGAGAACGGGACTGCAACAGGAATGTAGGGACGTTTCTGATTGGCCAAGAGGTTCGACAGCAGTGCATGTCGGGTCCCATCTTTACAGAATGTGCCCGTACGGCCCGTAAACGCACAATCGGCGCACTCGTTTTTCTGAGATTATCTGAGAATCTCGAAGAAAATCTCGACAAGATGGTCCCCCAGGGCAGGGACCAGGCAGCGAAGCTTCCAATTTTGGTGAGAACAGAGACACACAAGTTTGGAAGAAGTCACCTGTCACCTGTGCGCATTTTTACACCTACTGTAAACAGTGCTCTGTCCTCTTCAACATCCATACAAATGCTGCAGTACATTTTTTCGTGTGCCCCTCACTGCCATAGCATCCAGCGTTTGGTGGAATGATGCACCACCGACGCCTCCGTCGCTGAGGGAGATGTGCATTTTCCATGTCTTGCCGCTTTGCCGCCTTCCTCCGCCAGCGCAATGATGGTCGGGCGTTCTGGGATCGGCATGCGCTCCTGTTTCGTGTCGGACACAAAGGAAGCACTCGCTGCCTGTGCAGCATAGCACTGTTCCCGGCCGAAGTGGGAGTGAGCTGGGAAGTGTCCGCACCCCGGCCGGATCGCCACCCCCCACGAGCTGGAAACCTGCGCAGTGCCAGCTGCTTTACCAATTCTACACCATTTCTAGGCTTCTTGTGAAAAACAGTAGGGGTTCCACGAAGGCATTCGTACACGCTCTTGGAGGAATCTGTAATCGCTTACATGTATGATCCCTCTGGACCACAGCGATCGTGAGCCATTGAATCCTGAAACGTGGATACGCTTGATTGGGCATATAAATGGGATCATCCAATAATATGGCCTAGAGGGTGACCATCAAACCGATCAGGGCCATTAATTTCATGCAACGTGGCTGCCTGAGCGTTGAGAACGCGAATGGATCCCCACTAGAAGCTTCGCTAATCACAAACTGCTCTTGGCTAGTGTACCCCATGAGACGACTGAGAAAGGAAGAATATCTCAAGAAAACGGAAAATCTCGATTCTGCCCGGACCTGGCGGTTGGAGAGCCAATGGTGCGTCGTAGATTCGCACTCAGCAGCTATTTGCTGCTGTTATAGACCAATGGTTGACCTGTTTTACAAAGCAGTCCCGGTCTTGACCGAGGAGGACAAAAATGGGGGATCAGCACTATTTAGAATGAGATTGTACCGGGCGGGCCTGTGTCAGAATGCACTGCGGCGGCCGCAGCCAGCCCCGAGAGCCCCTAGAGCTCTGGGTAAACCGCCCGGGAGACCCTCCTCTTGAGGGGGTCGCTTGGGCGGCTTGTTCTGATGACATGAGAGTGCCCCTTACCGACCATTGTAGCTGGGGGGTGACCGGCTTGACAGCCCCGACACCAAGGGCGGCCGCACCCCACGCAGGGGTGCTTCGGTGGGTCGGTGCACGGGTGGGCAGCACTGCGTTTCTTGCCCATACTCGCCGTGATCTCGCAGTCGGGCCAAGTCGGGTGATCCATGATGGAAATTTTGCCAGTTTTTTCGTGCTCAAGGATGCTGAGAGACGAGAGGTGCGGACCTGTCCATCCTTCTCGTGCTCCACCTTCTGTGTTTCCGCACATCTTGAGTCCCTCCCCGTCAGATCCTACTGATCATCTCACACACTTCTTCCCGTGTACCGACGAGGCCATCCCGTACGGCGACACTGTAGACACTCGTTGGTGTACTGCGCACCTGGACGGCCATCCTCCCTAGACCAAACTGGCCGCGGCGTCGGCTTTGCTCGTTCCCCACGCGCTGAACAACGGCGTGCCTTGTAGTCCGGAACGTTTTTCGGACAGCACCGGCGCACATTCAACCTCTTACCTCTTCTGAGCGTTTTGGGCATCGTTGCCGTACATGCCGCTGCTCGCTAACATTCCAAGCCATCTCACGTCCACAAGTGTCGGCTTTTTCGTCACAGGCAGCGCGTGACCTTCCTGTCGTTTGACGACGTCGGTCAACATGTGCCGCATGGAGATGAGGAAGTACCGGTGCGGTGACATCATCGGCAAGCTGAAGCGGTGTAGCGACCCGGACTCTTCAAAGCCGGATTGTGCCAACCCGCCTGAAGTCCCCGTTCCCGATGCCGGCGCCCTCTGCAGCGATTGCCTCCTCAGGCAGCTGAATGACGAGGGTCTCTTGAAGCGGCGCTGAGGTGCGTGCGACCACTTGTGGCCCCGAGAGCGTAGGGAGGTGATGTGCTCCCAATGAGGTTTAGCGTCTTGGTTCGTCGTGCTTGGGGGATGTGGGCTCTCTATGGGATTCAAACACTCTGTGCTGGCGTCTGGAACTGAGGCCCTTTCTTAGCATTTCCTTCCTTCATGTGACGCTTCGTGTGACGAGCTCTCAGCTTGGAAAGGTCGCAGTGGGTCGTCCCTTCGTGTGACAGTGTCAGGCGGAATTGTTTGATGACTTCGACGTTAAGTGATTGTCGGTCTAAGGGCTGATTTCGAGCGCTCGGTTCCTGGGCTCGGCACGGCGCACGTCGTGCAGCGCGACCAGACCGCCACCTCCGCCCCCCCCTTGCCCATCTCTTCGCCGCTGGCTGCCGCCGCACGTATTCCGCCCCCCCCCTCCATCCTACTGCCCGTAGACCGGCTGTGCTCCTACCGGACCCATGGAGGCCACTGTCGGCTATTGAGGGTCGTGGGATGGCCCAAGCGCGGAGCACGAGCCGTCGCTCTGGATCCCCTGCGACGGGTATAAATAAACCCCCCCTATTTTTTCTCGCTTTTTTCGCTCTTTGTGTCCTCAACCTACCCACTATTCTATGCCCCTCGTCTGCCTGCCGCCCTCCCGTGATGGACACAGCGTCCTTCTATCCTGCGTGGACGTCGTTGTCCGACTCCATTGTTGCTGTGTGCACCCTTCGAAGGGGCATCTTTGCCTCCCCCGCTGGTCGGCGCGCTGTGCCGCGCTTGATGGGGTTTGCGGACGTACGCGAGCGGTACGGCGCCATGTTCCCGCGCGCGATGCGGATGTCGGAGTCGGCGTTTGACACCCTCGTCGACACGCTGCGCCCCCTCCTGCCCACGCATGGGTACTCGCCGGCCATGAAGAC
>Ga0209186_1003079_pt1 | contig 11537 bp, 13 predicted proteins | sample SidtaG_FD_187426 | JGI IMG/M metagenome (GOLD analysis project Ga0209186, IMG submission 187426) | Marine algal microbial communities from Sidmouth, United Kingdom - Sidmouth_Male2 metaG (SPAdes) (version 2) | ecosystem: Host-associated > Algae > Red algae > Unclassified | place: Sidmouth...
TAAAGCTCCCGCTTTCAGCTCGCGATATGATTGGATGCCAGAGAGACTGACAAACCAAGCTATCAAGGGCGATGATGATATGGTTCTCACCAATAATGGTTGGGTGCATCATTCTACCCTCAAGCAATAGCTATGAGCGATAATCATTTGAATATCAAAGGCTCCATTATTCACGTTCGGGGCCAGCCCGTCATACTCGCCCATGACCTTGCTAAATTTTACGAGTCCGGCGTTAGAGAAATAAATCAGTACCGCAAAAGGAACGAAGGTAAGTTCACAGGCGATTATGCTTTCCAGCTGACAAGCGAGGAACTTGAAAACTTGAAATCACAAAACGTGATATCAAGTTCGGCGCATGGCGGCTCCCGCCATCTCCCCTGGGCCTATACCGAACATGGCGTTGCAATGATGTCTATGGGGATGAAATCTGACAATGCAGTAGCCTTATCAAAAGTAATAATTGATACGTTCGTTGACTACAGGCGCGGGACGCTTCCAGAAAATTCAGCCATTGTCGGTCCTAACGCGCTCAAACACCGACGCTCGCTACAAGAAAAGCTCTACAAGCAGATGGAGCAATTACTCGATGTCGAACTACCGACGTCAAACGGCCATACTGTCAGAGAGGAACTTGGGTCAATCGCCACGAAATCTCTAGACCACATAAAGGCCGTTCTCGACGGCCCCGTGAAGAACAACGAGAAGATCTCAGCAGAGGTCACGAAGATATTGGCGGAGGCCGAAAAACTCTATGCTGAAACTCGTAAACTCAATGTCGAAACCGACACCCTTGTTTTGCAGAATTACAGGACGCGAATAGAGTTCATTAGAGAGCTACGCGAAATGGCGCAACAGCTTGAACGCGACGATTGGATTGGTGTTTTTGAGGAAGGCTTTGGTCAATCCACTCCAAAGCTTGCTCGTTAGCATTATAAAATCAATTCACTTCTATGAGACATAGCGGCCCTTAGAAAACTGCAACATATTGCTGTCTTTGTCCGTATTTTATGAGGACGGCCTGCCATGGAGGTCTGTTTTTCGGAGAACGTTTTGGGAGCTCTATAATCAGCCACTTGACTTTCACTTTCATAAATGTAAGAAAATCTTACCACACGTAAGAATGAAAGGTGAGTCGTCATGAATAAGAAAGATGTCGAACAGGCACTAAGTGAAATTATTCAAGATATTCAAGACGCCAGTGGGCTTGAGTGTCCGCCACTTGGCTCTGGTGTAGTTCCTGTGAATGATGTTCCGGAATTTGACAGCAAAGTTTGGATTGCCGCCACGACTATACTGGCAACAAAAATTGATGCTGAAATTCCTGATGATGAAAATATTTTCATCGATAAAGATACCAAACAGCCTTTAAGTTTGGCAGAAATCGCCGCTGCAGTATGCAAAGTGGCAATACCAAATGCGTCTGCGGAAGAAGCCGCATGACCCAGTCAGCTGATGAACGCCGCGCAATTATCGCTGTCCGCCTTAAAGAGGGGCGAAAACTGTCGGGGCTATCGCAAGGACAGGTAGCAAAAATGTTGGGATTACACAGGCCTTCTGTATCGGAAATAGAGGCTGGTAATCGTAGAGTTTCTGCCGATGAATTATCTCAACTATGTGAAATCTATGATGTCAGTATGGACTGGGTCCTCGGGAATTCACCCGCGTCCGTTAGCCCTAGTGACCCTCGTCTTGAATTGGCTGCACGAGAACTTTCTAAGCTTAAACCAGATGATTTGAATAAGTTGCTTACAGTTATAGCGGCCATGCGCACAGATAAAAATGATGGTAAGGGAGGATAAGCTTGTGAATATGAAAATCATGGAGCGAACATCTAACTTTGATCGCCATACTGTTGCGACGCAAGCTATGTCAGCTGCCAGTAAGGTTCGTCAGCGTTTAGACATCAAACAGCATATCCCGGTTTGTATATACGATGTTTGTCATCAACTCGGTGTGACCGTGAGATTTAATGATGTGAATATGGAAGGCATGTACCAAAAGGGAGAACGGCCTCACATTCATCTTTCAGCTAAACGACCATTGGCTCGGCGTGTTTTCACCTGTGGCCATGAACTTGGGCATCATGAATTTGGTCACGGTAGCTCCATCGACGAATTACGTGAGGATGCGGACAATCCTTCATGGAATGATCCCAAAGAGTTTCTTGCAGATACCTTTTCGGCTCATTTATTGATGCCTGCCATCGGTTTGCGTGGTGCATTCAATACGAGAAAAATCTCTCCTGATACAGCCACGCCAGAACAACTCTATGTAATAGCATGTGACTTTGGTGTGGGTTATGGAACATTGATCACTCATTTGTCAGTCGGATTGCGAATGATGTCCAGCGCGCGTGCGGCAACGATGAAGAGAATTCAACCTAAAGAAATTCGTGCAAGATTGTTGGGAGAATATACGTCTTCCCCTTTGATCGTAGCGGGAACTAATCGGTTGAACCCTCGCATTGATGTCGAAGTCGGAACCCTAATTTTCCTTCCGAAGGAAACGAAGGTTGATGCTGATAGACTGTTACCCATCCGGGTGCTTAAGAACGCGGCACTCTATAGAGCTACAAAGCCCGGAATTGCTCAAATAAGGGCGCCGAAGTGGGCCGCTTTTGTGCGAATAGCTCGCGACGAATATGTGGGTCTAGCCCGTTACCGCCACCTCGAGGACGACTAATGACAAAAGCAAAATCCAATATCGCTACCAAACCAGTTGTGATCGAATCCCATAGCGTTTCAGATGCTTGGGCCCAGGTTTATCTGCATGTTCTTGAAAACCCAGGTACTGAAATAGCTCCTTTAGTCGTGACGATTGACGGGTTTGATGCAGAGACAATCGCAGAGTCCGAAGGGGTCCGGCAGGCACTCGATTTACTTTTATCCAAAAAAGGGAAAACAAGTATTGAGAATGTCGCCTTCACAATATTCCCACAAAAATATCTAAAGATTGCGCGTGGCAACAGGCACGAAATGTACAAACTCTATAACGGCAGTTTTGGCCGTATTCAGTCTGCCAACCGCCAGCTCAATGGACGCGGTCTATACTTCCAACGCATGATACAATACGAAGGCGCTCCTTTAGATGGGAATCAATTAGAGTGGATTATTTCTCAATATACAGGTAGGACTGGCGTTAGACGTTCTATGTTTCAGGCCGCAATTTTTGATGCGCGCAAAGACCATGTTGCACAAGCTCAACTTGGCTTTCCATGTATGCAGCATATTAGTTTCGAGCCTACCAAAGCAGGGTTAGTCGTTAATGCGTTTTACGCTACACAACAGATTTTTGACAAAGCATATGGCAACTACCTTGGCTTGGCTCAATTAGGTATGTTTATGGCTAAAGAGATGGGGACGACTCTGACTCGCTTAAACATCACAGTTGGAGTTGCTAAATTTGAGCGTATCACAAAAAGCGATACCGTTATGAAGCCTTTGATCCTCGAAGCAAAATCCCTTGTAGGAAATTGCGAAACACCTCAAGTCAGCGCTTAACGCTCATCATGACTTGGGGATTAAAATTGGCTCATGCACTTACTGGTCTGTTAAAGACATCAATAGAAAAAACTGATCCGATAGTTCGGGCATCTGGACCTGTTATGAAAGACTTGTTTGACGCAAATCTTGAAACGGCAAAAACTCTGCGAAGCGCACCTTATAGCTTTACGCGGCTTGCTCCAGCGAAGGTATCAGCTGTGTTCGATACTTATTGGCGATTTGCGGCTGAACGACAGGATATATTCTTTAGACGAATGCATGGAGTTGTAGGCCCTTGGAGCACAGACCCAATTTTAACGGAGCATAAATTTACGAATGCGTACCGAGCCTCAGATCGAGTTAGTCAGTACCTCATCAGACACGTCATTTATCGAGAAGATCTGCCGAGGACTCCAAGAGAGGTTTTTTTTAGAATTATGCTTTTCAAGCTTTTCAATAAAATTGAAACTTGGAATCTTCTAGAAGAAAAGTTCGGAACATTGACGTATGAAGGCTATGACTACGCAGCCTATGACAAAGTTTTATTAAATGCGAAAACCGAGGGAAAGCGTATTTATTCGGCGGCTTATATAATGCCACCTGGAAGTAAATCATTCGGGAAAAAATATAAACATCAAAATCATCTGGCTCTATTAGAGATGATGATCGACGAGCGTGTTCCTGAGAGATTGGCGCAGTTTCCAACAATGCAAGATGGATTTGAATGCCTCAAATCTTACCCAACGATTGGCGATTTTCTTGCATATCAGTTTATTACTGACGTAAATTATAGTGAAGTCACAAATTTTAATGAGATGGACTTTGTTGTCCCGGGCCCTGGAGCTCGCGACGGCTTAAAGAAATGCTTCACAGACCCTGGGGGTCTGACAGAACCAGAACTCATTCATCTTATGGCCGATAGACAAGAAATTGAATTCGAAAGACTTGGGCTTGATTTCAAATCACTTTGGGGGCGTCCACTCCAACTTATTGATTGTCAAAATTTGTTCTGTGAAGTCGACAAGTACGCTCGAGTTGCACACCCGGACATTGCAGGCCTATCTGGACGGACGCGTATTAAGCAAAAGTTCAAACCTACTGGAAAGACACCGCTTCCTTTCTATCCACCTAAGTGGGGATTGAATGACATAATTGAACCAGCCACTGGATAAGAAAATATGAATTTTGACGAATACCAAACAAAAGCCATCAGAACTGATCGCGTTCCGGGCTCTGTAGATGATACCAACCCTGAACCTGTTATTGTGCCAATGTTGGGGCTAGCAGGTGAAGCTGGGCAACTATTGAGTGAATATAAAAAGCATTTACGTGACGGTGATGCTCATACATTATTCAGAAATCGAGTAGGCGAAGAACTTGGTGATTTGCTGTGGTATATATCTAATGTTGCTTCAAAATTTGAATTGTCACTAAGTGGGATTGCTCGAGATAACATCATAAAAACTGAGGCACGTTGGATGGGCGACCGCGTAGACCGACAGTATTTCGACGAAGGCATGGCAGAGGACCAGCAATTGCCTCGCAAAGCGACTGTTAGAATTGAAAGTCTCGATGAAAAGAAAGTTCGCATTTTCCTAAATGGTAAAAAAGTTGGAGCTGACCTTACCGATAACTCTTACGACCCAGATGGATACCGTTTTCATGATGTGTTCCATTTTGGATATGCGGCAGTTCTCGGGTGGTCTCCTGTAACTCGGGCCATTATCGGTGCGAAACGTAAGGGTAACAAACTGATAGACGAGGTCGAAGACGGAGGCCGTGCGACTGTAATCGAAGAAGGTATCTCAGCATTAGTATTTGAATATGCGCGTAAGCATAACCTCCTAGAGGGAGTTACCCGGTTGGACTACGATTTGCTTCGCACGATACAAGACATGACCGCTTACCTTGAAGTTAAAGAACGGACGCCCGCTGAGTGGGAAAACGCTATCCTTCAAGGGTTTGATGCTTGGCGAAAAGTTGTAGCTGCAAAGGGCGGTACTCTTGAGATTGATCAAATTAATAGGCAAATAAAGTTCATTAGCCCAACTTAATTGAGTCTTACTCAGCGATAGCGCTGGCGAATGCGGTAGTCCCAGTATGAGAAATGCTGAGGTGCCATGACTTTATTTTAAGTTCATCAGCGCGCTTCTTTGCTCCACGTAACAAGACAATCGCGGGCGGACTTCCTTCATCTCTAAGTATTTGGATGTCAGTAAACGCGACCCCATTTCCAAATCCACAGCCTAAAGCCTTGAGTACGGCTTCTTTAGCCGCGAACCTACCAGCAATGTGAGAAAGTCGTTTAGCATTATCAGGAACATTTAAAATTTCATTTGGGTGCATAATACGTTCAAGCCAGCCATCTATTTTCAAATGGTCCTCAATGCTAAGTAATTCTGTTGCGTCGATGCCATGCCCAATAATCATAATAACTCTCTACTGTACGACTCGAGTATTTATTTTCTCTCATCAATGTCAATCGGCGAGGTTGCCTAGAAACAATAGGCGGTCAGTCGTTTTACAGTCCAATATTTGTAGTTCGTTTTTCCAACTCACCAAGAATTCCGCCATCATAAACTTGGCTGAGCTACTTTTCGAAAGCTATAATATCCATTTTGGCTAAAAGTGGCTAAAACTGGCTAAAAGTTACAAAAAGCGGCTAAAAGTGCCGAATTATTACACTATCCAAGAAAGCGAGATTTCTGACAGCCTAAGTCCATCAATTCAAAGGACTAGAGGCTATGTCGCCACAAAGCATACTTATTGGACAAATCATCGTTGTATTCTCGACGATCATTCTGACGACTTGGTATGCCACGCAGTGGGTCGCGTTTCAGTTTGACTATGATGATTATCTCGGAACGGGATTCGCGAGCTTTGGCAATCATAAACTTTATGCGCCTTGGAAGCTCTTTCAATGGTGGTATCAATTTGATGCCTATGCGCCTCACATATTTTCAAGAGGCGGACAAATTTCAGCTGGCGGTGGTTTCGTCGGTATTATCTTCGCAGTTATATGCTCGGTTTGGCGCGGACGCTTACGCAGCGGAGTAAATACTTTCGGCTCGTCACGTTGGGCCACTCATAAACAGGTTCAGCGCATAGGACTGCTTAAAGACAGGGGCGTATTTCTTGGCCGAACCAAGCATGACTATATCCGTCATGACGGTCCGGAACACATTATGGCAGTCGCGCCGACTCGCTCAGGAAAAGGTGTGGGCCTTGTAGTTCCTACGCTTTTGTCTTGGACCGATAGCGCCGTCATTCACGATATCAAGGGCGAGAATTGGCAGCTCACAAGCGGTTGGAGATCAACCTTCTCTCACTGTCTACTCTTTGACCCAACGAATGCTGAGAGCGCAAAATATAATCCTCTATTGGAGGTTCGTAAGGGTCAAAATGAAGTTCGCGATGTCCAAAATATAGCTGACATTCTTGTCGATCCCGAAGGTATGCTAGAGCGGCGCAACCATTGGGAAAAGACGGCTCATAGCCTTTTAGTCGGCGCAATCCTTCATGTCCTTTATGCTCAAAAAGATAAAACTCTTTCGGGTGTTGCAGGTTTCCTTTCTGATCCCAAGCGCAGCTTTGAGAAAACGCTGCGGGCTATGATGACGACCAATCATCTCGGCGATAGTCAGAAAGTCTGTGTTCACCCGGTCGTCGCCCAAGCCGCCCGCGAACTTCTCAATAAGTCAGATAATGAGCGGTCTGGCGTGCTTTCAACGGCGATGAGCTTTCTGGGCCTTTACCGTGACCCCACTGTTGCTCAGGTTACATCGAAGTGCGACTGGCGTATTTCGGACTTGATGGACGCGGACAAACCTGTCTCGCTGTATCTCGTTATTCCGCCGTCAGACATTTCCCGCACCAAACCACTTGTACGTCTTATCCTCAATCAGATTGGCCGCCGTCTTACGGAGGAGCTCGTCGTCAGCGGCGATAACAAGCCCAAGCGTCAACTCCTATTGATGCTGGATGAGTTTCCCGCTCTTGGACGCCTCGATTTCTTCGAAAGCTCATTAGCCTTCATGGCAGGCTATGGATTGCGAGCCTTCCTGATTTCACAATCATTAAACCAAATTGAAAAAGCCTATGGGCCGAACAACTCCATTCTTGATAACTGCCATGTGCGGGTCGCCTTCGCGACGAATGATGAACGCACAGCCAAACGCCTGTCCGATGCAATCGGCAGCACGACAGAGATGCGGGCCATGCGGAACTATGCCGGTCATCGTCTCGCGCCTTGGTTATCGCACGTCATGGTGTCTCGCCAAGAGACTGCCCGCCAGCTCATTACACCCGGCGAGATCATGCAGCTACCAGCCACAGAAGAGCTTATCCTTCTTTCAGGGTTTTCGCCAATCAAAGCGCAAAAAGTTCGCTATTATTCAGATAAGAATTTCACAGGCCGTGTTCTAAACCCGCCGCTCATTTCACCAGACGGATATGGCGGTCTCTCCCCTGTAGCGCCTTGTGTTTGGGGAATTGAGACACGGTCTGTGGATGACCGATTATATGCCGAAGCAGAAAAAGCAGAGCCCGTAAAATCTTCGCTCAAAGATGATGGCGGTAAAGACCAAAAGCCTGAAATTGATGCTGCTGACCTGTTGGCAGACACACCCGAGAACGAAGTCAAAGATCCTGAGCTCTCCGACGGTGAGGACCTCACTCCTTCTATCAAACTAGGCGAGTTTGTCCGCGATACATCCAACCTTGCCCGCGCTCATGAATTCTCCCGTACTAACGAGCCTGAATTGGGGATGTCATGAATTTTAAGGATAAATTATCACGTAGAATTAGAGGCCGAATTACTGAGGAGAATTGGAACCACCTCACCAATGCCTCAAAACGTAAAGGCAGCTCTCAGTCGAAAGAAATAAACGCGGCGCTCGCATGCTATTATAGTCATGAGCGCGATGACCGGCGCGATAGCGATATCTATGACCGATTAGACCTCATGTTGCGCCACAACCATCGGCACAGCCGGGATATGAATCTCATAACGGAAACGCTTTCTCTCTTCCTACAATATTTCTTCACAATGGCGCCCAACCAAAACGCGGGAGATAATGATCTGCGTGCCGTCATGGGCGTGAAGCTCCTCAATCAATTTATCGACCAGCTCGGACTTAAAATGAAGAATGGCGGTAAGACGTTCAAAAATGCTTTGGAAGACGTTCTTGTTACCGATGACGACTTTTTCAAGCTCGAAGAGATCGCTCTGCTAACCGCTCTCAAAAAGCAGAAATCTGCTCCCGCTCAAAAGGAGACAGAAGATGCTTGAGCAACCGGAAACAATCACATCTGAGCGCACCCTTGCGATGCTGCGCACCGCTATGGGGGTGCATATCACCGAAGCGTTGGATGATCCCAAGGTCATTGAAATCATGGTCAACCCGGACGGCCACCTTTGGCTGGATAAGTTAGGCGTCGGACGCTTTGACACGGACAAGCGGTTGACGCCCGATGAAGGTGAACGCGTTGTCCGCCTTGTTGCCAGTCATATCAATCAAGATGTGACGGCAAAGTCTCCGATTATTAGCGCCGAACTACCGGGTAACGGTGAGCGTTTTGAAGGCGTCATGCCGCCAGTCGTGACCGCCCCGTGTTTTTCAATCCGTAAGGGGGCTGTCGCGGTCTTTACGCTAACTGATTATGTAATAGCCGGTACAATGACCCAAGAACAGGCGGATGGATTAAGATATTCAGTTTCGTCTCGCCAGAACATTTTGATTGTTGGCGGTACATCCAGCGGAAAAACGACATTGGCGAATGCTTTGTTGTCGGAGGTCTCCGATAGCGGCGACCGCGTGCTCATCCTCGAAGACACTCGCGAGTTACAATGCAAAGCTGAAGACACAGTCGCGCTGCGCACCCATGGTAAAAACGTAACCCTCGCTGACCTCGTGCGCTCTACATTACGGCTGCGTCCTGATCGTATCATTGTGGGCGAAGTGCGCGGGCCGGAAGCCCTGGATATGCTTAAGGCATGGAATACGGGCCATCCCGGCGGCATTGCGACCGTCCATGCCAATTCAGCGAAAGCGGGTTTGTCCCGCATCGAACAACTTATTCTTGAGGGCGCGCCTGTCGTACCGCGTGCTCTCATAGCGGAGGCAATCGACGTGATTGTCTTCATTTCTGGGCGAGGCTCCAAGCGGCGTATTGAAACAATCGCGCGTCTTATTGGCGTGAACGGTGAAGCTTACGAGATTCAGCCGCTCACAGCCCCGTCCTCCATTCCTAAACTAACTCATCAAGGAGGTGAAAAATGTACGGACCACTAACACATGGAACAATCAACCAACGGCTTTTCTACGGCGTGGCAGTCATTGTCATGATTATGATGTTCATGCCGCAAACGGCACACGCGGCCGGTTCCGCTATGCCTTGGGAAGGGCCGCTAACCCAAATCCTGCGATCCATTGAAGGCCCGGTTGCTAAGATATTCGGCACAGTCGTGATTATCATGACGGGCCTTGGCTTAGCCTTTGGTGATGCAGGCGGCGGTGTTCGCAAGCTCATTCAGATTGTCTTTGGGCTGTCTATCGCCTTCACGGCAACAAGCTTCTTTCTATCATTCTTTAGCTTCTCCGGCGGCGCGGTTATCTGATGCAAACCGAGCTTCCAGAAGGTTTCGTAATCCCCGTTCGCCGTTCTCTTACCGAACCTATTCTTATGGGCGGCGTACCGAGAACGGCAGCTATCCTGAACGGAACTTTGGCCGCAGCGTTAGGGTTAGGGCTTCAGCTCTGGGCACTTGGGATCATCTACTATGTATGCGCCCATACTCTGTGCGTGCTCGCGGCCTCTCGCGACCCTCAATTTATGGAAGTTCTTATTCGCCACATAAAACACAAGGGCTACCTCTCATGATGTATTTAAACGAATACCAAAAACGTCCTGAATGTTTAGCTGATTACTTACCGTGGACAGCGCTTGTTGCGCCCGGCGTCGTGCTCAATAAAGACGGAAGCTTTCAGCGCACAGCAGAGTTTCGCGGGCCAGATCTTGAAAGCTCAACTGAAGAAGAATTGGTCGCGACATGCGCGCGTATTAATAATGCCCTTCGCCGTTTTAGCTCTGGGTGGGCGCTATATTTTGAAGCGGCTCGAATTCCGGCCAAAGGGTATCCGGAATCAACTTTTATAGACCCGGCAGCTTGGCTTGTTGATCAAGAGAGACGCGGAGAGTTTGAGGAAGATACAAATCAGTTATTTGAATCCGTTTATTTCCTGACGCTACAGTTCATTCCCCCGGCTGACCGTTCTAATAAAGCGGAGAACCTACTCATCGAGACCCCTGAAGACGACAAAGGGCTCTCAGTTCAAGATCACTTACACAGTTTTATGTCTGAGGCAGACAGGTGCTTAGACCTTCTTCAAGCGCAGTTTCCGCTTGCCTACTGGCTAGATGATGATGCGACGTTGACGTATTTACAGTCAACGGTCTCGCCAAAACGTCACTTGGTGAAAACGCCGGAAACGCCCGCTTACCTCGATGCGGTAATAGGCGGGGCGGACCTTGTTGGCGGACTAGTCCCGCGCCTTGATGAGCATTCCATACATAGCATATCCATCTTGGGATTTCCCAGTGACACGACCCCCGGGATTTTGGACGAGCTCAATAAGCTTGGATTTTCTTACAGATGGATGACGAGGTTTCTGCCGCTCAGCAAGGCTGAAGCCACAAAGGTCATAACCAAGACGCGGCGGCAATGGTTCGCCAAGCGCAAGTCGGTCATTGCGCTTCTCAAAGAGGCGTTGATGAATGAGCAATCGGTTTTGGTCGATAACGACGCCGATAATAAAGCTATTGATGCTGATGCTGCCCTGCAAGACTTAGGCGGAGATTATGTCTCCTATGGTTACATGACGACCACTATCTGCGTGATGCATCAAGATGCTACAGTCGCAGAAGCCCGTATTCGCGCGGTTGAGCGTGTAATAAACGGGCGCGGCTTTGTTAGCATTCATGAAAAGGTCAATGCGGTTGATGCTTGGCTAGGGACGCATCCCGGTAATGCTTATGCTAATGTTCGTGTCCCGT
>Ga0209186_1003084_pt1 | contig 11523 bp, 10 predicted proteins | sample SidtaG_FD_187426 | JGI IMG/M metagenome (GOLD analysis project Ga0209186, IMG submission 187426) | Marine algal microbial communities from Sidmouth, United Kingdom - Sidmouth_Male2 metaG (SPAdes) (version 2) | ecosystem: Host-associated > Algae > Red algae > Unclassified | place: Sidmouth...
TTTTCGCTCTCCCGATAGCTATCGGGATAAGGTATGCGGCTCAAAATGAGGCTCGATTATCGAAAAAATACAAAAGTTCCATGCATACAAAATATTTCTAAATAAAGTCTAATGGGTGGGGGCAAAATAAAACACACCTAAATTACAAGCCGTGAGACTTGTTTTAGGTGTGTTTTATAGTGTATATGTTATACGCAGCGTGCGTACAAATGTTGCTTAGAATTTCTCTACGGTGCTACCTGACAAGTGACCGAGAGGAATAACAACTCTTGTGTTACTCTCTGATTGAATGGTCAATGAAGTAGCATCCATATCAACAACTTGTCCTTTAGTACCGTTGACGCTGATTACGTCACCTTTCTGGAACTTGTTACGTCCGTAAAGACCTCCCAAAAGGTTTGCCATTACGTCGCGTGAAGCGAAACCGTAACCGATAGCGAAAGCCAATACAGCACCTCCCATAATCAACTGTAAGTTTTCAGTCAGGAAGTCCATTGGAATTTCTGCTACTTCAAGAGCAGAAAGCGCGATAGTAATGAACAAGAAGTAGAATATAATATTAGAAATAATACCGGCAGAACCTACTCCCATAGAATCCAAAGCCGTTTTGACTACATCTTTGATAGCATTAGCAACCCAAAGACCAACAGCAAGAAGTACTGCAGCAATCAGCAATTTAGGAATGTAGGCAACTAATTGGTTGATAAGTGTAGAAATTTCTTCGACTCCTAAGGCACTTGCAGAAGCAATAACAAAAGCCAAGAAAATCATGTAGTAAACAATTTTACTAATGATAGCACTCGGCACGATATTGATACCGGATTTGCTGACCATATCAATGTCTTGCAATTTGTCAGCCAATGTATCTACTTTAGCCATTTGGAGCGCTTTGCGGATGATACGCGCAATAATCTTAGCAATAAAGTAACCTATAATGAGTAAGAAAAGTGCACCAAGAATGCCTGGAAGAGCATCTCCAAAGGCACTAAACGTGTCTCCTACGGCTTGTTGAGTAATGTTAATAAAATCCATCTTTCTTTCGTTTTAAATTTTTGTGTAATATAATGGTTTGATTAGATAATTTCTAAGTCATACTTACCTGTGTAAGACAGGCAGTTTTCCTGAATTTCATGCTTTTGACGCCTTGTTTGTTTTCAAGTCACAAAGGCGTATAAAAAAAATATAATATTTGTAAAATTAACGGGGAGCAGATGGGGAGAGTGCTTGTGTTTTTCACTCATCTTTTGTGTCTCCGGATATCATTCCGACAAAGACAGCCGGAATTCTTCCTAAGTAAAGCACAGCAATATTGGCAACAAACTTGAGTATTGCCAAATCTCCTTTTACATTTTCCTCTATTTTTTCAGGAGCAGGTACAATTTCTTCTACTCCTTCTAATGGGCTTTTTTCGTACATATCTACTTTATTTCGTCTTTCTTACGACCCACGCGCATCCAATCTAAAAAGCTGTATTTGCTTTGCCGGACAAATCAGTGGTCTAATGTAATAAGATTGAGACGTCATTACTACGTAGTAGTAACATATTCGTATATAAAAAAACGTCCAATATTATTATTTTTGAAAAAAGAGGCAGTTCAAGAAGGGTGATTAGTTGCCAGAATTGATCCCTGTCACATATTGAATGAGTTTTAAATGAATGAATTGAGCGGTTTTAGATTTTGTGATTTTGATTGAATTTGCCAAAACCAAAAACCAATCCGCTTTACATCAACCATAATAACAACATAAGAGAAGCCATCCTTTCACTAAAACTCTCATTGTATAATTTTCGGACTTTATTTTTGGCGCGTTTGAGCTTCATTTTGATAGCACTTTCCGATTTGTCGAAAGCTTTACTTATATCTTTAATCGACAAATCTTCCCGATACTTCATCAATAATACCATTTTATCATCCTCCGGTATTTTATCCAGAATGTAAGCCAGTCGCTCAATCTCCATTTCAAGTATTTCCTTATCATCTACTTCTTCCTCTGCCGGATCTTTCTCATTCTCATCATCTGTGAGAATGGTTTTCTCTTTCTTCTTGCGACGCAAGTAGTCGATACAATAATTATAAGTAATGGAATATACCCAAGTAGAAAACCTTGACTTTTTATTGAATTTGGCGAGGTTCAGGAATATTTTCAGGAAAATATCTTGTGCAGCATCTTGTGCAGCCGCTTCGTTTTTGAGCAGAGAAAGACATTTGCTATACACTTTATCAGAGTATCTGCCATACAACTCACCGAAATGTTCAGGGCTTTGAGTTGCCAAAAACATATCAATTAATTCGTTGTCAGGTATTTTTTTCCCTCTCGTTTTTGTAGCCAAAATTGCTTGTTTTTGAATTTGCCTTTATTATTAATTGAGAATTTTGAATGACAAAAAATATATAATTTGGTGAATATATTGTAATGAGTGAGTATTTTTTTTGTCAAAAAGAAAAACATTGTAGCATTGACACATTATTCATTCACTCATTCACTCATTACTTTCCCGTATAATAGACGGATTTTTCTCTAAATAGTTACGCTAAATAACATTCTATAGATAAAAAACATTTAACAAAAGCTAAAGTTAAGCCTTTATTTGGATTTTTTTTAATAAAAAAAATCTTTTTTAAAGTTTTCTTTAAAAAAAATAATTATTTGATAATTAGAATATTAACGCGCGTATTTGTGATTATCAAATGTTAAATATTGTTAAAACATGGTAGTATGTATTGCATAGTACTATGTTTTTACATAAATTTGTAGTATGAAAATTGAAAATGCAAAAATACAAATGCGAAAGGGGGTGCTCGAACTCTGCATCCTTTCTATTATAGCAGAGAAGGAATCTTACCCGTCGGATATTATTGAGCGTCTGGGCAAATCAAAACTTGCCGTCGTTCAAGGAACGATTTATCCTTTATTAATGCGACTCAAAAATGCAGGTATTCTCAATTACACCTGGAAAGAATCGCGCACCGGACCGCCCCGCAAGTATTATCAATTGACGGACGAAGGCGAACTGTTTCTCGGTGAACTTTCGCAAACCTGGGATACGCTGGCACATGCGGTAGGCGAATCTACGAAGCATTATAGACAAGAGATGTGAGATATTTTTTTTACACAGAAAATTCCTGAATTTTCTCTACGTTTAATTTAAACTTAATCTTAGACTTAAACTTAATCTTAGCATGAATAAAGTATTTAATATTAATCTCGGAGGCTACCCATTTGTCATTGACCATGAAGCCTTTGATGCACTCGAACAATACCTTAACAGCCTCAATCGCTATTTTAAAGCATCCGAAGGACGCGACGAAATCGTATCTGACATAGAGGTACGCATTGGCGAACTGTTCAAAGAAAAACTCAAACGCCGCAAGATTGTCTCTCTCAACGATGTCAACGATGTGATTGATACGATGGGCAGACCCGAACAATTTGAAGAGGATATTTATACCGAATGCGGTACTTATGCGGGCGGTCAGTTTGATATTCGTACAGGCAAACGCCTTTATCGCGACCCGGAAAGCAAAATTTTGGCAGGTGTCTGTTCCGGCTTGAGTGCCTACTTGGGTATAGAAGACCCGATTTGGATGCGGCTGGCTTTTGCAATTGGCTTTTTTGGTTTTGGCATTGGTGTGTTGCCATATATTATACTGTGGATGGTTGTTCCCGAAGCGAAGACTTCGGGCGATAAACTCGCCATGCGAGGCGAAGCCGCTAATGCATCCAATATCGCCAATTTTGTACAGGACAATATGCAGCATTTAGGCAAAAAAATCACCGAATTAGGCAAAGAGTTTAAGTAAGGAATTGACGGGTTGATGAATTGACGGGTTGATGAATTGATGTGTTGATGAATTGACGTGTTGATGAATTGACGAAAAGGTACTTATACTATTTTAAACTATCGGCTTTTAAACTTCGACTTCAACTTAATCTTCAACTTAAACTTATTAACCATCCACCACACACAATATGAAGCGCACTAACCAATCTACTAAAAGTGTTGTCATTGGGCTTTTTGTACTCTCTTTGACAGCATTTCTATACCTTAATACACGCCCTGAATGTCATCGAAAGATGCCCAAACTCCGTCATGCCACTCCTACTATTCAGGATTCCACAAAACTGTCGAATCGACTAAAGTTAGGAGCATCTATTTATTCCAGTCCTGCGCTACAAGCTATTAATTTTATTGAAGAAACGAATGAATTGGTCGGGTTTCATAGATGAATGAGTTGACGGGTTGATGAGTTGTCGAGTTGATGAATTGACGAATTGATGAATTGACGAATTGACGAATTGATGAGTTGATGAATTGATGAATTGATGAGTTGATGAATTGACGAGTTGACGAGTTGACGAGTTGTCGAGTTGATGAATTGACGAATTGACGAATTGATGAATTGATGAGTTGATGAGTTGACGAGTTGACGAATTTGTTTGAAATAGATTTTTGCGAAGCAAAAAATAAAATACCTCAACTCATCAATTCATCAATTCATTTTAATAAGCCAATAACCGCTCCAACGCTACTCTAAATCGCTCAACAGGCAAAAAGCCTTTTTCCAATTCCTTTGCAAATGGAAATGGTGTATCAAGACTTGCCACACGCATCACGGGCGCGTCGAGATGCTCGAACAAATGTTCGCTGATGTAAGCAGAAATTTCTGCGCCAATACCGCCCGTCAGCGTATCTTCATGCAGTACGATGACTTTATTGGTCTTTTTGACCGTCGCTTCAATTGCTTCATAATCAATTGGTAATAAGCTGCGTAAATCTAAAACATCCGCATCAATACCCATTTCTTCCGTAGCTGCTTTCGCCCAATGTACGCCCATACCGTAAGTGATAACCGACACCGCTTCGCCTTCTGCGGCAAGGGCTGCTTTGCCGATTTCGATGGTATAATAACCTTCCGGCACATCTGCTGTCAGACTTCGATACAAGGCTTTGTGCTCAAAATACATCACCGGATTCGGGTCTTCAAAGGCTGCAAGAAGCAAGCCCTTTGCATCTATCGGATTGGATGGATAGACGATTTTTAAGCCCGGTACATGAAAAAACCATGCTTCATTGCTTTGTGAGTGAAAGGGTCCTGCACCCACGCCGCCGCCCGTAGGCATACGCACGACCACATCGGCATTTTGTTCCCAGCGATAATGCAATTTTGCGAGATTATTTACAATCTGATTGAAGCCACAAGTTGCGAAATCCGCAAATTGCATTTCTACCATCGACTTATACCCTTTGATGCTCAAGCCCAAACCTATTCCAACAATCGCACTCTCACAGAGTGGTGTATTTCGTACTCTTTCCTTACCAAATTTATCCGTAAAACCCTCTGTAATCTTAAATACACCGCCGTAATCGGCGATGTCTTGTCCCATCAAAATCAGGTTGTCATAATTGACCATTGCTTCGCTCAAACCATCAGAAATCGCATCAATCATTCGTTTCTCAGAAGTGACACCATTTGGCGGTGTAGTCGCTTGTGAATGAGGCGCGTAAATATCTGTCGTCTCCAATTCATGTGAAAAATCTACATCGGGTTCGGCATAGGCTACATCCAATCCTGTATTGATTTCCGCTTTGATTTCTGCGCGAAGGTCGGTAATATCTTTTTCCGTCAAAATGCCTTCTTCTAATAAAAAGGCTTCGTAGTTTTTCAGCGGGTCTTTGCTTGCCCAATGCTCCATTAATTCCTTGGGAACGTACTTCGTACCGGAAGCTTCTTCGTGTCCACGCATCCTAAAGGTATCACATTCAACGAGATACGGACGCGGATTTTTACGCAAATCCTTCGCAATTGTATCAATGGTATGATAAACTTCCAAGACATTATTACCATCAATCGTAATGGCTTCCATACCATAACCGATGCCTTTGTCCGAAAGTTTGGCGGCGCGATACTGCTCGCTTGCAGGTGTCGAAAGCCCGTAACCATTATTTTCAATCACAAAAATGACGGGCAATTGCCATACAGCAGCCGTATTGAGTGCTTCGTGAAATTCGCCCTCGCTCGTACCACCTTCGCCTGTAAACGCCACCGAAACATTCGCCTCACCACCCAACTTGTGCGCCATCGCCACGCCACTCGCCAAGGACAACTGCGGACCAAGATGCGAAATCATCCCTACAATATTCCAATCCTTCGCACCAAAATGAAATGAACGGTCGCGCCCCTTTGTAAAGCCCTTCATCTTGCCTTGCCATTGACAAAACAAACGCTCCAACGGCACCTCGCGCGTAGTAAATACGCCCAAGTTGCGGTGCATCGGGAAGATATACTCTTCGGGCTGCATAGCAGCCGTCACTCCTACCGAAATCGCCTCTTGACCAATACCCGAAAACCACTTACTAATCTTGCCCTGACGTAACAAAACCAACATTTTTTCCTCTATCATTCGTGGACGCAACAAAGCACGATACAATTCGAGCAATCGCTTATTGCTCATCCGCTTTTTATTGTATTTGATTACCGTTTCAGTTGTCATTTTTTAAATTTTTGGCAAAGGTAAGGGAATAATTTTGAATGAATGAATTTTGGGAGGTGTTCGAGTAAAATAGGGAATAGTCGCAAGGCGAATGTTTTTGTGTAAAAATGGGTGTTTTAATACTCAAATATCCATGTTCAGCAAAGGAATTCGCCTTGCGACTCGCGTATAATTGCTCACCCTATTTTTGTCGAACACCACCGAATTTTGATTGAGGGAATCAATAATGCGATAATGATGTAATGCGGGAATAATTTTGAATGGGGGAATTTTGAATGGATGAATAATCCTGTAATGCAGCAATGGTTTAATGCGACAGTGTTTTTTCGTAATTTTTTTTATTTTTTTAAAATTTTGTTTTTTACATTCAAATCAAATATCTAAATTATTGTTATTCAATAAGATACAGGTGTTTCAAATCGAATTAAAATTTTAACTTATTCGATTTTTTTTATACTAAATCATATTTTTTTTCATTTAAATGGAACTGATAAAGCAACAATCTCGTTCTTTATTTAGACGGAATCAAAATAAGGAAGTTTGAATAACTCCAAGAAACGACTTCTTCTGAATTGATTCACCTTCAAAATCATAATTTTTTCATAAAAACAATAAATAATTCACTTTTTTGTTTTAAAAGTGAAACAATTTGTTTTAATTTGTAATTATTCACCGTTCGGGTTACGAGTTGTGATGTACGGGTTACAAGTTACAGGATATACAGTTATTCGTTTTTGCTTTGCAAAAAATAACTCGCAACTCACAGCCCGTAACTATCAACTCGAAAACTCGCAATAATTGCCCGCAACACTTAAATTTAATAAAATGAGAATAACATTAGAAAATGTATTAGACCGAATGAAACAACACGTAAGATTGATATGGTTCAAAATAGCCTTTTTGGTCATCTTGGGTGTGGTCTTGAGTCGTAAAGACATCAGCTTTACATTCAATTTTAATGCAGGCGAACAGGCTGTTGCGGCAAGTACCCCTATCATGGCGAAAGAAACAGAAACATTGCCTCAAACAACAACACATCAGGAGATGGGAATGCTTGCGGATATAGTGCCGCGCCCCTCCCGCGCCCCTGTACGGCGGCGCACACCGGAGGAAATGGCAAAACTAAAACGGCAACAAACATACGTAGATAGGTTTGCTCCGGTAGCCATATCGGAAATGAGAAAGTATGACATTCCGGCGAGTATCAAACTGGCTCAAGGTCTGGTAGAGACTAACGCAGGTTCAAGCACCTTGGCGAGCAAGCACAATAATCATTTTGGGATTAAGTGCTTTTCCAAAAAATGCGGCAAGGGACATTGTATAAATTTTTCGGACAATACACATAAAGACTTTTTTGTGCGTTACGAAACAGCTTGGGTGAGCTACCGCGCACATAGCGAATTTCTTTCGGGCAAGCGGTACCGCCATCTACAGGATTTGGGCAAGGATTATAAGGCATGGGCGCGCGGTCTGAAGGCTGCGGGGTATGCTACCGACCCAAGTTATGCCGATAAGCTAATCCGCACTATTGAGGATTTAGAATTATATAAATATGACCGATAATTACGGGTTGCGGGTTACGAGTTACGGGTTATTGAGTTTTTTGCTTTGCAAAAAAATAACACGGGAAAACTCGTAACTCGTAACCCGCAACTCGCAACTCGTAAACTATGTCAAATTCAGCACATTTGTGTTTCCTATATCTAACTGTTTTTTTACTGATGATTTTGAGTTTTTATTTGATTAGAAACTTCCTGAATTTTCGACAAAAAATAATCGGCAAGCGTAATTATCCGCTTGTCAAGGCATTTAGTATTCTGATCGTTGCTTTTGCACTCCAAAATGGTTTGAGTCAGGCATTAATACCAATGTTCATGGACTTTGTTGGGTATAGCGGATATACGTATTCCGGCAGTTCCAATGAATCTATTGTTTTTTATCTTGTAGTGGGTGCTGTGGCTATCTCCTATGTTTTTACAATAAAAGGAGAAAAATAATCTTTGTTGTGACAAACAAAAAAGTATCTTGATAGTGTATATGTGAAAAGCTATGCTTAAATTTGTATGCTCTCTCTCTACTAATAATTAACTCAAATTGCGGATAAACCACAAACTTGAGAAAATTCCAAATTCAGATTTCATGCTAAAAATAGGTGAAATTTGGATGGTTCTTTGACAATTTTTGCAATATCCAAATTCAAAATGTTTCACGCAGAGGTCGCAGAGGTTTGATTATCAATACTCTGCGTTCTCTGCGACCTCTGCGTGATATAAGAATTTGATTGGTTTTGTAAAAATTGTCAAAGAACCATTTGGATAAAGGATACGGCGTAAATAAATTAAGTCTTTTACTTGTCGTCTTACTGCTAATAGAAACACCTAAATGCCATCGCTCATTACTCGCGAATCATTGGAAAAAGCCATGAACTATCCTACCTATGTGGAGATGGCAAGGGAGCTTAGTGCGCGTGGTGAAACGACCGGACACCCAAAATTTCGAGGAAAATCTTGGGTAAACCTCATGGGCGAATCCCTTGAGTGTATTGATACTTTACTTCAATCTGCAAGTTTAAATGAAAATACACATAAAGCGGTTCAAAAACAGGAAATGCCTCTAATTTGGTTGGCTATCACAGAAACATGGTGTATCGACAGTGCCTATAGCCTGCCGATTATTTATAAAATGTCGGAAACCAACCCTAATATCACTATGAAGGTTGTCCTGCGTGATGATCCACCACAGATAATAGACAATTTTCGTACAGGCGGTTCAAGGTCTATTCCCAAGGTTATTTGTCTGGATGCAGAGTCTTTGGTCGTCTTGGGTACTTGGGGTCCCCGCCCCACTGAATTGCAAATCAAAATAATGCTAAAAGTCAGAGCAAATAATAAGCTATTGGATAAGGGGAATAAGAAAGCAGCAGTCAGAGCAAAAGAAATAATAACGACTATAAAAAACTGGTACGAAGAAGATCAAACAGAAAGTATTCAGGCAGAAATCATCGAAAGTCTTTTGTATTGAGTAGTAAGTCAAAGCTTCAACTTAGCGAACTTCAACATAATTCGCTTCTCCCCTGCCGTATCAAATTTGACGGTCAGCACCTCATTGCCCTTTGCGCCTTCAATACGCTGTATCGCGCCTTTCCCAAATCGAAAATGCTCAATTTGTTGTCCTACGCTCAAATCAGTGGCTTTTGCGGCTTTGAATGAAGGATCATTTGACGCAACGGGAGTTTTGCGAGTTCTTTGAGGTGCACCATATTTACTCGCGCCACTTACGCCCGAACGCCCGCCCGACGATTTGCTAAATGGCACAGATATATCCATATTTTCTCTGGAAATTTCATCCAAAAAACGGCTCGAATCATTATAGCGAATCTGCCCAAACCGATAGCGACTCTTAGCATACGAGAGCGTCAGGTAACGCTCTGCACGCGTAATCGCCACATAAAATAAGCGGCGTTCTTCGTCCATCTCATCCACTGTATTTTTCGACATGAATGAAGGGAACAAATCCTCCTCCAAGCCCACGACAAACACCGACGGAAACTCCAAACCCTTCGCAGCGTGTACCGACATCAATGTCACCTTATCATCCGATTGGTCTTCTGTGTCTTGGTCGGTCAGCAGAGCGATACTTTGGAGGTAAGTTGCAAGGCTTTTGTCTTCACCTTCAATGGGTTCGGCATCTACAAAAATCTTTATACCGTCCAGCAAACTCTGTACGTTTTCCATGCGATTCATGCCTTCAATCGTCTTGTCTTCGCCAAGCATTTTCAGTAAGCCGGACTCTGTACCTGCTGTTTTTGCCAGTTCGTAGGCATCCTTTGTTTCGTGTTGTTTTTGGAATTTTTTAATCATTTTGACGAAATTTTTTATCGCATTCTTAGCGCGTGCAGAGAGCAAATATTTGTCAATATTTTCGACCACCGACCACATCGGTAGATTTTCTGAATCTGCCCATCCGCTGACTTTATCTATAGTTGATTTTCCGATAGCACGTTTCGGCAAATTAATCACCCGTCGAAGGGCTTCTTCATCATTTTTATTAACAATCAAACGCAAATAGCCCAACAAATCTTTAATCTCTTTGCGCTGATAAAACGACAAGCCGCCGTACACCCGATATGAAATTCGCAAACTCCGCAGCGACTCCTCAAAAGACCGCGATTGTGCATTCGTGCGGTACAGAATTGCAATATCTTTATTTTGTAAATGATAACGCGTTTTTTGTTCCAAAATCATATCCGATACGCGCTTGCCTTCTTCTGTATCCGTGACCGTTTGTAGCACTTTTATGGGTTCACCTTTACCTTTATCTGTCCAAATTTTCTTTTGAATTTGGCGACTATTATTCATTATTACCTCATTCGCCGCCTGTACAATATGATGTGTAGAACGATAATTCTGCTCCAATTTAAAAATCTTCGCATGCTTATAATCCTTCTGAAAGTTCAAAATATTCTCAATCGTCGCACCACGAAAAGCATAAATACTTTGAGCGTCATCTCCTACAATACATACATTGTGCGGACTATCGGGATAATTCACCAATTTGCGTACAATTTGATACTGCAAAAAGTTCGTATCCTGAAACTCATCGACCATCAAGTACCTGAATTTGTCGTGATATTTCTTAACTATATTATTCGGATTCTTGTGTAACAGGATAAACATTTGATACAACAAATCATCAAAATCCATCGCCCCTGCACGTCTGCAACGCGCCATATATGCCTTGTATATTTTCTGAAAGTGTGGTTGCTTGCGTTGGTGGTCTTCCTGTATCAATTCATTATTATCTACATACGCCTTCGGTGAAATAAGATTGTATTTGCAAGAAGAAATACGCGCACGAATACCATTCACAGAATACACCTTTGGTTCGAGATTATTTTCACGGATAATATTACTCAAAACACTCTTAGTATCCTGTGTATCATATATTGTGAAGTTGGAAGGATAACCAATCAGTTCAGCTTCATACCTCAAAATACGCGCAAAAATCGAGTGAAAAGTACCCGCCCAT
>Ga0209186_1003094_pt1 | contig 11509 bp, 20 predicted proteins | sample SidtaG_FD_187426 | JGI IMG/M metagenome (GOLD analysis project Ga0209186, IMG submission 187426) | Marine algal microbial communities from Sidmouth, United Kingdom - Sidmouth_Male2 metaG (SPAdes) (version 2) | ecosystem: Host-associated > Algae > Red algae > Unclassified | place: Sidmouth...
TCGCCGTCGTCGGCACCCCCGGCTCCCCATCGGATGTTGCACGAACAAAGGTTCTTCTTCCTCGCCTCTAAGGCGATAGCGTTCGCTTTATCGCGCGTCTACGGTCGGTCGCCATTTCCTGGTTATTAAACCAACGTCATTCATCCCGCACTACTGGGTGGGCATGGCGGCGGACGCCGTCACCTACGTTAGGAAGTGCGACAGATGTGCACGACAGCGGGTGCGACCCCTGGCGAGGCGCTCGCCGCTAACCCTGTTCCCCGCCACCATGCCCTTCCAGGACATTGCTGTGGACCTCTGTGGGCCCCTCGCTCGGACGGCCGCCGGCCACCGGTACATCCTGGTGATAACGGACCGGTTCACCAAGCTGGTGCGTGCCCTCCCATTGGACGGTACCACGGCGGTGGACTGCGCCTCGGTGGTCGTGGACTCTTGGGTCGCCGCCTATGGTCCGCCGGACCGGCTGATGTCCGACGGGGGACCGCAGTTCACCAGCCACGTTTAGGGCCAGGTGTGTAACTTGCTCTCCATCGAGCCGAAGGTGACGTCTCCGTCCCACCCGTAGACGGACGGGCAGACGGAGCGGTTTAACCGCACAATGCACACCAACTTCAACCACTGCGTGGCGGAACATCCGAGGTCTTGGGACCAACTCCTTGGGGCGCTGACGCTGGCATACAACAGTCGCCTGCACAGGAGCACCGGGGTCGCCCCGCTGGAGCTGGTCAATCCCATGCGGGTCTCGGGCTGGGCGTGCAAGGGCGTCTCCCTAACAGGGGCGCACCCTCTCACGGCGTAACGCGCCACAGCCGCCGAGAAACGGGCCCAGGCCGCCCTGCTGACCCGCCTCGTGCAGCTCGTCCCGCAGATGCGGGCAACGCTCAAGGCGACGCAAGGGCGCTACAAGCGCGACCACGACGGCCGCCTCGCGCTGCGCGCGGAGAAGCTCACCGTCGGGGGCTGCGCGTGGCTGCGCGATCACTCCAAGGACGAAGGTGCCGGCGGCAATCTGACGCACATTGCCCGCGGGCCCTACCGCGTGGTCTGCACGGATGGCCCCACGGTACTCCTCGACGTGGATGGGGAGCACCGCCGGGAAATCAAGGCTCACGTCGTCCGGGCCTCAGGCGCGGCCGTCCCGGGCTCCGCCCAGCACCCCGAGATGCGGACGGCCCGCTCCTTTCATGTTGCGGAGGCTGATAGCCAGAGGTACGCCGTGGACCGGATCGCGGATCACGCCACGTTGCCCGACGGATCCCTACGGGTCCAGGTTTTCTGGACCGGGTACCCCCATCCCACCTGGCTGGACGCCGCGGACGCCCCGCACGAGACCCTGCGCGTTTATCTGCGCCGCGCCGCACGCCTCGGGTTACCCCATACGTCAACCAACCCGCCGCCAACGTCCTCGCCAGCCCCGGGCCGCACTGTTGGGGCCGCCGCAGGCGTCGTTGCCGCGTCGCCCCCGACCGACCACGCCTGACCCCCTGGCTCGGCGCGGCGGCCGAGCGCCGACGGGGGGAGGGGGGGGGGTGGGGTTTTGTATGTGGGGCCCTCTGGGGCTGTCGGGCCACTGGGTCGCTCGGACCAGCGGTCACGTGGCGTCAACGTCACGCGGCAGCGCCAAGACGACCCACACGCACTCTCGGGGCACAGGGAGAAAACTCGCGGCTTTACGACGAGGCAGCCGACGGCCTAACGCCACCCAGGTAGGCGCGGCATCTACGGGGCCAGGGCAATGCCCTTTGGCGCGGCCGCGGTCCTCCCAAACGTGAACTCGGCGACCCGCCCTACAAAGGACACGCCACAGGGCGGCCTGGAACCGCTTCGCCTGAGTCTGCGCGGTCTCGAGGCAGGGCGGCACGACGCCGAAGAGCCCGAAGCGGGCGTACTCCACAAGGGCGTCGGTGAGCTCCGGGGGACCCACCTCGGCCCAGTTCACGGTCCCGTCGTGCCCAAAGAGGGCTACGCCCGTCCCGGAAGTGAGAAAGTCCCGCCACGCCGTGGCTGTCAACGTAACGGGGGGCTCCCACAGCGAGGACAGCCACCAGTCGAGGGCGACGTCCGGCTGCCCCGGGACGGGGGTTGCGACGGGGCCCACTATCCCCAGCTCGAGCAGCGCCGCCGCCGGGCCATCGTTGTCGGGACCGTCGACCCAGCACGCGCAGCGCGGACCCCCGGTGGCCGTCTGCACGGCATCGGCGGGGTATCCCCCGCCGTCCCGGCGGGACTCCGACCCACAATGGCGGCCGTCATCGGCGTCGCGCTGCGACCCGGCGGCCGCCCCAGCGCCGCCGGTGGGGTATCCCCAGCCGTCACAGTGCGGCTCCGTGTCCCAGTGGTGGCCGCCATGGGCGTCGCGCTGCGACCCGGGCGCCGCCCTGGCGCCGCCGGTGGGGTATCGCCCGCCGTCTCGCTGGCGGTCCGCGTCCCGGTGGCGGCCGCCGTGGGCGTCGCGCAGCGACCCGGTGGCCGCCCCTGCGCCGCCGGTGGGGTATCCCCCGCCGTCAGGCTGGGGCTCCGCGTCCCAGTGGCGGCCGCCATGGGCGTCGAGCTCACGGCCTTGGCCGATGTCGGTGCGCCTCATGAGGCCGTCTCGCCCGGCAGCAGTATGGCTGCGACCGTCACCCTGACTGGCCGGCGGCCACGCGCGGTCATCCCACGCGCCGGCACCGCGGCCCACTCTGCCCTCCCTACGGTCCCCGGGGTCGTAGCGTGCGCCTCCGGTGCCGCCACCGGCATCGGCCGGCTACCCGTCACCAAATTCGGCACCGGCCGTGCCGGGGTAGTCGTCATGCCGCTGCTCGGCCAAGCAGCCGTCGGGCGCCGACATGGACCCGTCATGACGGGCCGCCGGATAACGGTCCCAGTCGGTGTTGGCCGCTGGGGGCGACGCGGCTTCGCCGCGGGGCCCCGCGCCTGGACCTCCGGAACCCCATTCGCGCAACTCCCCGTCGCCCCCTCCGGGCACGTGAGAGCCCAGCTCGTGGATGGGCGACCCGGACGCGGGGAAGGCGGCTGGCCCAGCCGGGACACCCGGCTAGGCGCCGGCCGGGGACCCAAAATTGGCGGACCCGGGCTGCACAGGGCCGCCACGCTCCTTGTCCGCGTGCCGCCGCTTCCGGGCGTCGTGCGCGGCCGACCCGGCCGCCTCCTCCGTCGACGAAGGGACATACCCCGGGTCGGACAGGGGGAATCCGGCGGGCACCGCCCAGGCCTCGTCCGTCACAGGTAGTGACCGCGAGACGGCATCCGCGAGCCGCGGCTCCGCCAGCTAACCCCCAGCGGGGCTTGCGGCGACCGCGGGAAGCCCACGATGCGGACGTAGTGGCGCCGGCGGTCCGCGACGGTACCCACTTGGTGGGGCAGCAAGGAGCTGGGAGCCTGACCGGTGGGGTCGTAGTTGTAGGGCAGCCGGTCGTGAACAGCTGCCCAGGGCACCGCCCGTGCGAAAGCGTCGTAATCCGCCAAGGCATCCGCGGCAGAGCGATAACCCGAAGCCAGGTCGTCGACCGAGAACTTCTCCGTCAGGGCGTAGTAGCAAGGCGACGGCCCGAAGACGCGGTGCGTCTCGCGGTACGCGCGGAGCCCCTCCGACACGAAAGCCGCCGTCATCATGACGTACGCCGTACCCTGGGTGGAGTGTCACGGGTACGCTTGGAGCGGGGACTGCTGTTAGTGGATGACGTGCGAATCTACATACGTCAGCAGCCGCTGCGTCGCGCACCGCGACGCTATCGCCGGCGCGCAAAGTGAGCACGCGCAGCGGCAAATCAGATGCCGGACCGCACGGGCAAGAAGATCGCCCCGTGCCCTTCCCGGAGGGTGCTCCCAAGCTCACCGCGCGAACGGCGTGCGGCTTCCAGCGCCAGATCCGCCGGCGCGGTCTGCGGGCCCACCGGGCTCAGGGCGAGCAAGGGACCTACGCTCCAAGGCTGACGAGCGCTCAGGAGTGGCCGAACGGGACGGCGGGGCGATGGTGCAGACGGGCATGCCAGTCCTCGACGTAGGCGCACTCTTCGCCGCCTGCGACAAACGGTAGCTCGGCCGCGGGGTGCGGGACCAAGAGCACCCGGCCCGGGCTGCACCGCAGCATGCAACGCAAGAACGCCGCCCTGCTACCGACGGGGCGAATGAAGGACCCGAAATCGCGCGCGCCCGCCGGCCGGGCGTCGTAACTTGCCGCCACGGCGAGCTCCCGGAAGGCCCGCCACACAGCCTGCGCCCCGTTGGCATCTTGGGGAAGCGCGGACAGGGAAAGGTCGCTGACAAGCGGCGAATTGTCCGCCGCAACGGCCGGCCCCAGCGGGGCGATCCACGATCGGACGGCTGGCGGCGCCGGTCGCGATGGGAGAACGGGGGTCGCCTGCCCCTACAGCGAGGCCCATCCTCCGTCGCGCCTGTGGGACCCCCTCCTTGCGCCGGAGTGGTGCCCGTGCCCACGGCAGACGCCGGGGACGCCGCAGCCCCACCCCCGCCACTACCCGTCTCCGGCGCCCCCGCCGGGCGGGGCGGCTTCCGCCACTCACGACCGTTGGGGTCGTACGGCAGCCGCAAGCCAGGAGGCAACGTCGGACGCGCGGGGGTGGGCGGACGGGCCCTCGTCGGTCCTGGCGTCGCCGGTGTGGCAGGCGCCGGCACAACCCCCGTTGCGGCGTCAGTCGCAGACGGGCTCGCCAGGGGCGCGGCGGGCGAGACCTCGATGCTGTCGGCGTCCGGGCGCGTCGGGGGCCCGGCGGACAGAGCCCCGCCGGGGATATCGGGGGGCACGGCCGGGAACGGCTCCGTCTCAGCGGAAAGGGATGTAGTACTATGGGACCCCGTCGACGACGGTGGCTCGGCCGTCGGGGCACTGGGGGTGCGACGGGCGGCGGGGGTCGGCGGCGCCGACGACGACGGGCACGGACGGAACGGGGGCGCGGGCACGGGGACGGCGGGCCCGCCTGTGAGCGTGGGCGCGAGCCGGCGAAGGGGGGCGCCTGGCCGTCACGCCCGCCGCGGGGTCCGGGTGGCCGCAGCCGGAGGGCGCGGCAGACGACAACCGACCGGGCGCCACGCGGTGGTTGCAGCGCGTTGCGCGCGGAACGGTCACTCCCCCTCGTCTGTAGTGATCGCTTCGGGAGACTTTATGTGCAAGGAGGGAATTATCTGCATTGGTTGGCGACTGCCGGGGTCAATTCCCAATCGGGGAATCGAGCCCGGGCGACGCTTTCCGCCCTTTTAGGACGAAGCGCGACGAAGGTGGGAGGCACCATCGTCGCCAGCAAGTAAACCGTGCCTTCATATGTTGGCGTTTCGATCGGCCCGACTTCCTGGACCTCGACTCCCATGGCGGGCGTCGCGCGAGCGGCCCAGACGGCCGTTACTTCCCACCTCCTGAGGTACCCCCCCTGATCGTGGTACTACAGCAATGACCCGCGCGGAGGTCCCCTCGGACGTACGAAAGCCTACAGACGCAATTGTTGCGGCCATTAACGATCCACGTCAAGCGCGTTTCGCACCACCAATCTTGGCCCTGCCAAAGGCCAAAGGCCAAGTGATGGTCGATGTCGACGCCTGAGCCGACCAACTCGGATGCACCTTGCTGGAAGAGAAACCTGACGGTACTGGATTACCGGCTGGCTTCTGGAGCCGTGGACTCAGCCCAGCTGAGAGACACTATTCCATAACGGAACGCGAATGCCTCGGCGTTGTGTGGAGCGTACTCAAGCCCAGACACTTCCTCGACGGAAATCGTTTCCTACTACAGACCTACCACCAAGCTCTAAACTGAATTTACAGCACCACTGACTCAAGTGGTCGGTTGATGCGATGGCGCCTTCGGCTGTCCGACTAGACATTCGACATGCAGTTCAAACCCGGTGCATCGCACCACGCCCCAGACTTCCTGTCCCGAACAGACAATGAAGCCGCCAATAAAGATATCAACGATTACATCCGATGCCTTGCATAGGCCGAGACGGCCAACGGCTTGCTGACGGGGAGGTACACGGGTACCGACATGCCGGCCCCCGTCAAGTACGACGATATTGTGGAAGCTCAACGAGCCGACGCGTTTTACGTCGAGTTGGCCGAACGCGTGGCTCCCAAAACGGCGAAGGACTTCTTTCAAAATAAAGGCCACGGCCTCTGCACGCGGGCGCCGTACGGGGACCAATTGGGCATCCCGGAAAGCCTACGAGAGCGTATCTGTCGCATAACGCGGCCAGATCGACGTCCCTCGGCCGGCCAGGAGGTCGAGGGAGCGCTGAGCGACGCGGAAGGCGTGTCACGCCCCGGTTCGGACAAGTTGCGCTCTCGGTGCTGTTTGGGATCTTGATTGATTGTGGGTCCTTTGCATTTGTATGTCAATTGCGTGAATTATCTGCTTTACAGTAGGGGGGTCCACTAGTATGGATCCCCAGATCTCCCCGTGGAGAGGCTACTGTGGGGGATTCCGGGCCATTTGTGCCCGCTTGCTCGGTTAGCTTAAGGGGACAGCGGAGCGCCCGTGCCCCGGCTTCCCCACAAATAAAAAAAAATCTGCGCTCTCACCTCTTTCCTCCGTCGTTGCGCCTTCGGGTGGTCTCCTAGGTGACCGTGGCACCGGGCGAGAGTAGAGCAAGGGTGTGCGGGTGGGTTCCCTCAGCTGGGCAGGTGTCCCTATGTGTTTCTGCGGGCTGGGGTGACACGACGTTTCATGCGACAAATTGGTTGAGCAGCAGAGGATTTTCAGGCTGATATCCGGTGCCGGTACGCGTGTAACGGGCGATCTCTCCCGTTGAACGGGTGAGCTCTTGTGTGCGTTGCCTTTCCCGGACGGAATTACAATCTCCCGACTCGTTTCGGGATTCCCACCTTGTACCTCGTTGCTACCCCTTCTTTCTTGGTCGTACGTGTCTCCCGGCTCGCCTGGTTCCTGAGCGTTAGAGACCACTATGCCGACCCCAAAGTCCTCTCCGGGGGAGACGTCGACCCGGCGTACGTCGACGGACACGCCCGCGGCTCCGGCTGGGGCTGGGATACCTCTTTCCTCGGGTTTGGTTCCGCGCCCGCCGACGCCGGCTGACGTGGCTGGGCCTGGTGGTCTCCTCCCGGGTTACAACGACCGTCAAAACCGAGATGCCGAGACCCGCGGTGGCGGGCACCGGCACGTCCAAGGGAAAGCAGGCGTGGATCCCGACTCCAGCTAGCCCGTGTCGACGTGATGCGAGCGGTTCCCCCCCTGACGTCGCTTCTTCTCCGGCCGTGATGGCCTTCCTGGAATCCCTCCGCGAGGAGCTCCGGGCATACATGGCTGGGGCGGCCGAGACGCTGACCACGAGTCGAACACCCGTCAGGCTGGCTTCTTCAAGCGCTGGTATGGGGACGTCAGGGAACCGGGTGGTGACAGGTGGAGGCGGAGCTGACGACGAGGGATTGGACGGGAGAACCAGTAGGTACTCTTGCCCGGACCGTCGGTCGCGCCGGAGCCGGCGCAGCCATCGGTGTCGTCGCCCCCGGTCTTTCTCGAGTGACTCATCCTCCCGGAGTGACGCGGAGACGGTCCGGCGGACACTCGTGGATTTCCAGATCCCTGTTCACAAGGTCGGGGACAACCTGCTCAACACGGTGACCGACTGGCACTCCTACCGTCTGGAGAACCAGTACCAGACATTCACTAGCCAGATGCGTCTTTGGATTTCACAAGACCGGAAGAAACTACAGGTTTCCATGGACCGGGTTCGCTTTGACGGGACCAAGCCGGCCGAAATCTTCTCCTTTTTGCGCCGATTTGTCCGGGCATGCAACGACAGCAATGTCTGGGAGGGACTTTATTGGCATGAATGTCATGCGTGATAAGAAGGCCAAGAAACGCACGCTGAGTAACCCCGGCCACATCATGGCGCTGCTCCAGGAGTTTGGGATAGACACGTGAGCGCCGAACAAGACAGCCATGGCGACGGGTGTCAAGCTGAGCAAGACGGGGGAGAACCTTCTTCCCGACAGCAACCGGTACGCGGAGCTCGTCGGCTCTTTACTCAACTTGTCGAAGACGACGAGGCCTGACATTGCCTTTCTCGTGGGAGTGCTCTCCCGCTTCATGTCATGCACTGAGAAAGACCATATGCGCGCCGCCAAGGGTGTGCTGCGCTACCTTCGCGGGACTTCTTGCCTTGATGTGATGTACGGCGGCAACGAGGCGCTGCAAGGGTACGTTGACGCTGATTGGGCGGGAGAGACTGACAGCCGCCGTGCGACGACAGGCTTTATCTTCACGCTCAACAGCGGGCCCATTTCGTGTGCGAGCAAGCGCCAGTCGACGGTGGCGACGTCGTCGGCCCAGGATGAGTACGTGGCCGCCGCGATGGCGACAAAGGAGGCACTGTGGCTTCAGAAACTTCTGTTGGCGCTGGGCGTTGATGGCGGGGCCGTGCCGCGGGAAGAGGACAGCCAATCGTGCCTCGCGCCGGTCAACAACCCCGAGGCAACGGGGCGGAGCAAGCATGTCGACGTCGTCAACCACATGGTTCGCGACTACCAGGCTCGCGGGGATGTGGCTTTCTACTTCCTCCCAAGCGCCGAAATGCCGGCAGACGGGCTCACCAAGCCGCTGCCGTCGCCGGCATTCACGGATTTCCGGGCTGCCGTCGGGGTTGGTGAAGACCTGGGCGCGGTTGCGCGGGGCGCCGAGCATGGCGAGCCCCAATTGGGGGAGTGCTGAGACGCCATGGAGCTACTGGAGGCGGCCAGTGGCGCAGCCAGGGTTCCGCGGCAGCGACCTCCGTCGACGCTGCTGGAGGACGGAGTCGGCAGTGCACGGTTGCGGTAGCATCAACTTGCGTGAGGCCGGCAATGGGGCACGGTTACGCGGGGCGCTGACTCGGAGGACGGCCGGCTGGGACCTTCCTGGGGCGCTGCGGCGCCACTGGGGACGTCCCGTGGTGCAACCGCGGGTTCGCGGTGGTCGGTTTTGTCGATTTTAGTTCAAGTCGATTACGGCCATACTAGTTGGCCTTCTTTTTTGCCGGGTCGAGCCGATTTCGGCTAAGCCGATGAACAGGGTTTCCGACCACACTTTTACGGGCCGCTGAGGAGCCGGATCGTCTCCGGTCGAGGCGGCACCCAGTGCGCTGTAGTCTGCTCGACGGCTGCTTCACGTCGATTGTGATTTCTGATGATTTGATGTTTTTGATGCCGAGTTGATTTTGGCCGAACCAGTAGGCCTACTGGTTTGACTGGTCGAACCGATTTCGTCGAAGTCGATGAGCCACGTTCCGACCACACTTTTCCGGGCCGCCGATGCGCCGGATCGTATCCGTTCGAGAGGCAACCGGGTTCGCTGTACTCACCTCGACGTCTGCTTCGCGTCGATGGTGTCTTTGGCGCCTTTGTCCGAGGTCGCATTTTCCAGGAGTACACCTGGCGACGTGGGCGGTTTCTCGACTGCGGATTTTGGCGGGAGATTTTGCACTGGTCAGGACCTCCTGTGGCCGCGCTGCAGCATCGAAGGCGCGGACTGGGGCGCTGGAGGGAATGTTGAGGCAGCCCCTCAAGCCCGCACTGGTACGTCGTAGTAACTGCGAAATGCCTGGGTACTTCCAGGAGTCCTTATGCGGTCTTTGGCTTGTTTGTCTGTTCCTTTGACATGCATTGCTGTATGAGGGACATGCAATGACTTGTACTTGTATGTCGACGGGAGCTCATTTTGGAGCTGAGCTCGGGGAGATTCTCTTGGGCTCCTTGAGGGGTGCCGCGACTTGTGGGGTGGTGAGAGCATGTACCCTCCAAGGGAGGGAGCTCTGCCTCGTAAGGTGCGTCGTGGGCCCTGTCACTGCGTTGGCGGGGGTGTGCCTCCAGGACGTTGAGCGAGGGGTACGTTGGGGGGGTAAGAGGCTGCTCGCCTCGCGCCTCAGGCCGGTCTCGAGTAAAGCAACGCATCGAACCAACTACCTCCCACTTCACAGGCCCGTTTGGAGATACTCTGGTGGGGCGCCAGTCTGGGCGGGCCCCCCACCACTGAGGGGTCGCCCCCCGGTCGGGCTAGGAATCACAACAACCACAGTTTGGGACATCTGGGACTCTACGGGGCGCGCCGCCAAAGGGGACGAGTGCTGTGCACGAAACACATCCTCGACTAGGGATCGGGGCACCAATATCTGCTGGGTGCCGGCCCGATGATCCTCTCGGCAGAGTAACCCATATGCGCTCTGGTAGAAACGGGTGGGCTCGGGAGTGTCAAGTAGCAACTTGACCTCCTGGAAGAACCCGTCGTCTTCCTTCTTCTGGGCTAGCTCTACCAGACGTACACGGGCAACCCAAATATGCGCGTGGCTTTGGGTGTCTAGTACTACCCTCCACGGGGCAGTCACCCCGACTGCGGGAATTTCTTGGGTAATCGGCCCCACGTCGAACCCCTCAGTTGGGAGGTGGGTTTTCTCATCCGCCACCGCGTGCTCGCGGCTCGGCTCGTACTCCAGGTCGTAGACGAACTCCGAGAGGAGGATGCGCCATCGGTTGAGTCGGTTTCTGGTGTAGGCTTTGGTGTTTAGTATCCACTTGAGGGCGTTGTGGTCACACCGGATGGGGAAATTCGATTCTTCGATATAAGGCCTACGTGGTCCTACGGCCCACACATCCCCCAGTCCCTCAATATCGGTGACAGTGTACTTCTTCCTGGCCGGGAGTTCGCCCTTCGTGAAGTACTCTGCAGGCACTTACTTTTCAGCGGGTTGCTGTTCTAGTAGATAGCACCCCAACTAATCCTAGCTGAATTCCACATCGATGATGTACTTTCCCTGCCTGCGCGGTATCGCAGGGATGGGCGGGTGGCATAGCTCTTCGCGTAGCTTGTCGAACTTGGTTTACTCCTCTAGGGTCGAGGCACTTAACCGCTTCGGAAGAGTGATGTATAAATCATTCAGCAGCTTCGCGGTCTTGGAAACGTCTACCGTGAACCGTGCGGGGTAAACCCCCTGACAGGGGTGACACGACCCCCCGGCATGAGCCGGGGACGGGTCGTGAACAGTCACGCAACACCCCCCTAGGGGGGTAGCGTGGGGCAACCCCCTTGGGGGGGTGTCCAGGGAGCCCCAGGGCCACACATGAAACGACCCCTCTAGAGGGGCGTGAGGCGGGGAACACCCGATCGGGCCCCCCTGGGGGGGTCTGACACACGCAAGGAAGACACGCATCATCCCGAATCCGGGCCCTCTGAGGGGACCGGGAAGCTTGTGGAAGCTTCCGCAATCCGAGCGTAAGCCGGACCGAGATATGATCTCGACGAGGGATAAAATCCCACCGGAATTCTATCCGGGAAAATTGAAAAATCTTGGGATAAGTCCCAGGGTATTGGTTTTGGGTAAATCCTGAAATCTAGGAAGTCTTAGTGACTTTTCTGCTTCCGCCCGAGACGGGCGGGGGTCCGCTTCCAGTGGAAGGGCTGTCAGGGATGCTGGGCAGGGGCCACTAGAGGCCCGGGCCTGAGACCGTGGCCCGTTGGGTACCGGTCCCCCCATGGTAGCGCCAGGGGGTCGGGATTGTGCACGTCCTG
>Ga0209186_1003096_pt1 | contig 11507 bp, 8 predicted proteins | sample SidtaG_FD_187426 | JGI IMG/M metagenome (GOLD analysis project Ga0209186, IMG submission 187426) | Marine algal microbial communities from Sidmouth, United Kingdom - Sidmouth_Male2 metaG (SPAdes) (version 2) | ecosystem: Host-associated > Algae > Red algae > Unclassified | place: Sidmouth, United...
CAGTGACAGCGCCGATGTTGTGAGTTTGTTGCTTGCCGAGGGTGCGTCGGTAACACGACGGGACTATAAAGGTCTTACGGCGCAAGACCATGCCATCAATACCGATAGACGGCTTGGTGGTGAACGTTACGAGCTTATGGTCCTGGCTCGCCTTAACCCACATTTTGCCGGAAAGCCAAAGTACGTTAAAAACCATGGAAGAACATCAGGACAACAATCATCTCATCTCGAAAGCTTGTACCCGCAACTGGTTACTGCTGCAAAAGATTGTCATGTGCAACGTCTGGCCACGCTGTTTAAAGAAGAAAATGATTTGGCATCGCCCGAAATGGTGGATGGCGAATTATTGTCCACACACATAACCAAACCGGCTTGCTCAGCAAAGTTGACAGGCTTTATTAAAACTAAAAAATCGTACCAGGCTGCTTTGCATGCTCGTTTTTCTCTGGCCTCTAATGCCTGCGACTTAAAAGCCGTTGATAGTTTGCTGCAAGACAATCCAGGCCTGGACATAATGGATAGAAGCAGACGGCAGTCGCATTTGGACAGGGCAATAAACGCTGGGTGTTCAAATATAGTGGCGTTCTATGTGCGTGACAAAAACTTTGATGTGCTTGTTGATGGAAGTCATCTGCTGAATGCCATTCGAAAAGCACCGCAGTCAAAGCAAGTTGAATTGGTTGGTACCTTGTTGGCCGCTGGCGCTGAAGTTAATTATCGGGATGAAACGGGCGAAACCCCGCTTGGTGCTGCTATATCGCTTGAACAGCCAGTTGTTGCCAAGTACCTGGTCGATGGAGGAGCTGATGTCAATGCCACCACTGTTAACGATTCCTATCCATTAATAGAGGCGTCCAAGAAAGGTTTTAATCATCTGGTTTCTACGCTAATCAGACAAGGGGCCGATATTAATCAGCAGGATTCGATGGGGCGAACAGCTTTGGTCGCAGCGGTTGCAACTGGCAGACAACGCCTGGTTGACACACTTCTGCGAGCGGGTGCCAATGCCATGCAAAAAGACAAGGATGGAATTAGCGCGGTTATGCTGGCTGAGAGTCGAAACTTTCGGCAAATATACGCACAACTAACCGCAAGCGCTTCTATTGACTACTAGAGAGCGTTGCTTCTCTTGAAACTACTACTCTTCTAACACAACCGTGCCCATGATTGATGGGTTAGTGTAAGACTCATCGGGGTTGTCAGTTTCTGTAAAAGGCAGATGGAACCAACCCCATTTGCTGTCCCGCAGACCACCATCATCGTCGTCGTTCAGTTGCAGCTCGAGCCCAAAAGGTAAACCCAGGGTGATATTGGCGTCATCCAGCGGAATAGCCACTTCATATACGTCCACTTCGAATCGAGCGTCAATCGCCCCATCTGGCCCATTACCAAGACCAGTTGAAAATTCGAAATCCAATTCTTCCTGGCTGGACATGGGGCCAAACTCCCAACGGCCGGTTATTTCGTTATTTGAGGCATTGGTGTTCGATGGCTGAAGTGGCAATATGATGTGAAAGTCGTCCGCGTCTCCATATGCTGTTAATTTGCTGTTATCCCCATCAATAAATATTTCAATTGAATCGTCATCCCATGGTTGTATTGAATCGCTTTCGCGTCTGTTCAGATCGTCTGACAAAACCAGAATATAAAGAGTTTCACCGTCGTGCATGGCAGCCCATCTGCGTAACTCAGCGCCATCATCGCTGTCAGCCCCATCATCAATCATCAGGTTTTTTATCCACAGAGTGCTACCGGAATTATCAACTTCCACAGCACCACTCCATTCACCGGCCAGTTTGCCAGCTGAATCGACGACAACATCTTCGCCATCGATAGCCGGTCCCGCACCTGCCGTAATTCGAGGTACTAAAACAGTTGCGCTGGCCGGAACTGTGCCACCGCCTGTATCGCCGCCAGTATCTCCGCCAGTTCCTCCGTCTGTTTCTCCGTCTGTATCTCCGGCAGTTTCTCCGTCTGTGTCTCCGTCTGTGTCTCCGGCAGTTTCTCCGTCTGTATCTCCGTCTGTATCTCCGGCGGAGTCACCTTCCGTTGAACCGGCTGTAATGTCTCCGGTTGTCCCACCGGTTTCACCGCCAGAGGTGATTGCACCATCAGTTGTACCTGTATCGCCGCCTGTATCTCCAGTGGAGTTACCTTGCGTATCACTGCCAGCACCGTTGGTTGGATCAAACGGGTCGGTGCCGTCTTCGCGTTCTTCGATATTAGTGGAAGAGTCTCCGTCGAAGTCTGCAGAATAGTCGTAGAGTTCGGCCGAAACAACAACGTCTTTGCCATCCTCACCAACATCAACGGTGGATTCCCACCGTGCCAATGGCAGATCGCCCTGAGGCAGTGTTTCTATCCAGTTAACCAATAATTGATACGACTGATTCGGCTGTACTCTTATACTGCCGCTCCAGGTATTTTCTTCGCCCGGTTGCATAGTGATGAGTGTGCCGTCACCGAGTTGAACCAAGGGACGCACCAGAGCCAGATCAATTGCTCGTACCTGAACGATGCGATCAGGTGGAGAAAACTTTACGCTCGATGGCGTTGAAGTTTCTGATTGACATGCGCTAAGCAAAACCGTGCTGGCCACAATTAGCGCGCATTTTTTAAGATTGATCTGGTACTGCATTATCGCAATCCTGTTAGTGTCACTGTTAACGGTACGGTACCGTCGTCATCATTGCTACTACTACTACTACCACCACTGACTGCTGAAGCGACAGCGCCGGCGGCTAACACACCAAGGGCAACATGCCACCAGCGAATTTTACCGGTCGACGTAGTGGTAGCTGCAGTAGTCGACGTTGGTGCAGCTACAGTGGAGGCGATAACTTCTTCATTTGCAACGATGACGCGAGTGTATGGGTCGAAAGCGTAGCCTTCGACTGTTCTGTTACCACCTTCGTCGCGCGCTTGTACGTAATATTCTATGGAGCGTAAATCGCTGGGATCGGTCTCGATAGACGCAGTAAAAAATCCGCTATCACCAATCTGCTCCATTATAAGTTTAGCGAACGGTTGTTGACCTGTTCGGCGATGATACAAAATCACGTCCTGTAAGAGACGATCATCAGCCACCTGTGCTGTAAACACTTGCGCAAGGTCAGCCTGAGACTCGGCCAAGGCTTCAAGCTCAATAACGGGCGACCGTGTATCAGGCGTGCTTTGAGCCAAAAGAGGTGTTGTTGGCGAAATGGCGAGTGCGAGCACGAGCCAAATAGCAATGACCTTGTTCACTATACGGTTCATGGCACTGAACTTCTCTGACGATAAATAGACAGTATAAAGTAGCTTGCGCTCATTGCCGTGACCCGTACAGCGTATCGCGAGCACTATTTAGTTATGTTCATCGAAAAAAAGCCCATTATTTTGATACAGCGCGCAATTGTGTCAACAGTGTTACTTCTGCTGCTCTGGTTCACAGCGGTTCACACAGAACAGCGTCTGGCTGTGGTGAATGCGCGGTTGATTACCATGAACGCAGACAACCCGGTTGCTGAGGCCATGCTGGTTATTAATGGCACGATCGGCTTGATTGGCACAACTGACAAAATAACGGCGGCTTTGACGCCCGGTACTCAGGTCCTGGACCTTGACGGAAAGACTGTGCTGCCAGGTTTTGTTGATGCCCACAGTCATTTTCCATCGTCTGGTTTACGGACCATTAGCATTGATTTATCTCCAACGCCTATTGGTGATGTCGATACGGTAGAAACCTTGTTAGCAGCAGTGTCAGAAGCACTAAAAGATTCTAATAAAGATGATTGGTTATTAGGGCTTAATTATGACAACACCGCCTTGGCTGGTGGTACACATCCAACTCGTGCTCAACTCGATGTTATTGCGCCTGATCATCCTGTTTTTCTGTGGCATAACTCGGGACATATGGGTGTGGCAAATTCAATCGGCCTGGCCAAACTTGGTATAGACGACTCGTTGGCAGCACCGTTTGGTGGCGCGTTTGGTCGTGATGCTATTACCGGTAAACTCAACGGCTTACTACAAGAAAAAGCGGCACCGCCTTTGGCCGATATCGTCAGTCAATATTCTTTGGCAAAACAATTTAGTGTTGTAACTTCGGCAAGAGACGAATATTTATCTGCAGGTGTGACCACCGTACAAAATGGCTATGCAGGAAAGAATGTCATGCTGCCTTTAAGATGGTTACAACGATTTGGGGTGATACCTCAACGTATCATCGTATGGCCTGCGCATGAAAAAAAAGCAGTGCCGGCCACTTCCTCTTTAACCAGAAATGGTAACGCTGACTTTAAATTTGCTGTTGGTGCTGTGAAAATTCTGGTGGATGGTAGCCCACAAGGCATGACCGCTTTTTTGAGTGCGCCTTATTTTGATACTCGAGAGTATGCTAAAAATTATCGCGGTTTCGCACTGTTAAATCAGCAGGCACTGACCGAGCTTGCTACCCGTTATCATGTGGCTGGGCATCAGTTGGCTTTACATGGAAATGGTGATGCAGCGATTGATTTAATTATCGAAGCGGTAGCGAACGCTCAGCAAACACACCCACGGCCTGATGCCCGACACATCGTTGTTCATGCTCAAGTGCTACGCAAGGACCAGGTGCTGCGATTTGCCGAGTTAAGTATCACGCCCAGCTTTTTTACAACCCACACTTACTACTGGGGTGATTGGCACAGAGAGCACACCCTGGGGCCTGTGCGCGCAGCCAACATCAGTCCTGCGCAATGGGCAAAGCAGGCTGGTCTGCGTTTTAGTCTGCACTCGGACGCTCCGGTGACACCCATTAATCCGTTTCAATTGCTGTGGAGTGCTGTTAACCGCAGAACAAGCAGCGATTTTTTGCTGGGGCCAGAGCAACGTATCGATATGCACTCGGCATTACGTGCGCTCACCATTGATGCGGCTTGGCAGAATCACCTGGAGGGTTCAATTGGGTCGTTGGAGAGCGGCAAGCTGGCTGACTTTATCGTCTTGTCCGAAAATCCGTATACAGTTGAGGATATTCGCTCTGTAGAGGTGCTATCCACCTATATAAATGGTGTAAATCGCTTTGAGCGCCAGCCGGTGTCGCAAAGGTGATAATGATGTTGCTCAAATGCTGTGTTATAGCCAGCTGAAAGTGGTATGTTTTCGCATCTGAACAATCACAATGAATCCGTGTCATGCCTTTAGAAATGAATCGCAATGTATTTATTACTTGTGCTGTTACCGGCTCCGGCAGCACTCAGGATAAATCTCCTGAAGTGCCTCGCAGCCCGGAAAAAATTGCTAACAGTGCTATTGATGCTGCAAAAGCCGGGGCTGCGGTTGTGCATTGTCATGTCCGTGATCCGGGCACAGGTGCGCCGTCTCGACACCTTGATTTTTATCGTGAAGTGACTGATCGCATTCGCTCGTCTGATGTTGATTGTGTGCTTAATCTAACTGCCGGTATGGGTGGCGATTTAGTGCTGGGAAATGTTGAGCAACCTTTGCCGGTCGATGAAGCATCAACCGATATGGTCGGCGCAACAGAGCGCCTTGCACACGTTGCGCAATGCCTGCCCGAAATTTGTACGCTTGATTGTGGCACCATGAATTTCGCTGAAGCTGATTATGTCATGGTAAACACTCCCGGCATGCTGCGGGAAATGGCAAAGCAAATTCAAGCCATGGGCGTGCGAGCTGAAATCGAAGCGTTTGATACCGGGCATTTATGGTTTGCAAAAAAATTGGTAGAAGAGGGCCTGATTGATGACCCGGTCTTGGTGCAATTGTGTATGGGTATTCCGTGGGGTGCACCCGATGACATGAATACGTTAATGGCGATGGTAAACAACGTTCCGAAGGGCTGGACGTATTCGGCCTTCTCCATCGGTAGAAACGAAATGCCTTATGCGGCTGCGGCGGTTTTAGCTGGTGGAAATGTACGTGTAGGCCTTGAAGATAATTTGTTTCTGGAAAAAGGTGTGCTGGCATCCAACGCACAACTGGTTGAACGTGCAGCCACGATAGTGACTAATATGGGCGCTAAAATTATTGGACCTGAAGAAGTACGTAAACAATTAAAGCTCACCAAGCGAGCACCTGTATGAGTGCTGATAAAAGTTCCGATATGAGCACCGATAAAAAACCAGTGCCAGGAGAGCCCGGAGTGCCCAAAATTGCCGCAATTATAGGTGGTGGTGTTATCGGTGGCGGCTGGGTTTCGCGGTTTTTATTGCATGGCTGGCGTGTGCAGGTGTTTGATAGCGACCCTGCTGCCAAGTCTAAAATTGATGCCGTGTTAGCTAATGCGCGAGCATCGTTACCTAAGTTATGCTCAGGTTCAATGCCAGCAGAAGGTGAGTTGGTTTTTACCGACAGCATAAGCGATGCGGTAAACGGGGCGCAATGGATTCAGGAAAGTGTTCCCGAGCGCCTGGATATCAAACACGCCGTTTTAAAAGACATTGAAGCTGCCGCGTCAGTTGACGCGATCATTGCCAGTTCCACCAGTGGTTTTATGCCCTCTGAATTAAAAACCGGTCTGCAGCATCCGGAGCGACTTTTTGTTGCGCATCCGTTTAACCCTGTATATTTATTGCCATTGGTTGAGCTGGTACCCGGTGAGGAATACGCTAATGAAAAACTAACACGAGCTCAAACCATACTCGAAGCCATTGGTATGAAGCCTTTGCATGTGCGTGCCGAAATGCCAGCACATATAGCTGATCGATTTTTGGAAGCGGTATGGCGTGAAGCTTTATGGATGATAAAAGATGGGAGTGCCACAACCCAGGAAATCGATGACGCCATTCGTTATGGATTCGGTATGCGATGGGCGCAGATGGGCTTGTTTGAAACCTATCGTATAGCGGGAGGTGAGGCGGGGATGAAACACTTTATAGAGCAATTCGGCCCCTGCCTTGAGTGGCCGTGGACCAAGTTGATGGATGTGCCAGAGCTAACCGATGAGCTGGTCGAGAAAATCGCTAGTCAGTCAGATGAACAGTCCGGTGCGCATAGTATTCGTGAGCTGGAAAGAATTCGTGATAACAATTTGGTAGACATGATGGTGGCACAGAAGAGACGCAACTGGGGTGCTGGTGAATTGTTGAACCGGCACGATGAACGTCTGGCAGCTTTGGTTAATAAGTAAACTACACTGGTTTAACAACACTCATATAAAAAGCTAAGCCAAAAAGCACAGCGCAAAAAAAAGGCAGGTAAAGCACCGCAATGGATTTTTCTCTCAGCGAAGAACAACAAATGATCGTCGATACGGTGCGTACGTTTGTGGAACAGGAAATCTACCCACACGAATCCGAGGTTGAGCGAACCGGAGACGTGCCCAAAGCTGTTTCTACTGCCATACAGGAAAAATGTATTGACAGTGGCTTTTATGCTGCAAATTTACCTGAATCGGTTGGGGGTGGTGGATTAAACCAACTCGATTTCACTTTACTTGAACGAGAGCTTGGCCGTGGGTCTATGGCGTTAACGCATTTCTTTGGCAGACCGTCAGGAATTTTGCTTGCCTGCAACGATGAGCAAAAAGAGCGGTATTTGTTGCCTGCAGTAAAAGGTGAGCGTCACGATGCATTGGCCATGACCGAACCCAACGCTGGTTCTGATGTACGTGGTATGCAATGCCAGGCCCGGCCAGATGGTGATGACTGGATAGTCAACGGCACTAAACATTTTATCTCGCACGCCAATGTGGCTGACTTTGTTATCGTTTTTATTGCTACAGGTTCGCAACAAACCAGCCGTGGAGACAAGAAGTTAATCAGTTGTTTTCTGGTTGATCGGGGTACGCCTGGGTTTGAGATTTTACCCGGCTACGATTCTGTGTCTCACCGAGGTTATAAAAATTGCATTCTCTCGTTTAAAGATTGTCGCTTACCCAAAGAGCAAATGATGGGTGAGGTACACAAAGGTTTCGACATCGCTAACGAATGGTTATATGGCACTCGACTCACAGTTGCTGCAAATTGTGTTGGACGTGCTCGTCGTGTGTTTGAAATGACGTTACCGTACGCGGCAGAACGTGAGCAATTCGGGCAACCTATTGGGAAATTTCAGGGCGTCTCTTTTCAGTTGGCCGACTTGATTACTCAAATCGATGCAGCAGATTGGTTAACCCTGAGTGCCGCATGGCGTCTTGATCAAGGTCTGCCTGCCAATCGCGAAATTGCCTCTGCAAAGTTGTATGCTTCCGAAATACTGGCAAAGGTCACCGACACCGCTATTCAGATTTTTGGTGGGATGGGCCTAATGTCAGACCTGCCGCTTGAGCGATTCTGGCGTGACGCCCGTGTCGAACGTATTTGGGATGGCACATCAGAAATTCAGCGACACATTATTAGCCGCGAATTATTGCGACCGTTGGGTGCATGAGTTCATTGTTAATCTCCTGTTCACAAGCTATCAATGAGTAAAGCCATCGAACGTTTGATTCGCCCCCACAGCATTGCCGTATTTGGTGGTAGCTGGGCGCAAAGCGTTGTCGAACAATGTCAGAAGATGGGATACACAGGAGAACTGTGGCCGGTGCATCCCACAAAAAAGGATGTGAATGGCTTGCCGTGCTATTCGACAATCGATGCCTTGCCGGGGCCTCCTGATGCCAGTTTTCTGGGTGTTAACCGTGAAACAACCATCGAGCTGGTGGGTAAACTGGCAGTCATGGGTGCTGGTGGTGCCGTCTGTTTTGCATCAGGCTTTAGTGAAGCGGTGGAAGAGGACGCTAGTGCGGTCGCGCTTGAACAGTCTTTAGTTGCAGCCGCTGGTGACATGCCCATACTGGGTCCAAACTGTTACGGCTTTATCAATTGTCTTGATCGAGCTTTGCTTTGGCCCGATCAGCATGGCGCCGTAGCTACAAAATCAGGTGTTGCGATTATCACGCAATCATCCAATATCGCTATAAACATGACTATGCAGACCCGTGGGCTGCCATTGGCTTATGTTTTTACCGCAGGTAATCAGGCCAGAATTTCGTTAGCGCAGTTGGCAATAGCGGCGCTGGATGATGCACGAGTAACGGCTGTTGGATTGCACATAGAAGGCTTTGGTTGCGTGCGTGAATTTGAGCAACTAGCAAACCATGCGCGCAAATTAGGAAAACCTGTGATTGCGTTAAAAGTGGGCAAAACTGAAACAGCCCGGCTGGCATTAAAGTCACACACCAGCTCACTGGCAGGTAGCGATGCCAGTGCAGATGCGTTTCTAAGCAGGCTTGGCATAGCCCGCGTGCACAGCTTAACGGTGCTTATCGAGTCGCTTAAGCTACTGCATGTTGGTGGTTTAAACGGAAACCATATGCTATCCATGAGTTGCTCAGGTGGTGAGGCTTGTTTGATGGGCGATGCTGCGCAGACTCTGGGCTTAGTCTGTCCGCCACTAAATAACAAGCAGAGTAAAGCGCTTCGTTCTGCACTGGGCCCTAAAGTGGCGTTGGCAAACCCACTTGATTATCACACCTATATCTGGAACGACGGGCCAGCTATGCAGGCCATGTTTTCAGCGATGTTGCTTGGCGAGGCAGATATCGCTGTGTTGGTCATCGATTTTCCGCGTATCGATCGCTGCACTTTTGAAAGTTGGATTGTGGCGATTGATGCATTTAAATCTGCTGGGAAAAAGTGGTCGGGTCAGATCGCTGTGTTGGCAACTTTGCCGGAGAACCTGCCCGAATCTATCGCCATTGATTTAATTAATGAGGGGGTGGTGCCTTTGTGCGGCTTGGATGATGCTTTGGCAGCGATCTCTGTAGCGGCTGTCTCCGCTTCGAGTGCGAACAGTTCGATACAGGCTGAAGCCGTGTTATTGCCAGATAACAATAACGAAGATGGCCGCGAGCTTGTTGCAATGGAAGAAGACAGTGCCAAAAAATGGCTAAAGCGTGAAGGTGTAATTACACCTGATGGGATGTTGCTGATAACAGATGATGTGCAAGATCTTAATACTTATTTTACTGAAAAAACCAGCTCTCTCAATTGGCCGTTGGTGTTGAAGAGCACCGGTAGTTTGCACAAAAGTGATGCAGGTGGTGTCGTACCTGGCATTGAAAACATGCAGCAACTAGTGTCTGCTGTTCAAACGATGCACGACGCTCAGCGTTTTTTTATTGAAGAACAAATAACGGGCGTTGTTTGTGAGTTGTTGGTGGGCATTGTCCGAGACCCTGTGCATGGTTTTTTAATGACCTTAGGCGCTGGCGGTGTGCAAACTGAATTACTCGGCGATACCGCCAGCGGGTTGTTACCGCTATCGCGTGATGCTTTGCGCACGATGCTCAGCCAGCTTAAAATTTATCCGGTACTAAACGGGTATCGTGGTCAGCCTGGTTGCGATATTGATAAACTGATTGACTCGTTGATGCAAATTCAAGATGCAGCCACTGGTATAGCGGATGATTTATTTGAGCTGGAAATAAACCCGCTAATTTGCACTGAACATAATGCCGTTGTTGCCGATGCTTTGCTTCGTGTCAATCGGCAATCTCCAATCTCTAATTTCCACTCCAATTACTAAGATACAAAGACTGGACACAATCATGAGTAAAAAAAGCATGAGTACCAAAAGTGATTCGCTTAAAACTCGTAGAGAAGGCAATATTCTTGAGATAACGCTTGATCGTCCAAAAGCCAATGCCATCGATTTAGCTACCAGTCGGGCCATGGGCGAATTGTTCATGCAGTTTCGGGACGATGATGAGCTCCGCGTAGCCATTCTACGAGGCGCGGGCGATCGCTTTTTCTGTGCCGGTTGGGATTTAAAAGCTGCGGCAGATGGCGATGCTGTCGATGGTGATTACGGCATTGGAGGTTTTGGTGGATTACAAGAGCTTGGGTTCCTGGATAAGCCCATTATATGTGCTGTAAACGGAATTTGTTGTGGTGGTGGATTAGAGTTGGCCCTGTCGTGCGATTTGATACTGGCCTCTAACAATGCAACTTTTGCTTTGCCTGAAATCCGATCAGGCACTGTAGCAGATGCTGCGTCTATCAAGTTGCCTAAACGTATTCCATACCATGTTGCCATGGATTTGTTGTTAACCGGGCGTTGGTTTGATGCAGACGAAGGCTTTCGTTGGGGCTTAGTAAAAGAAATTGTCGAACATGATAAATTAGACGACAAAGCTTGGGAGCTTGCGCGACATTTGGCCTCTGGTCCACCCTTGGTTTACGCTGCCATAAAAGAAGTGGTACGCGAAGCCGAAGACATGCGTTTTCAGGATATGCTCAGCCGGGTTACCCGCCGCCAGCTACGCACGGTTGATAAGTTGTATTCATCCGAAGACCAGCTCGAAGGTGCAAAAGCGTTTGCCGAAAAACGTGACCCGGTTTGGAAAGGGCGTTAATGCTGGCTTTGCATTTAGCAGAAATAGCATTTAGCAGACATAGCATTTAGCAGACATAGCATTTAGCAGAAATAGCATTTAGCAGAAATAGCATTTAGCAGAAATAGCATTAAACGGGTGTAGTGTTGTGAAGATCTAAAATGTGCTTAATGCCTATCTAGTGTTCACAGGCCTATCACAGTGA
>Ga0209186_1003099_pt1 | contig 11500 bp, 8 predicted proteins | sample SidtaG_FD_187426 | JGI IMG/M metagenome (GOLD analysis project Ga0209186, IMG submission 187426) | Marine algal microbial communities from Sidmouth, United Kingdom - Sidmouth_Male2 metaG (SPAdes) (version 2) | ecosystem: Host-associated > Algae > Red algae > Unclassified | place: Sidmouth, United...
CTGAGGCGATCAGCTACCGACCCATCCAGGCCAAGGATTTTCGACCAGCTGATTGTTCAGGTAGCGGATGTCCTCGGTTACCTCTTCACCGAGCCAGTCCGGCTTGTCGAACGGGGCGTCGGAGTGGGGGAGTTCGATCTCGGCGACGACAAGACCGTCGTTATTGCCGTGGAAGACATCTACTTCCCAGACTAGGCCACTACCTGCAGGGATGAGGTAGCGGGTCTTCTCGATGACTCGGCCTTTGCAGACTTGGTCGATCATTTCCCTAGCTTCGGGCACCGGGACGTCAAATTCAAATTCGGCACGCTCGGTCGAGGACAGCCTCCGCTTGATACCAATCTGGGCCCGTTCTTCGTCGGTGATGCGTATCCTCACAGACACATCGATCTCCTTGGCCACGTAACCCTGTGCTAGACGAAGGGCTTTCGTCGCGTAGGGAATCGGATCCTTGAGGACGAGAAATTTTCGTTCGATCTCGGTTGCCATAGACTAAACCGACGGAGGCCTACCGGTAGGGCTGACCGGACGCGGAGCACGGACAGCGGGGGAGTTGGCGATCTCGGCGATGACTTCGTTGATCACTTCTTTCAGCTCTTTGTCGGCGAGCTTGTAGAGTTTTGGTGCGTCCGCTTTCATGAAGTGACCGGTGAAATCGCGCTGGCGACCAATCTTGTCTTTCGACCAGACTACCGTTTTTGTGTAGGGATCGATCAGCTTGAGGTCTCGGAGTTGGACACTGGTCTGTAGGTCGGTCTTTATTCGAGCTGTTGCACCGGTGCTGACAAGAGCTCCGGGGAGACTGAGCAGGCTGGACGCTATGATGATACCGGTCTCAGCCTTCCTGCGAACACGACCCATTGCCGCGTAGTCATAGATGGATCCCGTTAAAATCAGGTCGGTGTAGACCGGGCGCTCCCAGTAGGAGTAGACCTCACGAAATAGGCCGCTGTGGTCGAGATGCGTCGCGATCTGGCGAGAGACGCCTTGGGCCATTGACTCATCCTTGGCGTAGCCTTCTCGTCCATTGATCCGCCAAGAGGTCTCGCCGACCGTAATATTGATCTTCTCGTCCTGTGGGGCGTCGTCTCGAAGGAGTTTCACCTGGACTGACTTGGCAATGACAGGTCCCTTGTAGATCTCGCCCCTGCCCAGGCTGTAAGTGACCATGTGGGAGCAGCCGGTCACTAAAAGAGCGGCACTTCCCGCCAAGATGGAAAGAGAGAGGCTGGTCATGCGGCGGCGATATGATTTCATGATTGGAGTGGCTAACGCTGAAAAGATTACGGATACTCCACTTAGCTCTTTAAGAGCACACATAGAGAGTAGACTCACAACTATCAACCTAAATAGAATATTTGTAAAGAATTTGATGGACAATCTATAATATTGAGAAGAATGTGATATCTCATAATCAATGGCAAAAAGGCTCTATTCACTCTGTAATGGACGCTTCTTTTCGTTCTCCAAATACCGCAACACCTAAGAATCGCGGGAGCCTCTACGAGTTCGCGAGTTCGCCAAAACCTCCGTTTCATGGCAAGCCGTCAAACATTTCAGCATTACCAGATCAGCATTGGTCCTGGCGGCAAGCCTCTTGAGTTACGTCGGGCAGGAACGGAAGCTGTATTTCTTGCCTACGACGAGCGTTTCGGAAGTTTTGTCGAATTTCATATCCTCAACCCTCCCCAAGACGACTCGACCTATGTTGATCGGTTTCTAGCCATTGCGGATCGTGGCAAGGTGGTTCACGGGACTACCACTCTTCCTACTCTCCTCACGGCAGGCGAGGAGTCAGAGGCCCTCTATTACACGACGCCGGTCCGCGATGGGGAGAGTCTAGAGGACTACCTCGCGGGCCTCACGAGCTTTTCTTTGTTGGCTGCTATTGAGATGGCACAGCAACTGGTGGAAGCGTTCGTCGGACTTCGCGCGATCCCAGAACTCGGAAGCCACACCGGACGAGACGGATTACGAGTAGTACGGGATCGCTCTCGGGCTGTGATCCGCCTGACCGACCTCGGCCTTCCCCGAGCAACTTCAGAGGGCGGCGACGAGGAGCAGGCCCAGCAGAATGCCTTCCGTGTTATCGGCGGCTTTCTTTGCCGGATCATCGCTGGAAAGAATTCCTCGGCGCAGGCGCTACTTCCTGATGATGCGCTTCAGGGGTTGCCAGAAGATCTGAAAACCAAGCTTCGGATTCTTCTCCTTTCCGAGCCGACTGAGCAAATCTCATCGCTGGATGATTTGGATTCGACCCTTCGAAAAATCTCCGACGTGCTTGGGCTGAACTCTGGAGCGATGGTTCCTCCACCATTGCCTTCCATGCAGCTGGCCCAAGGCTTGCCTGACGTAGATGAAGTCAAGGCGGCCTTGGTAAGCGAAGGCAGTGCCGCAAGTTCTTTCTCCACCTTGTTTGAGAGTTCGGCTTACCGCTATGTAGATCCGAGTTCTTGGCAACCCCGGAATTTCCAGCTACTTCCTCCCGCAGGATTGATCGCAGGTGAAAATTTCTGCATCGTCAGCGAACTCCATTCGCGGTCGAATGCCAATGAACAGCCGAACTTAATCCAGGTTTATGGCACAAAGATCGTCGGCCGTTGCTTCGGATACAGCGAAGAGGTCCTCGAAGGAATCTCGGTCCAGGACTGGGTCGAGACTCGTGAGCACCTTCCAGACCCAGCGGCAGTGGGCAGGCTTCTCTCGCAGATTGATCGCGGTCTTGTTCAAGCCGAGGCGTGCGGTGCTAAGGTATCGACTCTCTGTCTCGAGCACCTATGGCTTCATACTCTTGATCGTGGCCAAGACGGGGTGACTGCGGAAGAACGATTTCGCCATCATCCCGTTAGTGAGTGGCCAAGCTATGTGGTGAAGCTCCGGGCATGCCCGACTTTGCCGCAGATTTCAGGGGTCTACGAGAGCTTTAGTGATCCGGAGGCAGGCGCGATCACGGGCAGGTCCTTCGCTCAACTTGCTCTGGCTCTTTGTGGCGGAACCGACAAGCCTTGGGGAGTGTCTCTGCCTCCGAACTACGGTCGGAGTCTGCTGACTCTCTTCTCTGAATTTCTCGGTCGGAAGACTCGCCGAGAAAGGAGTGAGTTCTTGCAAGAGTGGCTCGCCTCCGAAGATGTTCGTCGTGCCGCACGCACTGCCGACCGCGATTCGGATTCGGAGGAAGATTCACGCCCCGAACCCGCAGGTCTTGTTGGTGGTGGTAGTGTGACTAAACCGAAAGCCGCTTCGGCTCGAATCGCGGGGAGCCCCCCCCGATCTGGGAAACTGATTCCAATGACAGGTGGAGTTAGTGCTTCCGACAAAGCTGCAACGCCGGTTTCGGGCTCAACGTCCGGAGATGAACAAGATGTCGTCATCGCGAAGCCGGTGAAGAAGCCGGTGCCGACGAGTCCCGGCGCAGTTTTGGGATCGAAGAATGCGGACAACGATAGCTCGAAGTCCGCTTCGTCGAAAGTTTCGCGACTTGATGAGGCGAAAGAGAAAATTCGGTTTGGAAAACCTGCTCCAGACCGGGCCTCCGTGAAGACCCGCCCCGGAGATCCGACCTTCAAGAAGAGCCTCTTAGACGCTGCTGAGGCGGTCCATGAAGACTCTGAGGAATCCGTTGCTAGGGAAAGAGAGATTACTGAGCGGACCTCGCGAATTCGTATCCGCGCATCATCTGCCATCCCTGACGGGATCGGATTAGCTCCTAGACAAAGTAAACCTGCCGGGTCCAAGGTTGATGTTGTCGCTCCTACCAGAATCGGGCCGCCACCCGAGAAGCCGCCTGCGGGAGACGATGTCACTCAGGCTGAGCAACCGAGCCTCTCAGGTATCGATAAACTCAAACTTCGCCCCATCGATGCACTGAAGCCCTTGGGCTCTAAAGATAGCGAGGAGCCGAAGGGTCAAGATAAGCCATTTCATGGCCAACCGCAGAGTGCTCCCGTAGAGCGATCTGATTCGTCGGAGTCTGTTTTCTCTGGAGTGATGCCAAAGCCGTCTGCTTCTGCACCAGTGGTCGCCGAGCAGAAGACAGCGGCTGCGGGTGACGCAGCTGATACGAAATTCGAAAGTCTGTATTTCAAAAAGGTTGTAGCTTCCGCGACTCCAGCCCCCCAACCGTCTATTCCTCATGACGAGCCTCCCTCTGGACGCCCTTGGCTATGGCCGGTGATCATGGCCGCGTTGGTTCTCCTAGCAATTTCCTTCTTGCTCGCACGGTTCCTAGGGGGCGGGGGCAAAGGTCCTGTGCTTGCAGGCGCTGAACCTACGACCTCTACCTCGATTGAGATGGGGAGAAAGAAGGTGCCTTCGCGCCCGCAGCCAGTGGTTCCAAAGCTCTTGGCGAGTCAGAATCAGAAGAAGTTGTCTGCTGCAAACAACACCGGAGGTGACAACTCTGGTAGTCAAACGGAGATCCCAGTTGATCCTGTTGTGACGCAGGCACCTTCCGAGCCGGACACGGAGCAACCGACAGTCGTGGCGACACTATCGCCGCTGCCTCAGGAGACTGCTCCGGTGCCAGCCACAGTAACTCCAGCGGCTAAGGTCGATCAGGTCTATGAACTTCTCGCTGAGAGCAAGGTCTTGATCGCTCAGGAAAGACTGGTTCCTGGTGTTGCCAAAATCAACGATGCCTTGGACCTCGATCCTGAAAATTCGATGGCCCGTGCCAGTGCCGGTGCGGTCTATCGGGCCGTGGGTTCTTCGCAGGTCCCAGATCGGTTGCTATCGGAGTTGAAACGTTCTGCTGACTCTGGAGTCGTCGATGCGGCAGCTCTTTACGGGCGTCACCTTCAAGAGGACGATCCTGAAGCGGCGGTGGGGTATTTGAAATTGGCAGCGGAGGAACAGCATGTGGAGTCGATGCGTCTGCTCGGCGGCATTCTCAGTTCGAACTTCGTCGATGGAATCGAGCAGGATTTTGCCTCGGCGGCTCTTTGGTTTGAAAAAGCCGCCGATCTAGGCGATGAGAAGTCCTACTATTTGGTAGGAGAGTGTTACATCCTCGGCAAAGGCGTGCCGCACGATGCCGCCACGGGTGTAAAGTATCTGGAAAAGGCAGTGGAAGTGGGTGACCCCCGAGCGCTGGACCTTCTAGGATTCTGCTACACCAAGGGCCAGGGCGTTGAACAAGACTTTGGTAAGGCCAGAGAGTTATACTCTAAGGCAGTTGGATTGGGCCACTTGAACTCGATGGCGAACCTCGGAGTGCTTTACATGACCGGACGAGGCGGTGAAGCTGAGCCCGGTGCCGCTGTCGAACTGTTCCGCAGAGGTTCGGAAGCAGGCAACATGAACTGTATGTTTTTCTATGCCAATTGCTTGGAGAACGGGCACGGCATTAGTCAGGACGAATCTGAGGCAATGACTTGGTATCGCAAGGCTGCCCGCATGGGCGAGCCGAAGGCTAAGGACTGGTGTCGCGCCCACGAAGTAGCCTTCACCACTCCGTAGTAGACCTCTCATTCTTTTTTCTTCTTCTCTTCTCAGTAGTCATGAATATTCAATTTAGAGGAACCCGATCAATTCTCTTAGCCCTTGGGCTTGGCCTTGCCTGTAGCTCGTGCTCGAGGATGAGTACTCCTCAGAAGGTCTCGAGTATCGTCCTAACAGGTGGTCTTGCTGGAAGTGCGATGTCCTATTATGGCCAAGCAGAAGCGTCCGCAGGCATAGCGGCTGGCTTAAGTAGTGGTCTCATTTCCTCCGGAAGTATTCTGGTCACGAACCAAACTTACGCTTCTGCAGTGCAAGAACGTCGGGCACGACTCAACGCTCGCTACGCTCTCGCTAACATGCCCGAGGAAAAAAAGGCTGCGCTGGCCAAGGACAACATTCGATTCGTCGCGGTCGATACCGTTCAGACCGACGACACTAGGGGGAACCGGGCGATCATGGTCTTCGATATCGAGAAGGATGACATCGCCGACCCGACCGTCTACGATGTCCGTATCGCTCCTGAAGTCGGAAGCCGTGTACAGTTCGATACCTTCGTTACCGAATACATCGGTGGTAGTGGAAACCCGGACGAAGGTTTCACGCCGAAGGGTGGTGACAGCGCGCCGATGGCCGCTCCCCGTCCGTAGAAAATTCTCTTAAGATTTAGGGGTTAAGAGTTTGGAAATAGGACCGCGTGGAAAACTAGGTGGGTCTTTCCAATCTAGGCACAAAAAAGCGGGCGACCATCTCTGGTCACCCGCTTGGAAGAAGATTGGTCGGACTAGCCAGCTGTCGCAGAGGTGCGACGAGCGGCTACTGCAGACCAGTCAACGATGTTCCAGAATGCTCCGACGTAGTCAGGGCGCTTGTTCTGGTAGTTGAGGTAATAGGCGTGCTCCCAGACATCGAGGCCGAGGATCGGAGTGCCGGAACCGTCCATGAGCGGGCTGTCCTGGTTCGGAGTTGAGGTGACAGCGAGTGAGCCGTCTGGCTTGACGATCAGCCAAGCCCAGCCGGAACCGAAGCGAGTCGTCGCCGCAGTTTTGAATTCCTCTTTGAAGGCATCGAGGCTTCCAAAGGCAGTGTCGATCGCCTCAGCGAGGTCTCCCTCAGGAGCGCCGCCGCCGGATCCGCTGATGACGGTCCAAAAGAGAGAGTGGTTAGCGTGCCCACCACCATTGTTCCGCACTGGGCCCTGCTTGTCAGCAGGAAGAGAATCGAGGTCAGCGATGAGCTGCTCAATGCTCTTGTCTTCCACTCCATCGACGCCTTCGAGGGCGGCGTTGAGGTTGGTGACGTAAGCGTTGTGGTGACGGTCGTGGTGAATCTCCATGGTCAACGCGTCGATGTGCGGCTCGAGCGCGTCGTTGGAGTAGGGCAGGTCAGGAAGTTCGTAAGCCATGGCTGGCTACTACACCCAAAGTGCCCATCGAATCAACCCAAAACCGCTTGCCGATCTAGGTCATCACTCGTTATTTCCGGCTCCTATTCTACGGACCACTTTCCCATACGACCATGGCAGATCAGCCCACCATCATCTACACTCACACCGACGAGGCCCCGGCTCTCGCCACTCGTTCGCTCCTGCCGATCCTCAAGGCTTTCTCTGAGCCGTGCGGGATTGGTATCGAGACCCGCGACATCTCGCTCGCCGGTCGTGTGATCTGTGCATTTCCTGAACGTTTGACCGACGAACAAAAAATCGACGATGCCTTGGCCGAACTCGGTGCGATGACCCAGTCGCCGGAAGCCAACATCATCAAGCTTCCGAACATCTCTGCTTCGATTCCCCAGCTCAAGGACTGCATCGCTGAGCTCCAGCAGAAAGGCTACCACCTTCCCGACTATCCTGAGGATCCGAGTTCGGACGAGGACAAGGACATCCAGGCTCGCTATGACAAGATCAAGGGAAGCGCCGTGAACCCGGTTCTCCGCGAGGGCAATTCCGACCGCCGCGCGCCGAAGGCGGTCAAGGAATATGCCAAGGCCAACCCGCACCGTATGGGAGCCTGGTCTGCTGATTCCAAGACCCATGTCGCTACGATGAGTAGCGGCGACTTCGCCTCCAGCGAGACCTCAATCAACGTCACTGAGCCGACTACTTTTACTATCGAGCACGAGGCTACTGACGGCACCAAGACCATCCTCCGCCCCGCTGCCCCGCTTGAGGCCGGTGAAATTCTCGATGCCACCCGCATGAGCAAGTCGGCCCTCGTCGATTTCCTCGCTAAAGAGATCGCTGAAGCCAAGGATCAGGGGATTCTCTTTTCCCTGCACATGAAGGCGACGATGATGAAGGTTTCCGACCCGATCATCTTCGGTCACGCGGTCCGAGTCTACTTTAAGGACCTGTTCGAAAAGCACGGCGCGACCTTCGACAGGCTCGGAGTCGATCTGAAGAATGGCTTTGGCGATCTGGTGGAAAAAGTTGCTGAGCTTCCTGAGGCCGAGCGCGATGTCATCGAAGCTGACATCCAAGCCGCGTATCAAAGCGGCCCCGACCTAGCCATGGTGAATTCCGACAAGGGCATCACCAACTTGCACGTTCCCAGCGACATCATCATCGACGCCTCGATGCCGGCGATGATCCGGAATTCCGGCCAGCTCTGGGATGCCAAGGGCGATGTTCGTGACACCAAGGCGGTCATTCCCGATAGCTCTTATGCCGGAGTCTTTCAGGTTGTCATCGAGGACTGCAAGGCGAACGGGGCTTTCGACCCGACCACGATGGGAACCGTTCCCAACGTCGGCTTGATGGCGAAAAAAGCTCAGGAATACGGCTCTCACGACAAGACTTTTGAGATCTCCGCCGACGGCGTTGTCCGCGTTCTCGACGGCAATGGTAAGATACTCCACGAGCACAGCGTCGAGCAAGGCGACATCTGGCGTGCTTGCCAGGTGAAGGATGCTCCCGTGCAGGATTGGGTGAAACTTGCTGTTTCCCGTGCCCGCGCCACCGGAACTCCAACTGTCTTCTGGCTCGACAAGAACCGCGGCCACGACGCCCAACTCATCGCCAAGGTCGAGACCTACCTGAAGGATCACGACACCGAAGGGCTCGACATTCGTATTCTCTCGCCGGTCGAGGCCTGCAAGCTCAGTTGCGAACGGATCCGTGAGGGCAAGGACACGATCTCCGTCACGGGCAACGTCCTGCGCGACTACAACACCGATCTTTTCCCGATCCTCGAGGTCGGCACCAGCGCCAAGATGCTCTCCATCGTGCCACTCATGAAGGGCGGCGGCTTGTTCGAAACTGGTGCCGGTGGATCTGCTCCGAAGCACGTTCAGCAACTGGTCGAAGAGAACCACCTCCGTTGGGATTCACTCGGTGAGTTCCTTGCCCTAGCGGTAGCTTTCGAACACCTCGGCGAAGTCTCGGGCAATGCCAAGGCGAAGGTCCTCGGCCAGACGCTCGATGATGCGACCACCAAGCTTCTACTGACCAACAAGGCTCCATCGCGCAAGGTCAATGAGATTGACAACCGCGGTAGTCACTTCTATCTCGCCCTCTACTGGGCCGAGGCCTTGGCCGCCTCCGGTGACGCCGAAATCGCGGCCATCTTCGGTCCGATTGCGGCTGAGCTCGCTACCAACGAGGAAGTGATCGCCAAGGAACTTATCGACTGCCAGGGAGCTCCGCTCGACCTTGGCGGTTACTATATGCCAGACGAAGCCAAAGCGGTCGCCGCCATGCGCCCCAGTAGCACGCTGAACCAGATTATCGACGCCATCGGGTAGCTGAGGACAGCAATGACCAACGATTGATTGATCGGCGAAGGTGTCCCCCAGGATCGAACACCAGCGGACCCTCATTGCTCTCAGTCCTTTCGCCCCTGCGGGCTGCACGTTGTGCAGGCGAACTCGCTTCGCTCGGTTCGGTATCTTGATGGCTCAAAGAAGGGTCGTCGTAAGAAACCATGACTGTTGGGAACCGCCCGGTGCGGAGCCGCATGCCTGGTGGTTTGGGGGAGCGGGTTCAAACCCCGTTCCGCATCCGTTCGTTAGGTCTTCCGCCAAAGCCTACGCCTTACGTAACACAGAACACTACCAATTGCGAATCCTCCGATCAATATCCTATGTAACTAGCTCGCCGTGATCCACCCCTGTATATCGTTGCCGTCGCAAAAGGGGAGCAGCGGCTCTATATCCCCGTGCATGATCTGAGGGCGGAGAGCCAAGAGGCCCGAAACAAGCGGTCAACGGAGCGCACGCTCACGTTCACTGCATGGATATCCCCGGCTCTCCTTCCTCGCTCCCGACCGTCGGGAGCAGGAACTTCCAAACCGACCATCGCCCAGCACGGAGGCGGCCATAACCCATTGGGGGGGGGCCATCCCGGCGCATGAGGAACACAAAGGTGCGTGAAACAAATCCGCAAGGTCACGACAACAGAGCAACGACAGGAATGCGATCCACAGGGGCGAACACATCCAGGGACTGCGAACGCAAAATACCCTTCCAACCAAAACTCCCGGCGAGATTATCCGCTGTCGGAGAACGCACCGCTATATTTTGTGTTGGACTTTCTAAAGGTCCGTTTGTTCTACTCTTCCGGTCGCTTCGCTATACCGGGGCAGTTTTTCAGGATACGCGCATCGTAGGTATATAATTCTAAACCCAGATCTTCTGCTAAGCATACATACTGGCTATCATAGGCTGTACACGAACTGCGGCGTGCGGTGGCTAGTATGCGCTGTGCTGGGAGGTCGTAGCTTTTTCCCGCCATCAGAACTGCAGCAAGTTCAAGAGTTCTGTCAGCGACGGCAGAGCTCATCAGAGAATTGCGTTCGGAGGTCGCCAGTATGTTTAGGAACTCGTCCAGCCAGAGCCGCGGAGCAATCCAATCTGCATCCTTAGTTCTGAGGGCGGTCGCGGCTTCAGTGAACTCTCCCTCAATAAGTAGGTAGGCTATTACATTCGTATCGACAACGATCATGATCTGCCGTCGTCAATGGCTGCGTTAAGGAAATCTTGGTCAATTCTTCCAGTCATTTCCCTTCGGTTCTTCTTGATCCTCTGAAGCAGAAGAGAATCATCCGTCCTTTTGGGGGCACCGGCAGTCTCTAGAAGATGCACTATCTGCCTCGTTAGACTTCGACCGCTCTCTTCGGCCGCCGCCTTCAGGCGGGCATGCAAATCGGGGGGGAATTCCTTAATAGTCACATTCATGCATGCATAATGCATCCTAAATGCATGTTCGGCAAGATCTTCTTAGTAGAACGATTTAAGTTCATATCTATCGTGCCCGGTAGCGGGCATCGGATACAGTATACCTTGTCGGAATTCGCAGAGGGGGTCAAGCACGCAACGGGGTGCGATGGATTTGCAACGCATTGTTATCTCAAGGTGGCGCGGTCGGAAGTCGTGCCCTACAGAGGCGGCGTCGGGCGCTGTTCTCCCGTGGAAGCCGCCCAGCCGCCATCCCGGGGGGCGGAGGCCGAGGAAGCCCGACGTTTAATGCAACGGAGTTCATAAACAGAGGGCGCGGCCGGAGCCCCCGCGCCAGCTACTGCAGGCGCCACTCTGGTATCTCGCTTCGATGCAGTGGCATCCCCGCCAGAAGCCAGTCGCTTACAGATGCCTTGAGGAAGCAGGCCCGTCAGTTCGGCCCGATAAAAAAATGCTACACTCAGCTTGGTAGCAGACCCTTGAAATCTTTTGGATTTCAGGCCGTGCTCCACGGCGCTGAGTGTAACGACTTCCAAACCGACCTGTCGAGCCTAAAATCCAGTCTCTGTCTGCGACTCACTCAGAGGGAACGGAATCGGGGCAGCAAAGGGATGGTGGAGATAACGTTAAAGCTGACCCAGACCTGACCAGGGGGCGAGCGTTGATTCTGAGTATATGGTTCGAGCGGTCACGGCGTTTCTGTCACGGAGCGGGTCAGGTCTTGGCGTCCAGCGTCTTGTTGAACTAAGCCGCTACGCGGCGAGGACGTGTTTATGAAGTATTTTGGTAGGCTGGAACTGTGAGTCGATCCATCCGTAAAAGATACGAACTTGTCCCCTTATGGACAAGTCAAAAACTAAGACCACCGCACGGAACAAGAAACGCTCCT
>Ga0209186_1003102_pt1 | contig 11494 bp, 13 predicted proteins | sample SidtaG_FD_187426 | JGI IMG/M metagenome (GOLD analysis project Ga0209186, IMG submission 187426) | Marine algal microbial communities from Sidmouth, United Kingdom - Sidmouth_Male2 metaG (SPAdes) (version 2) | ecosystem: Host-associated > Algae > Red algae > Unclassified | place: Sidmouth...
CGATCGCGGAACGTCCCTTGGCCGCCATCGCCAACGCAATGCGCCCCGTGGGCAGCGTCGTTTCGGCCTGGAAAAACAGGCGCAGGTGCACACCCCCCGACGGGCGCACCGCCACGCTGCCGCCTCGCCCGGTGCTCGTGGAGGGGGGAGGTCCCCTAACCGACCCGTTTGCGGCAGACTACGTGTCCCGGTGGGGACCGACGACCCCTCGAGGGTGGCCGCCAGTCAAACGGGCTGGGGTCTGATGGGGAGAGCTTTGGGCACGAGGTCCAGGTCGGTCAGTTGCTTGAGGCTGACGGTGCCTCGAATTGATCTGGGGCAGATCGTCAGAGTTGCCTCGAACGCCCATTACGACATCTTTCTGATGGCCATCTGATGGGGCTCAAATCCTCCATCAAGGCGGGTTTCTGATGGATTGCTGATGGCGTTTTCGGTGGAGCCCCATCGGACGGGGACTGATGGGGATTCCCCATCAGGAAAAAGTCTTGCATATCGGCGCCTCACACGAGAGAGTTTAACGGCCGGCAGCGAGATGAGCCCACACGCCAATGAGATTGCAGTTATATCCCCAGACGGTTGACCAATAAGGTGAGCAGATGAGTCAACCGAAGCATGCTGACAGCTCGTAGCCACACCTGGAGCCGACGGCTGTGTTTTTGTTCTTTCACCCGCACCACGCTCCTCGATACCTGCAGGTACATCACCTCTGCAAAACCTCAATGCTCTTTTTTTCGCGCATCTAGTACATCCACACACTGACCATGTTGGGAAAGGGAAGCGCGCAGAAGAGAATGGCGGTCCAGCCTCGTATGCCGTACGAGCGTCCGCCCACCGACGTGCGGTATGCGCGCGCACCAGCAATAAATCAGTCGAAGACAAGTGCAGTGGACTGAGTAGAAGCATAAGAAGACAAGCAAGAGGCGACGTGACGACAGATGAGCGACAGCATCTCAAAACAAAGACTTCCACAAGCAGCAACGAGCGGATCGGTCGCGTCCGATACGCCGGGAAAGAAACCAGGACGTCACTCGTAGCGACGCTGGGCACCCGGCACGCCACTCCCATCTTCGTCCTCACCGTACTCGTCGTCCCCTTCCTCTTCCTCATCCTCTTCCCATTCCCCGTCCCTCGCTCCTTCCCCCATGTTCTCATCCTCACCCCCACCCAGTCCAGGCAGCGTCTTACGGCCGAGGTGCGTGCCAGCGGCAGTTGGACCGACCAGCATTTCCGTGCCGGCCGTGGCCGCGGGGAGGAGATCTGCGTCACCGAAGGCGTCGCCATCACCCCCGCAGTCCCCATCGCCGCCGTCGGTGCCGCGCCCCGCAGCCGCGGAGGGGTCACAACCCCGGGAGTTGTTGGCAGCCGCCGTGCTCTGCGCGCGCCAAGAGTCGGTTCCACCACGGACGTTGCTCGTAGAGCCGCAACCTCCAGAGCCTGCCCCCGGAGCGGGCGCCGCGTCGGTCATGGTGGCTCGGCTACCCGAGCTGGACCCGGACCCAGCGCTCTTCAACGCCGCCGCCTGGATCCCGGAAATGTCCGGCGTGTCTGCCGGGGGAAGAGTGGCTGCAATCTGGTAGAAAAAGTCGCGCGACGCTGCACCGTCGACAAGGCTCATGCCGTTAGTCACTGCGGCGTCTTTTCGCAGCCAGTCCTTGACGGGGTTGACCTCGACAACCCAATGCTTGAACGCTCCCTCCGACTTGCCGTGGCGCTGACGTGAACGGAGCCCGGCCGCAATCATCAACTCGTGCCGCACAAAGCTCCCAATGAGCATATAGTTAGTGTCCCACGGTCATCGAAACGTGCTCCCCGCCACCGGCACCCCGACTCTTGACGATACGGGAAGCGGCACCACCGCGCCGGAAAAGGGCTTTGGCCGCGGCAATGATGGCGGCCTGGCCCTTTTCGGACGTTAGGAACTCGTCGTCTTCCAGCCACATCTCCGCAAAGTCCTTGGCCAGCTCCGAGGGCCAGTCGACACCGAGAGCCTCAAAGTACGCGGCGAGCGTCCACTTCTTAAGGTCCGCTACCAGGTAGCCGGCGGTGGCGCCTAGCGGCACCGACAGGTTCTTGACCTTCGTCTTGGTGCCGTTCTTGTCGTTGACAATGCGCGTCGGCAGCAACTGGCCACCGGCCGCCCACTCGGCCGCCTCCTCGGCGCTGATGTTTCGCAGACGCGCAATAGTAGAGTGTAGCGTGGCCTTGTAGCGGCCCGAGTCCGCCAGGACGAGATTGCTCGTCTCCGTCATGACCGCGAGCGTCTCGAGCACCTGCCTCACCTCATTGCGCACAACCTCCACCTCTCGGTTGTTCTTGGCGGCGAGCGCGACAAGATCTCCCTCAGACGCGGCTTTGATGTCGGCCGCTGTCTTGTTGGACCCCTCCGTGGAGCCCGCGCCTCGAGGAGACTCTGTCTTCCTTGAGTCGCGGAGGTCAATGACGGCCTTGGCCGTACGCTCGTGGCCAACGCCCTGGGTGTCAACCTTCTGGGCCAAGCGGCTCAGGTCCGCCCGCATGCGCTCCATCTGCTGGGCGCACTCGATTACCTCGACACACAGAGGCTCGAGGCTGTCGATGAGCATCTGCGCCATGGCGGCGCTCGCCTTCTTGACCGCAGCGGCAGCCTTGGCGGCGTCACCGACCCTCCCCGCGGCCGTCCCTGAGCTCCCCGTCGTGTACTCGGGCGACAAGAGAATCTCTGCCGCCGTCTTGGCTGAGCGCATCGAAGCCGACGTCACGGCCTTGGAAATGGAGCTCAGCGTCAACATTTTGATGCGTTTGGCCGGCGGCGGCTTGGCCCGCCGGGTCAGCGGCGTCTTGTTTTTGTTACCACCGGCTGCTGCGGTACCCGGTGCAGCAGAGGGCACCGGCGGCCGAGCCGCAGTTGAGCAGGAGGCACTCGGTGTCGTGCTTGACGTTGGAGTTGGTGCACGGCGGCTCGGGGGCGGCTGTAACGGCCCGGCCATGGTTGCTAGGGGCGACGACAGTGGCGACGCGGCCGCTGCAGAGGGAGCCGCAGACTGCCACGATGGTGCTCAAGATGCCACCGGCCTCTGCCCCAATGGTAGTGCCGACGATAGCGTCGGATTCGACAGCTCGCACGGCTGTCCACCGTCTCCCATTGGTCCCGCGAGTGTGGAGCCAGGAGTTTGATTCTGGCTGAGGTTGACCCCCCCCGCGTCGGCGGCAAAGGTGCTCTGTGGATGGTAGTCGTCGTTGTGAGTCGTCTGGGAGCGAGGGAGAGCGCCACGCCCCGCCGTCGTCGCCGCCTCCACCACACCAATCGTGTCGACACGGTGAGCAGCATCCGATGCCTCCGTGCCGCTGGCCTCCCACGCCGCGCCAAGAAGCGGCGGTGCCGGAGAGGCACCAGGTGGCGTCATGTCCAGCATCGCCGCCCCAGCCGCGGCGTACTGGGCCGCCGACTCTCGTGCAGCGGCATCGGCCCGACGTGCCGCCTCCTGCCGCGCGTCAGGCTCCCCGCCCGCCTGCATCACGGCAGCGCGGCGCGGGAACGGCCACCCCCCGGGTTGGGTGGTGCGACGTCCGCCAGCCATGGTAGTAAGGGAAGTGGGGAAGATGGGTGGTGGGGGGATGGAGGGAGGGGGGAGGGTGAGGAGGCTAGTGGAGCCGCCACGCTGTCGTGGACGCGGCAGTGGTGGTGGCAACGCGTCATCCGCACCGCATCTACGACCATCCTCCCATGGTGGGGGGGACTGGTCGCACTTAAGTGCACCCGGCCGGGGCGCCGTCGCACCGCGCGGCGCCGCAAGCAAACCGCCCGACGTGGACCCACCCCGCGCAGGGACGGGGCAGCGCTGGTATAGAAACGGCGGGATGCATCCAGGCCGCCATGTGAGGGCGGGAAAGATGAGAACAGAGGAGGGAGGCGCTCCAGTGCGGTGCGTTGGAGGCGGAAGGGTGGTTGTCCACGGCAGTAAGGGCGGGGAAAAGCGCGCGCATCGGTCAGACGCCTAGATTGAGCAAGTCTGCAGGGACCTATTCTGGCTGGCTGCCGCCTATCGCCCGTCGCCAGCGGCACCCACCTCCCTGTCGCGCACAGGGGCTGCACGCGTCCCGCGCGCATCTCCCGCGCGCGCCAGTAGGGCGCGGGTGGGCGGATCCATGTCATTCGAAAGCGCACACACGGTTGGCACACCCTCGAGAAACGGAAGAATGCTCGCTCAAGCGTCGTCGGTGGCGGGTGCACCCGCAAACGGTCGGCGGTGCGCCCGACGGAATGTCAATTCGCGGCGCCAAGGTAGCGCGTGAACACGTACCAAAGACCGCAGCATCGGAGAGTGCAAGTCTCATCGGGAAGCACGGACCCGGGTGCCCCGAAGCCCCGGGAGAGGGCGAAGGAAAGGGGCGCAAACAGCAGCAGCGCACAGGCGGCAACGGTTTTGACCGTGAGTGGTGCCGATCGCCCGTCGCCCAAGGCAGGGGTGGAGAGCGGCGCCTGGGCAGCCAGCCGAGTTCCCCTCCCAGATCTGGACGAAATGGCCGTACTTGCAGTCTTTCAATTTGCCTGGACACCCATCACGTCATACGACTGACAGCTTACAGCAGCGATACGGCGTCTAACTGGAGGAAATCCGGAAGCTCACAGTCGTCGTGCATAAAATTTCCGAGATCAAGCACCTGAATTCCGTCCACACACTCACTACTTGAATATTTGATGCGCTTGTGTTGGTTCCAAGTTGCATGCCCTTGGAGCGCCCATCAGGTGATGGGGCTTGAGCGGACTGACCGTCGTCGCACCCGGACTGCTGCCCCTGCGCTAGTTTGCTTGCACCAGCTGCTCGGCGCTGCCCGTCCCCCAGTCACTGCACCTATTGAGAGGGCGCGCTGCAGTGGTTTCGTTGGACCTGTGCTTGAGCCCGCCCCGCGTTGCCGCAATGGCCGCGCCTCCCGCTGTCATTTGGAGCAACGCCCAACTCCTTCCCCTCCACGAAGGCCCTTCTCCCCGCTACCGTCCCGCTCCACCCCCTACCGCTGTCTCGAGTCTATCACCGGGAGGGCTTGCACGAGCGCCGGGTGTGCACGGGCCGCACGCTCCGCGATGCCCAACGCGATGCTGCAACCCTGGCGGGAGGTGCGTTTCGATGGTCCGCCAAGGGGGTGCGTCGGCGGATTGACTGGAAGGGAGCGAGGCGTGAGGCGTTCCCACCGATGATTGTGCGGTTGTCGGTGGCCAGCACCGAATGAATGCCTAGTACCTTGGCGCAGCCCACGGCCTTTAGTGTGGCTGTCCTACCATGGCAGCAGACACCGTCCGGATGCAGTTATCTGACGCATCGGAACCCCCTCTTTTTGCGTGTCCCCTTCGTGTGGTATAAGGGCACATTCCGCTCTGCCTGTTGCGTACTCGGCATTGGTAACAAGCAGAAGCGCCAGAGCAACTTCTTTCGTCCCGCCCGACCCTGTTCGCACTCACTTCTATCCCGCCGTTTTCGCCTGTTGCGACGCCTCTTCAACTATCTGGTGGTACGTGTTTCCTCTTTGTGCTTTGGGCGTGGTCGCTGGGAGACGGTATGCTGTGAGGGGCTGTTGACTCGATGCGCCACAGACTGGACCACTGTGCGATTTTGGAGCCTATCTGACACTGTATGCCCCTTCGTCCTTCGCCCATTCCCTCGCTGACTGTTGCCTCTGTTCTTTCTCCGAACCAACAGGCCTCCACCATGTCTTACGTGGCACCCCCCGCCCGCAAGGCGGTCGAGTGCCATTGCGGCTTCAGAACTTTCGTGCTTGCCGGACTGCGGGTGCACCAGCGGAGCGCCCACCGAGGAGCCGGCGGCGACGGCCTGCCTGTCGGGTTGAAGCGGCCTCGCGCGGAGTCGGGTGATGGCGGGCTTGCTGATGACCGCAGAGGTCCCCATCAACCCCTCGGCACAGCAGCTACTACGCCTACCGGGGGCGACACATCGGGCGAGTCGCCCCCCCCGGTGGACGGTGGCGAGCAGTCAGACGCATCAGATTTCTCGACGGGGTCGGCCGCCATGGAGGCGGAGCTCCGCGCGCTGTACGAGATGACGCGCACGGCGATCCCGACGGGAGCCGCCGATGTCGCCAGCATGGGCGCCCACGCCGCGACGATGGCTCCTGAGTACTCTTACTCGTCGGTCGCCACGCACATCAAGGCTCTCTATGAGGAGATGCAGGACGTGCAGCGGTCCACGCCGCTCGCTGATTTCCGTCGCAAGCGCCCCCATACTGGGAGGTTTAACTCGTTTCGGTTGCGCGCGCTGCAAAACTTTGTCCTCAGCGTCGGCGGCGCGGGGCTGTCGCTGCAGGAGCAGGAGCGCCTCTTCAACTTCCTGGATGTGTGGGACCGCACCCAACCGGGGATGCCGACAGACGATGGCCATAACAAGACCCTGCGGGACGCGTTTGACAACGTCAACGAGTTCCGTAATGCCATCGCGGACGATCTCGACGCGGCCGTGAACGTTGCGGGGTGGAGGAAGGTGGTGCTTGAGGAGGACGGTGCACACTACGAGGCGTACTTTCGGTCGGTAATGGGGGTCGTGCGAGACCTGGTGGCCTCGACAGAGACGCACCTCATGCACTGGTGGAGCGGTGGCTCCGCGCCGGCACCGGCGAGCGACCGGAGGGAAACCCCCATGGATGGGGAAGTCTTTCGTGAGTACGAGTCGGAGGTGATGAGTGGGGGGCGCGTCAATAATGCGGTGCTGGGCATCCACATCTACAGTGACAGTAGCCAGCTCTCGTGGTCCGGCGGTAAGTTCCGTGTGGTGTGGAGGAGCGCGGGGACCGCCGAGTGGCCGTCGAGGTTGCTCTGCCGAGAATGTAACTCAGCACTGGTGTCGTCTTTATACAACGGTTCATATACTTAAAATTTTCTGCTGTTTTCATCGCTTTTTACCAGTGCCCCTTGCTCCCTGCAGCTCATAAGTTATACCCTGTCCGGATCCGAGTGGTCAACATCCAGGGGGATGTGGTGTGGGTGACAGTGGCCTACGTTCCTCTCGTGCGTAAGCTACAGGAGCCGGCCGCTGATCACCGGGCCCGCTTGAGGCGGTGCGGGGTGCTGCAGCGAACACTGTATGCCGCCTTCAGAGAGTTCATTGGCTTTAGTCACTCGGGAATCAGAGTGCGGATGGGGAGACGCATCCTGAGCGTCTTTCCGCGCGTGTTGCTGTACCTTGCAGATCGCCCGGAGGAGCGTGCGGTGCTCTGCCTTAAGGCTGGACAGTGCGAGCAGCCCTGCAGCACGTGCACGGTGTCGCAGGCCGACCTCGGGACCGCGCTGACGGCCGACGACCGCATTGTCGTGGACTCGCTCGACAACCAAGTCGAGGCGGTTGAGCACCACCGCCGGCAGCGGCTTAAGAAGCGGCGAGTGGCGCTTGAGGCGGTGGGGAGCACGTCGAGCTCTGTTCCGGCACTGGCGGGGACTGCGGGACTCGGCACCCCACCGCGTTTCTTGTACCGGATGATCGGCTTTGATATCCTGCATGTATGTTCATACGCACTTCTTTCGCTTATTTTGTTCTACGTAACTCACCCGATTTTGACCCGGGTTTCCTCTGGTTCGATTGGGTAGGCGTTTTCCTGACCTTCTCGGCACTTGTGTTGCTCTCTGATCCTTGGCCGGTAGTGGTACCGAACACGTGCAGGTGTTGGACTTGGGTGTAACTAGGATGATGATACACCGCCTTATAGCCGTATTTCCCTACATGTGCGAGCCGCACAAGCCGCTGGCACGCTCCGATACCGCAACACGGCGCTCAGGAAACAACCGTTTCAAGCACATGCATCGCCGCAGCAGGGCGAGTAAGATTGCACCAGGGTACGTAGTGGCGTCTTCCCCTCCTAGATTCCAGTGGGCTTGTGTGGGTGTACTGCCTTTCAGCCTTGTGCGTGGAACCGTGATACTGACCGTACGCGCTTTCTGTCACATCCTCTTACCACTGTGTTGGCTCCTACGCACCTCTAACTTCGTTTTCCTCAGATACTTTGTCCCAGCGAAGGAGAAGCAGGCCACGTTTACGGGGAGGGAGCAGCGCAACGCGGTGGCTGACTTCCCCTTTGCGGCAGTGAAGCTCTTCGGGCCCGAGCTGGCCGCCCTAGAGGCCTCAGCAGGTGGAGACACGGACGACGACGGCGTGCTCACCGGCGCTGACGGCGCCGCCGCCGGCGCGGCTGCCGAGGTTGAAGACGCAGATGGGTACCAAGCGGACGGGGAGGAAGACGTCGGCAGGGTCCGAAAGGGCTACCGCTTCGACTGGCTTAGGTACCGTGCCCAGTGGAACGACACGCCCATCCATGTCGCGGTGACGGCCATGCTTGCGGAGTACGCCGAGCTGTACGCGATGATTTCTGGGCAGACCACCACCGTCCTCCGGCCGGACATGACTCTGTCGGAGGGCACCTCCATTGGCAACAAGGCGACGGAGTTTGTGAGAGACTACCTGACTCCCATCCTCGGAAAGATGTTGAGCACCAAAGTGCACAAGCTACTCTGCCACGTGACGGACGCGATCAAAGCGCACGGAAACATACAGAACGGGAACACGGCGGCAAACGAGAGTAGCCACAAGGACGACAAGCCGTACTACACCCGCACCAACAAGGTGATTGACACCTTTACGCGGCAGCTGGTGCGGCACGCGCACGGGGCGCGAGCTGTCCTGAAGCAGAATGCCGTTGATGACGACGAGTGCCGGGCCGCCCACGCTAAGCGGCTGGAGGACGAGCGCACCAGGGCCGCGGCCATCCGGTTGGTAACAACCGAGACGGTGACCGTTGGCCACACCGCCACGGCCGGCGGCGGCTCGGCCGCGGCGACGGCACGCAGCTGGGGCGCTGGAAGCGCTGCGGCGGGAGTCACGGCCGAGGGGAGTGGGGGGGGCGCCGGCAAGACTCCGTATCACCGCTCTAATATGCGTGTGGGCGACCTGGCCAAGCAGCCGGGACTGCGAAACGTCGGCGCCATTCTCGGCCTGACCGATGACGACAAGGTGCGCGTCACTAAGCGGATAGACATTACCGCACGATTTGAGTGCGGCGGAGTACGCAAGCAGCGTATTCACGCAACGGAGAATGACCGCGGTTCCCCGTGGTACGACCATGTGTTCTTCCACCCTACGGGCCATCCGAATGGTCGAAGGCTCGGGCAGGTGCGCGCCATCGTACGGCGCGAAGACGGGGACCACGCCATTGTCTGCATGCTGCGGCCTCTTCCCAAAGACCCGCAGTGCCCGCTGCAGGCCCGCGGCTGCACGCACCTGCAATGGCACGAGCAGGAGGGGGCATCGGAAGTGTCTCTGTGCTCTGTTCCGTTATCGGCGGTGCGCCGGCTAGCCCAAGTGGTCCCTGACTTTGGGGACCTGGCGACGCGCCGCGGATACGACGCCGAGCCAGCCGGTCTGGGGGCCCCCCTCGAGGAGCGCATGGCAATGCGCTTTCACCTCAATGCCTTTTACCCATGGGACGTCTGATGAGTGTGTGACGGCAATGCCGTCGCATAATAAACGAGTTGCAATTTGTTCTTGTCTTGTGCCCCCACGCTTCTGTTTGTGTGGGATAGGTTCCGCGCGGCGGATTGTCTCGGTGGGCTCCCGGTTGAGATGCGGCGGTCGGATAGCAACAGCAGCGGGGATGGTCGACGTAGATGCACTGACAGCGGAGGACGTGCACAACCGCGGTACAGAGCGGACAAGGGCACGCCATCGGGAAACAGTGGTGCCACGCCCCCTCCCTTCCTGAGATTGTCGCATGCTGTTTCAGAGACGGTCTGATGTCCCGGGACTCCATTGCGTGCAGCGCCGATACGGGGGAAGAGAAAACGAGTAGGGATGGGGTTGGGGGGGGGTAGAGGGGGGGTGCGAAGCCACCAAAACCCTACGGGAGAGGCGGCGGGGCCGACAGAAAGCAGAAAAGAACAAGCAGTGCCGCAGTGGCGGCACCGGAGTAAAGGCCGCACCGTCGGCACTGAGGCAGCAGTTGAAGGAACTCCCACAGTAAGCAAAGGTCAGGGCCACAGCGCGCTCACAAGAGCAAGTGATCGACGAATCGGCCAATCACTAGGCTGCACAGCGCAGCTTTGCCTCGAGGCCGCGAGACTGAAACGGGCGCGCATGAATACCTGGCAGGAGTCCCCATCAAGGCCCGAGGTGGGATGTCCATCAGTTGGTGGTGGTTGATGGAATCTAAAAGCTGTTCAGAAACGCCCATCATCTGAGCAATCTGATGGGTGATGGGGCCGTGATGGACCTCTGATGGGATTCGACCCAAAGCTGACGATGACGCGGATCAAGCGTCGCCCGTGGGCGCTCCGTGGAGGGGGGCGGACGCACAGCAGCGGCGTCGTGGCTGACGAGGCCCGAGAGGCAATCATGGGGTTGGAGCGGCCCGCTCTCGGCCGGTGGAGACGGTCATGTGCCCTCGTGGTGGGACAACGGAGCTGGAAATCTGGTCCTTGCATTCCTACACCTACGTACGACCAGACCTCTCGAGCGCCTCTCTGTCCGTATATGCGCACGCACCTGTGTGGGATTTTGTTTGTACTCTGCCTCGGGTGTGGTTGTCTCACAGCTCCCAGCGACCCCCTGGAAGTCGGCAGCGGTGGACCACTCACAGGTCGTGGGGGAGCGTGGGTGAAGCAAGCATTGGCCCCCGCCAAAGGCTCAGGAGGGGGGGAGGGGCCTGCTCAGGAGGATGTGTGGGGCGCTCGAGCGGTCGCTGGGAAGAGCGGGCGGGTGTACCCATCAATGACGACGGCGTGATGCCATCGCATGCCCCATCCCCCACGAGTGGACACCGCTACGAAGACATCACTACAAAGATCCACGCCTGCGCGCAGTGCAACGTCCTGTTGGTGGGCATCCTTCCCAGTCTACTCCCCAGCGCATCGCCCCCGCCCCCCCCCCCCCCCCCCCGTACAACGTGGGTGAGCACGGCCCTGACCACCACACCTGTCTGCCATCCTCTGCCAGCGACTGAACATAGTCGCACGAGCAGAGGGTGACGGGACGCACACCACTGTTCCAATGGGAAGAGCCAGATGGCTTTTTTAGCTCGCGGGGCATCGGCGTGTTTCCCGGCCAGGTTCACCACGGCGGGGGCCCGCGTTTGAACGCGGGTGTAGCGGTTCGGTCGGACGCGTCGGACGGGATCAGACGCGCCGCGGGACCGAATTGGGGCGGTACCGGACACCAAATTCATACGAGTAGGGGGGCTTCCGTGACCCACCGAGCCTATAGCCGCCCCGTACGCACTCGGGAAAACTGCCGGTGGCCGACCTCCCCCCCACCTCGCACCGTGTGTGCGCGTGTGTGCCGCACGCTTCCAGGCGTGTGTGCGCGACACTTGGCACGAGGGGGTGCAACTACGTTGCACCCCCTGGGGCTGTCGGACAGGCCGTCAGACTTTGGCGCGCTCTGCGGGAGTTGACCCCCCCCTGCCCCCCCCACCCCTCTGCGTGCATGTCGACCGGATCAGCCGTGCAGCCGCGCGTTTCGGTTCT
>Ga0209186_1003103_pt1 | contig 11494 bp, 4 predicted proteins | sample SidtaG_FD_187426 | JGI IMG/M metagenome (GOLD analysis project Ga0209186, IMG submission 187426) | Marine algal microbial communities from Sidmouth, United Kingdom - Sidmouth_Male2 metaG (SPAdes) (version 2) | ecosystem: Host-associated > Algae > Red algae > Unclassified | place: Sidmouth, United...
GCTGCTGCTTACAAGTGCAACTTGATGAGTTTGGATGAGAGCTCCGTACTTGGTTTTATCGGCTTTTTTTTTGTTTTTATATTTCTTCTTTTTCTTGCTTTTGGGCTTTTTAAATAGTTTATCGTTTTTATCGGTTTTGAACATGCCGTTTGTTTTTACGGCTTTCTTATATGACTTATGTGCTTTGCGTTTTTTGCCAACGGTTTTGTACAGTTTGGCTAAATCATAGTAAGCAAAAGGATGTTCGGGGTCGCCTACGATGACGGCTTGGAGTTGTTCGCGGGCTTCTGGATAGGCATTGAAATGTTCGCTTAATAAGACGGCATATTCGTATCGAGCATCGGTGTGTTCGGAGTCGAGTTCGATGGCTCGGCGGTAATAATTGGCAGCCTTGTCGAGTTGGTCATCAAAGTAGCGGGAAGTGATATTGCCAAGTCGGTAGTGGGCTTCGGCATTGTCTTCTTCGTAGCTGATTATTTTTTCATAATAACTTTTTGTTAATAAGTAATCTTCTTGCTGTTCAGATATTTGTGCGAGTTGAAGCCATGCTTCGGTATATTTGTTTTTTTGTTCTACGGCGGTTTGAAATTGCTCAATAGCCACGTCTTTTTCATCAAAATGATTCATCAATAACAGCCCGTATCGATAATGTCCCTCTGCATGATAAGGTGTTTTTTCTAACAGCGTTTCGTAGTGCATTCGCGCAACAATATGGTCTCCGGCAACTTCTGCCGAATGAGCATCGTCCCAGACAATTTCTTCATTTTCCGAATTGCCTTTTTCTACATTCTCAATTGTTTTATTTGAAAATTCATTGACATTCGCTTGTCCGTTTTCAGAAGCAACAACTATCGGTTCGGCTATCTCATCATCAGGAACAGACAATTTTAATTCATCTTCTGTTGGGATGTTTTCCGGTTCTAATGTGTCTTCAAGTTGGGAATTTTCTTCTATCTGAGGTGCGTTGGGTAGCCCGTTTTTTAATTCATCTTCTGTGACAATCTGCTCTGTATCTTTAATTGCTCCTTCTCTTATTTGTAAAGGCTTTTTTTCTATGATACCTGCGGTATCATCGAGTGTTTTTTGAGTAGGAATTATCGTAGGAATAACAGGAGGTATTGAACTACGGTCTTCTTTTTCTAAAGTTGTATCTGTTTGATTATCATTGATTTGGTAGTTTTGATAAATTTCATCATCGACAAGTTCATGTGCTTCAAAGAAGGCTTTATAATTATTGGATTTGAATTGAGTATAATTGACAGGATGGCGTTTTTTGACTTCATCCAGAAAGGGGATTATTTCATTAGAAATACGACGGACGATCATCACCTGCCAATTGTAGGCTTCTTCGTCTTGTGAGGCGATTTTATCTTTTTTGTCGCGGAGTTGTTGATACTCTTTTTTCCAATAATTCACGTATTGTTCTGTATCACCTTTTACATCCAAAATGATAGGGCGAATATTACGAGTAATGCCCATGTCGGTGATAAATGCCAAGGCACCACGCATACATGCTTGCGATTGTAAGAAGTCTTCGCTAACCAAGAGGAAAACGGGGTCTTGTTCCAAGCGCATTTGGCGTTTTATGCGATTTTGCTCTTCTTCATCACGAGTATCATGCGTAAATGTCGCATCTACACTACCTAAGTTACGCTCAATTTCGAGTGCTGTTTTTTTGTTATCTATACAATATGTGAGGTATGATTTCATAGTCGATTTTATTTGAGCATGTTACACACTCTTTTTTATATGCTCTACAAATTCTGTCGTTACATTCATTGCTTCTGCAATTTGAGCTATGCTAAGATTATCAATAGAAAGTAGCGACTTGATGGCAGCTATTAATTTTTCTTGTTCAGCTTTTTCGCGTTCTCGTTTAGCTTTTTCACGTTCTTGTTCAGCTTTTTCGCGTTCTTTCTCAATTTGTTGATTGGCAATTTCGCGTCCTGCTGCTATCCCTTTGAGGTAATAGAAATCTTCTGTATAATCATAAGTAACTGGCATATCGTGTACTATTTTATCTGTAATTTTACTCAATTTACGGAGTTTTGAAAGTAATATCAACTGTTCGACATACTTTTTAAGGTCGGTTTCAGAGTGGACAACCGCTTTGAGCCGACGAATAATAAGCCGCAAGATAGCCTCAGCACGGTCTTTTTCATAATTACTCAATAATGCCAACAAAATAACTTCTGGCACTTGCGAACTTAGTAGTTGCTCGGTATTCAGTTCACTCATATTTATCAGGTCAAAACCTGTAAATATTTCATTTTCTTTTAGTTGTGTCTGCATTCGTGCTTTACCTTCTCCAAGAAAAACCACAACATGGCGTATGGGGAGATGGTGTTTGCGGTACATGATACCGTGGTATTCGCTTATACGTGGAAGCATTTTGTGGTCGTTTTTCGTTTGAAATTCGACATGAAGGATAAACTCTTCCTCGTCTTCCGTTATTACGAGACACAAAAAATCTACTCTGCGACCAAGTGTACGTGGCAATTCGGAAGGCAATACTTTGTAGGATTTTATATGAATATCCAACTTGCGTTCAATTATAGGAATGAACAGGTTGTAGGCATTTTCTTTAAAAATCCGGTCAAAAATTTTGTCTTTACCTTCCGATGATTCACCTTTTTTCATTTAATGTGAAGATACGATTCTGTTTGAATATTATTAAATTTGCATTTAAATATATTCATAAAAAATTAATTTTGAATACGATTTTCTATTCTGCCAATAATTTTTTGACAAATATATCAAATTCTTTTGTAAATGCCTGATATTGACTGGTTGCCGGTCCTTCGAAGCCGGTATGAATCTTACGAACTTTATCGTTTTTATCAATATAAATCAAGGTCGGATAAGAGATAACTTTGTTGAGCATGGGGAGAGCTTCGGCGGCTTCCTGTTTGGACGAAGAACCATTGGCAAAGAGTACATCATATTGTACATTAAAGCGTTTAATAAAGCGTTCGATGGCGATTTTTGCTTTCTCCGGTTCGCGATGTTTCTCAAAAGCCAAGCCGATAATAGCGAGGTCATCGGATTTAAGTGTATTGTAATATTCGGATAAAAAAGCTGTCTCGTCAGCACAGTTCGGACACCAAGTGCCGAGTATTTGCACGAGCTTGACTTTGCCTTTATAGCGGTCATCATTGAGCGAAACAAGCTGTCCATTGATGTCAGGAAAAGTAAATTCGACTTTGTCATAACCTTCTTTCAGATAAGTCAATTCATTCGGGTCAGTAAGCTGAAAATCAGCATCACGCTGTGCAGCCCAAGTCGTTTTGTAGTGTTTGCCCGACCAAAACGCGCCGATAAGCGTCGAGTCTTCCAAAATTTTGGCTTCATACAAAAAAGCGTGTGACCCGTCGAAGCAAGACAAGTAAATTTTATTCGCCTGAACTGTGCCTTCTAAGAATCGAAAATCGCCTGTTTCGGTGCGAAATGTTCCCGCAAGATGATTGCCTTTTTGTTGAAATTCGCCGATAGCTTTGTACGGGTCGTCATCTTCCGAAAAAACGACTGCCCAATCGCCATTGAGGTCAATTTTGGGCGTTTTGCGAAGCGTCGAGAATCGGTAATCTTGCCCATGTCTTGCCATGAATGGAATGCGATAATTGGGGCGAGTTTCGACGACCCATTCGCCTTCCATAATGCGCTCCTCATAAATGGCTTTGATGTACGACTCGTAATGAGGAAAATTGATGAGCAAAGTGTCCTGTCCCGTAGCGCGATTCCTGCCGACGATGATGTCTTCGGACTGTACACGGATGCGTTCTTCGCCATTGATAATATCAATGAAAAATTTGTCCTCATCCTCATATTTCACTTCGAAAACAAAGGGTAATTCGCCATCTGTCACCTCATCAATTTGATAATCTGCCTTGCGGTCACGCGGCACAAACTCTTTCTGCCCCTGCTGTTCGGCAAGATACAAAGTAGCCCGCCAAGAACCCGGCGCAACGTATCTGTGTGGATTTTGCATCACACATCCTGAGAAATGTATTAAAATGTAAATAATTGAAAACAAATAACTTATAGTACGCATAATGTTTATTTTTGTAACGCCGCCCAAATGTAACAAATTAGTATCAGGATTTGAAAAATGTGCATTTATTTGAATCCCGATACTTAAAGTTAGGAGTAAAACCGTATTTTTGCTCAAAATATCACCACCCTCTCCTCAATACATTCAATATGGATACACCACGTTCAACAAAACTATATGACTTCCTGTTCATGCTCGGCATAACGGGAGCGATACTTGGAGCTGCTTCCGATGTGCTATTGCTCTACCTCCCTGATGCGGATTACTTGGATGGCACGTATAGCTTTTTGACCGAAGTGCCTGAGTCGGGTCTGATGTGGGGACACTTTCTTGGAATTTTTGCAATTCCACTCACATTGGCAGGGTATCGGGTGGTCTGTCATGCCCTTGAACCAATGGGGGGAAATGTAGCTTGGGGGGTCTTTGGTATAGCGGTTTTTATCTTTTTTTCGGGTGTCTGTTATCATAGCGGTTTCGCGTATATGGCACACACCTTGAAAAGCGGTGGTACGATAGAAAATCTATTGCCTTACTGGGAGCCTTTGGCTAAGGTGACATTCTTTGGCTTCGCTACTTTGTCCCTGACCCTAATGGTATTAATTTTCTCTCTCAAAACCCGCTACACACGTTGGGTTGGCTTGTTTAATCCATTGTTTATTTATCTGTTTTGCATACTTGCGTATTACATATTGCCGAAGGTAGGTGGAGTACTATTAGTCGCAGGATTCAATCTCTCTAATGCTGTTTTCTTATTCATATCATGGATAGTATTGCGTGATAGAGCATTGATTTGAGAGTAGAATGTTTTTATAAATTAGTTGTTTTTTATTTTATAAAAAAAATATATTTGATTTGTTGGAAATATTTTGCAGGAAAACATTTTTATATAAAACACGTAAAAAGAAGAAAAAATTATACTTTAAATATCTCTTTATTCGTTTGAATCAGGTTGTTTTTGCTCGATTTAAATTTACTCAAAATATCATTAAATGACTACACGTAAAATTATCTCATTAATAGCAGTTTGCTTTTTATTTACCCTTAATGTTTTCGCCCAAAATAACATATCCATCCAACCCAAAGCTAAAGTCATAGAAAAACAGGAAACTACCATTGCGACACAAAAAAACGCCCCTGAAATGAAGCCACTCTTCGAAAAAACTTCCAAACCTACACCCATCTCTACGGCAGACCAGAAGAAAGCCGCCTTAACTTCCAAACCTGTATTCAGAACTGCCTATCGTCCGAAAATTGATAAAAAATTAGACAAGAAAATTCGTACAATGGAAGAAGAAATCGCAAAACTGAAAGCCGACCCCAATCGCGATGAATTGACGCTGATGAAATACGAAGCAGGACTTGATTATTTATTGGAATTAGAAAGAAAAAATACTGATAATTAACTAATTGTTAAATTCATACGAAATCAAATTTTTTAACACTCGTTCTTTTTACTAAGAACGAGATGCCATTTATTTCCCTGACCATTGCCTAAATTATTGAATAGATTTAACATGAAAAAATACTATTTTTCAATGCTATTTGTTTGCGCCCTTCTTTTTCCTTTATTGATATCCGCACAAGGAGCAACCTGTGCAGATATGCAGCCCTTTTGTACCGATTCGGGCGTGAATTTTCCGGCAAGTACCGACAATGGAGTTAGTGACGGAATTGGTTGCTTTAATAGTGTACGTCATCCGGCGTGGTACTATTTCCAAATCGACCAAGGTGGCGATATGGAAGTAACAATAAGCAATATTACAACTGATGGTGATTCCGTTGATATTGATTTTATCGTATTTGGTCCTTTTCAAGATTTAGCAGAAGCTCACAGCCAATGTAACAATTACAATAATGTAGGGGAAGCCACTTGCCCCGAATCTGGAGTCTGCCCCAATGGCGTACCTTGTGATTTTTCGAGCTGTTGTATAATAGGATGTTCCAATGATGGCGAGTGCCCTGACGGCACACCCTGCAATCCGGGTGATAATTGTAATTCATGTGATGGTAATGAATTCAATAATCTTTGCTGTCTTACCGATACCGGAATAGATTGTAGTTATAGAGGTGCAGAAACTGAAATAGCAAATATTCCCAGTGCACAAAAGGATGAAGTATATGTCCTTATGATTACGAATCATCTGGGGATGCCTACCGAAATATCCGCTAATGTCACCGGTGGCACAGCAACTACTAACTGTGCTATCGTTCAGCAGATACCTGCCTGTCGTGATGTAGCGTTTTTTCAGGCAGACCCTAATGATTCAAGTAATTTTATTAATTTGCCTACCACAATAGACTGTACCGATGATGCTATTGTACTTGTCGCCGAGTCTGCCCAAATACCCAGTGATGTAATACCACAAGTCAATGATTTTATTACTCCTGCCTTTGGTATCGAAATCGTAACAGACGGAAACTCACTCACAGAGAACACGCTTGAAATTAAAGACCAACTCAACGGAATGGGGGGGGCCGCAGGTTTTCTGGGTATTGGAAATATACCTAATGATTTAGACCCTTACGTTTCCTATGCTGAGTATGTCAACCCTAATGACCAATACTCTTTTATCTGGTGTGATAATGCCGGTACAGGTACATTTGAATATAATGTTATCGACTATGCCAACGGCAATATCATGGCATCCGGCACATTTGACCATGCGGCTGAAGGAGATTGTATTACCGTCAATATAGGTACGCCTACGGGTACGACTAATTATACGGGGGATGGTATTATTACAGATGTTGGAGACGGTAGAGCTGTATTTGACCCGACAAGCCTAAACCCCGGTACTTACAACATCACTTACTCATGGAATGATGATAACGGAGATTGTATGGGGCAGCAAACCAAAAGCATAGTAGTGACTTGTACAGGATGTGCGGTTTCGGGTGGAGAAATTGTCGGGGATAATATGATTGATATTTGTGCTGATGATACGTCTGTCACATTAGCTACCACAAATGAGGTAACTGCACCTAATTTGCCTGTTGTTCTTTGGGGCTTATGGATTTTGGATGACCCTTTAAATATGACTCCTATTCCTGCCGGACCTATTCCCCCGGATGCTTTGCCCTTTACACATGCAAATTATGTGGGGATACTTGAAGAACCCAACGGCATCGTTATAGCAGGCCCAAGTGTTATTATACCACCGGATGGTACAGGTATTACTTATTATGTTGCTCCCTTAATAGGTACTTTATCGCCCGATGGAAATAATGGTCTAATAGATACCCAATGTAGCGGACTCAATCCACAAGAGGGTTACACGATTTACATGAATCCACCGATTAATGTAAGTACTAATTCAAGTAACTGCAGTTTTACCGCAGATATATCTGGTGGTTATCCGCGTGTTGACCCGACGGCTGATTACTCGTGGGAATACACCGCACCCGACGGTTCTGTTGTAACAGGTACAGGTTCCGATATTGATATATCTGCAAATGCGGACGGCTGTTATACAATCTCGGTTACAGATGACGGTATAGGTTGTGGCGCGTCAATTCTTCCTTTTTGCTCTATGGGCTGTGAGTGTTCTGCGGATGCAGGCACTTTCTCCAACAATGGTGAGACACTCTGTATAACCGATATGTTTACGATGACATCCAACGGCGATTACATAGGAAGCCATGAAAACGGAAGTCCCTCAGATGTAGCCGGACCTAACAGCGACGGTGATTCCTTCAATGGAGTAGGCTATGCCCTTTTTTCTGATACACCAACCGGACAAACCATCATTCCGGGAGCAGGACAAGACCCCAACTTCATAGGTTTGCTTGGAACTTCCCCGGCAGTTGTAGGCGGACCTGCTCAAAACGCAGGTTTTTCTGTAGGCGATGTTATTAACGGTGTTACTATTCAAACAAATACAACCTACTACGTCACAACCGTATATAGTTTTGATGTGGACGATGATATTTATGAACTTGGGATTGGTGGCACTGCTTGTTTCGACTCCAACCCCGACCAAGCCGTTCCCGTCACTTTCATAGATTCCATTCAAACCACCATCACACAAAGTTGTAATGTCAATGGCACTGCGGATATATCCATTCAAATCACTGGTGGACTTCCCAGCTTCGACAATACTAACGTTTATACTATTACAAGCACCGCCGGACCGCAAGGTACAGTACCAGCCAATGGTACTTATACTATTTCTGGACATCCTCTGGGTACGCCATTCACCGTAGTCATTGGAGATGGACTATGCCCCAGTGTCAATATTGAGGAATTTGCAATATTAGGACCAGCCGTACAAATAACAGGCTCCACAGATGTAAGCTGCAATGGCGCATCGGATGGTACAGCCAGTATATTGCCGGGAAGTGGTACGCAACCCTATACCATCGAATGGTCGCATGGGGTGACGGACTCACTCGCGCTCACCAACCTCGAAATGGGTACATATAATGTAACCGTAACGGACGATTTAGGTTGCTTTGACGTCAGCGAAGACATTATAATCGAAGAAGCCGAATCACTCATAACCAGCGCAGTAGCCGATAGTACATCTTGTGAAGGTGCTAACGACGGTGTTATCACTGCTACTACTATGGGCGGTGCGGATCCTTACGCCTATACTTGGGAAGGTATCGGACTCGGCACAAACCCACAAGGTGGATTTGCTGCTGGAACTTACGCTTACACCGTTACGGATAACAATGGCTGTATAGCCACAGGCTCGGCTACCATAGAAGAGCCACTCGATCCCGGAGCATCTATCACGGGTACACAACCGACTTGTTTCGGAACAAATACCGGTAGCATGGAAGGATTTGGAAGCGGAGGTACACCTCCTTACACCTTTTTGTGGTCAAACGGACAGACCTCTCAGATGATTACAGGACTATCCGTCGGGCAATACTCACTCACCATCACCGATAGCAAAGGCTGTACTGCTGAAGCTGTCGAGACCCTATCACAACCGGGCATGTTGACCGTAGGTATTCAACCCGTCAGCGATGCGAGTTGCGAAGGAAGTATGGACGGTGAACTCGAAGCCACAAACAACAACGGAGGAACACCGCCCTACACATACACATGGTCGCATGACCCTACACTCAACTCACCCAATGCTACCAACCTCAATCCAGATACCTACATTGTGACCATTACAGATACCAACGGTTGCTCCGACATTGCCTCCGAAACGGTCAACCAAACAGTCAATATCATGGAAAGCGGAAGCATCGTCAATGATGCCCTTTGTAACGGAGGCGAGGGTTCTATTACCGCTAACTTTACAGGTAGTACCAATACGCCTTTTACCTACACTTGGTCGCATGATGCTACGCTCAATTCCGCCACAGCAACAGAACTTCCCGCAAATGTAACTTACACCGTCACCGTTACAGATGCCGTAGGATGTACAAGCTCAGAGGCGTTTATTATTGACCAACCGAGCGAATTAATTTTTGGTACAAATATAGACAGTGACATTTCTTGTAATAATGAAAATGATGGAGAAGCCAGCGTCATCAATGTAAGTGGCGGTACAGAGGATTATGCTTATGAATGGGAAAACGGACAAATGACTGCCACCGCAACCGGACTCTCAGGTGGTACGCACCTCGTCACCGTTACCGATGCCAACGGTTGCTTCTCCATAGACAGTGTTACAATTATCAATCCCGAACCACTTACCCATATTGCTTCTTCTGGAGAAATTGAATGTAACGGTGGCACAGGCTCTATTTCGCTTATTGCCAACGGTGGTACACCCGATGTAGCAGGAAATTACGATTATCAATGGAGTGCCAACACTGGTGGACAAGTCGCTGCTACAGCAGTCAACCTTGTCGCTAATACACCTTACAGTTACACCATCACCGATGCCAACGGGTGTACCGTAGCAGGTGAGCAAACCCTCATCGAACCAGAATCTCTCGTTGCTACCCTCGACAGCCAAACCAATATAGATTGTAACGGCAACAGCACTGGAGAAGCCATCGTATCAGCCACAGGCGGTGAAATCAATTCGCCTGATACAGATTACACCTTTGAATGGAGCGCGAGTGCCAACAACCAAACAGGCAATACCGCCACCGACCTCCCCGCAGGTACACATACCGTGACGATCACCGATTCCAATGAATGTACAGATACTTTAAATATAAATATCACACAACCGGATTTACTTGAAGTAAGTATTGATATTGATAATAATGTAAATTGTAATGGTGAAGATGACGGACAAGCTACGGCAGTTGCCACAGGTGGAACAGTCAATTCTCCGGCGGATTATACCTTCCAATGGGATACCAATGCCGGAAATCAAAACACCGCTACCGCTACCGAATTAATGGCGAATATAGAATATACCGTTACCGTAACAGATAACAATAATTGTATCGCAGTCAGTCAAATCACCCTCACCGAACCAACTGAATTGAGCATTGATGTCGTTCAGGATAAACCGATTAGTTGTAATGGCGGTAGTGATGGCGAAGCCACCGCAATGCCAACAGGCGGCACACCCGAATACACTTATGAATGGAGTACAGGCGATACTACGCCAAGCGTCACCGGATTAACCGCAGAAATGCACTACGTTACCATAACAGATGCTAATAATTGCGAAGCTATTGATTCTGTCCTGATTGATGATGTAGCAGAATTGACCGTCACAGTTGACTTGGTCAATGATGTTAATTGCAACGGTGGCAGTGACGGTAGTGCAACTGCCAACCCAATAGGAGGTACGCCCAATGCAGCAGGAAATTATACCTACCAATGGAGTATGAGTGCAGGTGACCAAGTCACCCGTACCGCTACCAATCTCCCTGCCGGAACACACAGCGTCACGGTAACAGATGCAAACAATTGTCCTGCAACTGCTATGATAGAAATCGAAGAACCCGATACACCTTTATCAGTGAGTGCGACCCCTGACCAGCAAGTCAGTTGCAATGGCGGAAGCGATGGAAGTGCCACCGTTATTCCAATGGGCGGTACACCCGACGCAGCAGGAGAATATTCGTATGAATGGAGTAATGGACAAATGACTGCCACAGCCACCGATTTGCCGGCAGGCACACACAGCGTCACTGTGACGGATGCCAACGGTTGTAACGATACAGGCGAGGTGACGATTACCGAACCTACTCTTTTAGAAATTACAGAAATCATTATTGACAATGATGTAAGTTGTAATGGTCAAAATGATGGCGAAGCCACAGCCGTCGCCACAGGAGGAACGGTTGATTCTCCGGCAGATTATACCTTCCAGTGGGATGCCAATACCGGAAATCAAACCTCTGCCACTGCCACCGGATTAATGGCGGATATAGAATACTTCGTCACCGTTACAGACAATAATAACTGTACGGCAACTCGCTCCATTCAACTGATACAGCCCACTCCAATAACAGCAACGATAGATACCGTACACGTAACGTGCAATGGATTCAGCGACGGTAGCGCGACCGCCA
>Ga0209186_1003104_pt1 | contig 11482 bp, 10 predicted proteins | sample SidtaG_FD_187426 | JGI IMG/M metagenome (GOLD analysis project Ga0209186, IMG submission 187426) | Marine algal microbial communities from Sidmouth, United Kingdom - Sidmouth_Male2 metaG (SPAdes) (version 2) | ecosystem: Host-associated > Algae > Red algae > Unclassified | place: Sidmouth...
TCGAAAGTGTTTTGTTGGATGAAACATTAGAGCATGATATTTATGCGATAGTGCCTACCTCCAACAGGGCTTTGTGTAATGACATTATCAAACCGCGTTTTGAGCATATTTTCAGGGAATATACGCCCGCACATTTGAGTGTGGGATATGTGTATATCCATGAAGGTGATTGGGGCTTATTCGTCAATCACCTTCAAAAATTAAGAAAAGAATTGCAAAAAGGACGCGCCAATGCAAAGACTCAAAAAATATCGAAGGACATCAAACAACTCATAGAGCCAGATGAAAAATAAAATAAATCGCCTTATTGTTGAGATAGACTCCAACGATTATCAGTTGAGTAAAAAACTCGCGCGTCAGGTGCAAGATTTATTTTCGGGAGAAGTGGGAGAACAATTAGACCGCATCCTGTCTGCTACGGGAGACAGGCACTACCAAATCCCTAAGTTGGTCTTGGATTTAGGCGAATTGAGTGATTTTTCTTTTGAAAAAGAATTTGAGGATAAATTTCGGACGGCACTTATCCGTGAGATGTCTGCCCAAATCAGTAGTTTTTCATTTTCGGAAGCACAGGCATTAGTTAAGAAAAATGAAACTGCTCCTAAACAAATATCGCAAATTTTGGCAGACCGCCAAATGACTTCTATTGAAACCATTTACAGTAGTTCGATTGAATATTTATACGAAAATTTCATACGGGATTGGGTATTGTCAGGAGAAATTCCTTGGTGGAATGAATATCGTCAACTCAATCCGATAAACATTTTAGAAAACATTATCCAAAACGAAAAACAGGCAGTGATTTTATTTGAAGAAATAATACGTCAATCCTCTCTTTCAATCACAAAAATCATAGAACAAATAAGCGCACAGACTCAATTAAAAACAACCGACAACCAAAATATTCAGTTAAAAAAAATACTAAAACAAGCCGAAGAAAACATTCAACAAAAACCAAATCGTACCCAAGCACCTCAAAGCCCGACCAAAACACCGCCTCAATTTGCCGTCCCAAATGAATACATTGTTTTGAGAGATATTTTGCTGTCGGGAAGTATGGATGTGCGATTATTTGAAGATAAAAAAGCGTTTGATATGTGGGTGTTGGAGAGGAAAGGGAAGAAAGCATTATTTCATCAAGTGCTTAGAGAAATCCCTTTGAAACGGATGTTTGCAAATGCAGTGTTTCAGTTACTTCCCTTGAAACAACTCATTGGCGAGGAGGCGATGACCATTCAAAAAGCATTGGCGAGTGTGCGCCCCTACACACGCACGTACATGACGGACGCGACTTGGTTGGAATTGGCTTTTGTTTTTTATTTTAATAATATCAATCGTACAAATCAAGCAAGTACGCAGACGATTGTACAAAAATGGTTGGAATTTATCGCCGAATACAAAGGTGAATCTCCGAAAAATATCACACAAAAAATACTTAGCGAAATCCCCGTATCCGATACCGAATTAATGGATGAATTTATCGAATTGGAACAGGTATTTATGCAACAGGAAATCGCTGTGGAAAAACAGAAAAAACGCGATGCACTGTTTCCTGCAAAAACCACATCCGAAACATCAGACACCATTGAACACCACATTGAAAATGCCGGACTGATTCTACTTTGGCCCTACTTACGCAGTTTCTTTAAGGGCATGAAACTGTTTGGTGAAAACAAAACTATCAGCACGGAGGAAAACGTAGATAAAGCGATTCACTTATTACAATATTTGGTCAAAAAAACAAGCGCGCAAAAGCCCGAAAACCTCGCATTGAACAATTTAATCGTAGGCGCACCCGTCACGTATCGCCCAAGTTATGATATTGAATTATCAGAAGAAGAACACGGGGCTTGCGAGTATTTTTTGAGTGAATGTATCAAACAAACCAAGATACTCACAAAAGACAATCCTGATGCCCTTCGTGCCAATTACCTCATCAGAGAAGGCAAATTGTACCGCGAAGAAAGCAAATGGATACTCGAAGTACAGCCCCAACCTTATGATATTTTATTGGAAAAGAAAGCCAATGTCAGTCTTGGTACGGCGTTTTTTCCTTGGAGTAAATGTGTTATTATGATTAATTGGAAAACGTCGTAACAATGTAGGAACAAGGCATGCCTTGTCCCTACATTGTTACGACGTTGCGCTTGTACTTGACTCTTGAACTTGAACTTAAAACATGAAAGTCGTTTCACAAAATGCGGGGAGTTTAGAAAAGGAACTGGCGTGGTTGGAGGAATGTATCCGATACCGCGTCACGCAGACTGCCAATGAATTTCGGCAAGCATCGGAACAGGTTCAACTGCCCGACGAAGCACCCGCCGCGCCCCAACACCAACCGGGCGACTCGCCACTCGCCAAAGACTTTCTCTGTACGCTCACCGATAATGACCGACTGCTGCTGGCACTGGCGATTGCGCCGCATGTGAAGCCCGAAGTATTAGACGGATTTTTGTTGCGCGACCCTTACGGGAAGATATTTACCAAATTCGGCGGACGGGTGAACTATGCCGGATTTTCCGGTTTTTTTCCGACTTGGGAGACGGCTTTTTTTCTTATGGACTTCGACAGCCTTGATAAACGCCTGAATACTATCCGCCAACTGCCACAACATCCGCTACTGAAGACGGATGTACTAAAAGCCCCCGAATCGCCCGACCACGAACCCGCTTATCATGCTTTGCTGCTACTGCATCGGGCATTTCGTAAGGGCTATTTGTCGGGGCAGGTGGTGACGGCGCAGGATAGCTATATGCAGGCGCACAAACTCCGCTCCGAACTCACTTGGAACGACCTTTTTTTGGAGGATACGACGGCGAAGGAAATCAACAACCTGCTGCACTGGCTGACCCACCGCGATACCGTGTTGAAGGATAAGCGGGTGATGAAATACTTCCCCAAAGGCTTCAAAGCCCTCTTTTATGGGGCATCGGGAACGGGTAAGACACTGGCGGCAACGCTGATAGGCAAGCACACCCGACGTGAGGTGTATCGCATTGACCTCTCGCGGATTGTCTCTAAATACATCGGTGAAACGGAGAAAAATCTGGCGAAAATATTTGAACGAGCCGCCAATAAAGACTGGGTTTTGTTTTTTGATGAGGCGGACGCGCTATTCGGCAAAAGGACGGAGACCAAAGATGCCAAAGACCGCTATGCCAATCAGGAAGTCGCCTACCTGCTGCAAGCCATAGAGGTACACGAGGGCATCGTGATACTCGCTTCCAATTACAAAAAAAATATAGATGATGCCTTTTTGCGTCGCTTTCAGTCTATCGCTTATTTTCCGGTGCCGACCAAAGCCACGCGGCGCAAGATATGGGAAAATGTCTTTCAATTCCAGACCGACAGCAAGACGGGTGTCTCACTCAACGGCGTGGATTTCAAACAACTCGCCCAACACGAACTCACCGGCGCGGATATCGTCAATGTCTTTCAATACAGCGTCATTCAGGCACTCGAACAGGATAAACATATCTCGCAAGCCCTTATCGAACGGGGGATTAAACGGGAGATGCAGAAGAAGGGGAAGCGGGTGGGATAGTATCTTAGGTTTAGGGCGAGGCAGTTCCTCTTTGATATCGCACCATACCTCTTGCAGAAGGGTCTGGTTTCGATCTTTGTCTTTTTTTCCTTTCTGCATCTATAGCATCTTTATATTTATGATAAAAATCAAGTAATTCCATTCCATAATCATATCTGTCTTGAGGACTATTAATATCTCCCTTAAAATCAGGCAGTCCGCTAAGCCATGAAGAAATTACTAAAAAAACATCTCCCGAAGCCATTTCTTGTAGAATTTTCTTAGTCTGCGGACTTTGCTTTTTGTAAATAGGATCAACCACTTCAAATTGTTCGTGTCTTAATGTTTCTGCATCCCATTCTTTTGCTTCTTTACCTGTTATAGGCTTTCCTTGTAAACCTCTCGTATAGACGGCTCTTAAATTTGGAAAAACATCATTAAATATAGCTTTATTACCTTCGTTTGCAAGTGCTTGAACCTGTGGAGTCATTGCATCAACGAATTGAACCCCTGTAAAATCTACAACATTGCCTAACCCTCTTAGAATGTAACTAGTTGACTTATCTTTTCTAGTAACATTTGACATCTGCTCTGCAACTAAATATGCAGCTGCTGTCCATTCAATTTCATGACCTTGAATTTCTCTAATTTGATCAAACCAATTATAAAATGCAGCTCTTTGCTCTATTGACGAATATTGATTATAGTCGTTTGTCATAAGGTTGATAACATTGGCTCTATTCCATCTCCATGTGAAATTAATCCTATCGCTCCTCAACCAATCTCCCACTTCCAAATCTTCCTTGCCTGTTTGTTGCCTGTATTCCTTCATACTCGCATATTCTTTCATTTGTATTTTAGGTGTGCCTATTTGTTGATTTACATGCGTCAATTCATGAGCCAATAATCTTTTCCCTTGTGAAGAAGTAGGCGCATACTGCCCCTGATTAAAATAAATATCCGAACCATGTGTAAAGGCTTTGGCGTGGAGGTCTTGATTCATTTGTGTGGCGCGGGTGTCTGTATGTACGCGCACATGACTGAAGTCTGTACCAAAGGCATTGCTCATAGAGGCATTGACATCAGGGGCGAGTGACTTGCCGCCGCCTTTGGTGCTGTTGAGTTGGGTAGCGAGGGCGGGGGTGGCTGTGCTTTCACCGCCTTCGGATTTCATCATTATGGGTTTGATTTGGAGGAGTTCTTCTTCCTCTTTGGGGGCTTTGCCTTTTCCGGCGGTTTTCATTTGTATTTTTTCTTCTTCTTCTTTTAGCGGTTTTTCGGCTCGCTGTATGGTGTCGTCGGGCATTCGCATGACTTTATCTGCCATAGCGTCGGCTTCCTGCTCGTATTTGTCGTTGGGCTGTCCGATTTTCAGCTTGGGTTGTACGTAAGGACTGAAGTGTGGACTGCTTTCGTATGCTTGGAAGCTGTAGTCGCCATTATTGCCGTTTTGGTGTGAACGGTTGGTGGTGGTTCTTTTTTTTGTTTTGGTAGCTCTCATATGTTTTAGTTATTCTTGAGGAAACTTAATATCTGTTGGTGATACTGTTAATACCCCCAATGAATTATCTTCAGCATCTACAAATTCAACCTCATAATTTTTCGGCTTGGAATCATAAACGATAAGTATAGTTCCCATACTTCCTTTGGGAACATTTTCATCTAAGTCAATAGATGCTTCTATTAAATCATATTCTTTGAACTCTTTCATATTAAACGATTATTTTTTCGTTGGAATAGCTGTGACTAAGCGTGGAAAGTTCTCATTATTTTTGATTATCCACCCGAATACTACATCAATAGTTTTGCCATTTACTCCGGTTATAGGAATAATTTGGTTGTACTTTGTGCCATGCTCAGTAATTTTTGTTATTTTTGCTTTATCAATGTCAAAAATAATTTGCTTGGCCAATTCACCCATATTATCCAAATCAAAACCAAGAGCCTTTTTGAACCACTCTGCTTTGGATTTACCTATCGGATGTTTTGGATTTAAAACATATCTAGATAATTTGTCTGTTACACTTAATTTCGTCAATCGACTGTTGGAAACGATACTCTGAATAATCTTGTTTTTCAAAATACCTTGCCTTAGCTTCTCAATCCCCTCTTTCACTTTTCCCGAAGCCTTATTTATACCCTGACCAATTTTCTCAACAATCTTAAACTTAGCGAGTTTACTGGCTAGTTTTCCTAATTTACTGAGAATTTTTGCTACTGCTGTTCCTCCGACAAATAAGGATACAATTTCAAATAATATTCTACCTGCTATATATCCATAAGCGTGTCCTGAAGTAAACGGGTCGTCTGACTTTCCTTTTTCTAACCACGGATCCATCCAACCGAAAAATAATTCTTTCCAGTCATCTAAGGTCATGTTGGTCACTGCTGTCCAGATGTTCTTTAAGTCACTCCAAATCGACCCTTTAAATATACTTTTTATTGCTCCCCAAATTAAATCAAATACTCCTTTTACCAGTGCAATTAAGCCGTCAAAAGCCCCATGGATAATTCCTCCAATAAATGCGGCTCCGAAGGCAGCTTTCTTAGCCAGAGCTTTTACATCATCCCAAATTTCATAAGAAATAGAACCACTACTTACTTTGTCTTTCAAGGATTCCATAAAGCTTGCAGACGGTAGCCATATGTAAGCATCTACGATGGCCTTAGTTGTTGCCCAACTTTGGTCATTCCCTCCAAGTTTGTGAATGCCGGGATTACCTACACCATTCTTATCTTCCCTATTATTAGCATAAACAAGAGCATTGACTACAAAACGAAGATCGCTTCCCCTCTCTTTAAATTTATCCCCATAGTATTTTTTTGCAATACCGATAGCACTCTTACCGGAAGGAATTTTAAGAATTTTTGCATTAGGTTCAGGAAGATTTCTCCAGACTAACCAGTCAGCTACATACCCAAAAACTCCATCGTCAGTTGTTACAGCATACCAGCGCTTCTCACGGTTATGTCTTAATATAAATACTTTTTCATTTTGCTTTGCTTCTTTGAGAATAGAACCAGTAGCAGTTGAGGGCTCATGCCTTATGTTTGCTCCAGTATCTTGATAAATAATACCAATTTGATATACATCAATGTATTCTGAAATAGTAAACTCATTACTTGCTTCAATTTCACTCTTTTTCAGAATATTTGGTGTCTGTTTAGACTTCCCTTGCTGCACCGTATGCGTCAACTCATGCGCCAGCAAATGCTTCCCGGCAGTAGAGCCAGTATCATACTGCCCCCGATTAAAATAAATATCCGAGCCGTGTGTAAAGGCTTTGGCGTTGAGGGCTTTATTCATCTGTACGGCTTCGCTGTCGGTATGTATGCGTACTCCACTGAAGTCTGTACCAAAGGCAGTCTCCATAGAAGTACGGGTGGCATCGGGTAGGGCAGTACCGCCACCTTTCGAGCTATTGAGGCGGCTTTCGATATTGGAAGGGGCGGTAGTGGTGGCTGAGTGGTTACTTTTTCTTTGAATATATTCCTCTTTGCCGCAGGAGGCGCATTTAAGTTGTAGGAGAGGTGTAGTGTTGGGCTTGGGTTCTTCGGGTTGGTCGCTGCCGCTTGCGTGAAGGGGCTTGCGTTGGAGCATGGTGAGGGCTTGGTGTTCTTCTTCGTGGTGTTCTTCGGCTTCACATTCGTCGCATTTGTGTTGGATAGTATCGACAGAGGTGCTTTCGGTGACTTGTGTAGTGGTACCGGTATGTTCGAGTTTTTGGACTACGGTATCTGCCATAGCGTCTGCCTCCTTTTCATATTTATCATTGGGTTGTCCGATTTTTAGTTTAGCTTGTATCACATAAGGACTGAAATGCGGACTTTGTTCGTAAGATTGAAAAGAGAAGTTGCCACTCAGGTCGTCATTCAAGTAGTTGTTTGACGCATGAGTAGTCGAGGAGCTATCCTTTTTGTTGGCGGTGCTTTTCATTTGTTTGTTTTAGAGTGAACATATTGGGCAGTCATCATCGCCGATTCGGTGTAATTTTTCGATACTTATCGCATATAGTGATGTTATGATATAATTGTGTTTTATGGGGAGTTGTAACAGAGATTTTATCAATATAACGGCACTGAAAGCCGAGCCAAGCGCAGGTGTGGGATACCAAGAAGGTGTTACACCATATTTTTTATCGTTGAATCGATTAGTTATTTCCTGCAAATCAGTAGGGAGTCCGTGCAGACATGAGATACATGCTCCATCGTTGGGAGCTTGATACATAATTGTTGAAGTCATCCCGGCAGCAACTCCCGTTCCGAAATAAATACAGGCTTTTTGAAATTTTCTACAAATTGCAGATATATGATATAAAGCAATGTCATTATCTACCAAATTGAATACAAAATCCGACTTTTGGATGATTGCTTCCGTTTTATCAAGGTTTTCAATAATGTCCATTTGGTATGCCTCATACGCACTCTGAAATGTATGGTAGCTATTCAGATTTTCAAGGGCTGCTTTAGTTTTTTCATTTCCAACATCCTTGACTCCGTATAGTACCTGTCGGGTGAGATTTTTCTTTTCTACTGTGTCTTTATCTACAAGAATGATGTTTTTAAATCCCATTCTCGTCAAATTCAGCACCATCGGTGAGCCGCTTCCACCAATACCAAAAACGGATATGGTTCTATCCAGTAATTGCTCATCAAATCCCTTCAAATAAGTCCAATTTCCTATCTGAAGTTGATTTTGAAGATACTCGTAGTTTTCGATATGGTGTTTTGTTTCCATGTTAATGTTTTGAGTTATCCGCCAATCATCACATTCGGCGACCCTGCGACAATCGTTCCCCCGTGTGTGGTCATATCGCCCAGTCTTGCGGCAGGCATCCCACCAAGCATGACCGAAGATGAACCCGCAGCCACAGCATCCGGCGGACCTACACAGATACACATTGCCCCGACAACTGCTGCGGGCGTGCTATTAATCAGTACAGTAGGACAACATCCCGCCATGACAGGACCTCCGACGTGTGGAATAGGTGGAGTACCCGGTGTACTCATCGGGCAAGCGTGCATATCTCCCATTTTGGCTGCTGGTGGCATGGTGAATTATTTTAGTTATACGTTTAATCTTCTGATATAAAAGCTAATGTACAAAGAATTATTTAAAAAATCTTTATTTTTTAGAATTATTTAAGGCTTATTAAGCACACAACAAATGATTAGCGTTTTCCCGTATATCATGAACTATTACAGAATAGAAAACGAATCCATACCACACAAAAAGGACTGTCAAAATAATGACAGCCCTAATTTTGTAACAGAAAATATAAATTGCTTAAAATCCCAAGTCTAATTTTGATAACAACCGAAATAATTTTGATAGTTCCAAAGCGTCCAATTAGTGTGACTGTAGTCAAAATCTCCCTCATAAGTGTAGCTATCACATTTATCACCATTAAAGCTTGCACCATAATATGAACCGTGTCTAATTTCTGCTGCACAAATTTTATCTATATCCATAATTGAAGCCCAATCTCCCATTGTCATAGGGGTGTTCCCTAAAGAAGGATCGAGTACATAAAAATCTTCGTCCGCATCCGAATATACAATAGGAGCAACATGATAACGCCATTTGAATGGACATCCTGGAACATTTAATCTATGCCCACGCGAAAAAACAAATATTTTATAGCAGGTTTTATTGAAGTCCATTTCAAGTAAATATTTCATCTTGTGAGCTCTCGCATAACACCCATCTCCTTTATAGGCAAAAGAAATACAGCCATACTCATAACTATTCTCGTTGTTGTCACAAGCGTGGGTTTCGATATCATCAAAAGCATCTTCTATCTCACTGTAATTTGAAAAGAAAACAGAATTATTCTTTTGTTCACCATGTTTGAATAATTGCTGTATTTTCTGTTTATCGACTAAATCTTCTATATTGTCCACTCTAATATATGGCAATTCATCCACCACACTTATTTCAGAGAGAGACTCTCTTTTCTGTTTCCATTCACTAACTTCTTTTGTGTCAGCTTGTTCAACATTTACAATTCGGTAGGAATCTTCTACAGTAATTTTTAGAGGATTTGGTTTTTTCCCTTGATTACTCATTTTTATAATATCTACAAACTCACCCGCTTTAGGGTGACTTGTTTCAATACGATAACTAAGAGCACGTATCCCCACTCCAATTAAATATTCATCCGAATCATCGCTAATTCCGTCAAACTGGATAAAGTCGACGATTACTTCTTCGGAGGAATGAGATGGTGTATCGTTAATTTGGGTAAGACTAATCTCGGATTTACTGGCTCTTGAGGGCAGGGCATCTTGCTCACAACCAGCAATAAAAATTACGATTATTACCATTACAGCAATAAAAGGTAAGTAATTCAAAAGTTTCTTTTTCATTATAAATTATTTTAACATTTTGTATAAAAATTGTAAACATCCGCAATGAGCAAAAAAACAATCAAAAGGGCATGGAATTAGTAGAGACAATAAAACCGGATTTGAAAAAAAATGTACACTTTTTTTATCATAAGTCACAGATAAACAGCATATTGCACAAGGAGAAAACAAGTATAAGAATGAAAAATAAATCTGACATTTTTAACACAATTGCACTCCAAAAATATCAAGAAGCCATTCAACATATTAAAACTGTTGAATCGCGAGGAAGACGGGAGGAATATCCCGGATATATCCGAGCCTCGAATCTTCTGGACGAACTTTACATCTACGAAAAATTAAAATGGTATTGTAGTGAGTTGAGCTACCGTAGAATTCGGCATAAGGAGGGGCTTGACCATAATTTAGAAGATTTCCGATTTATGAGCCATATTTTTGAGGTGGTTGACGATAATTCAACTACATTCGACAACCGTGGCATAGTTATATTCAACGAAATACGGAAAATTCAAGAACATCAATTGGAGGGAGTTTCGGTATCTGTTGCTAAAATCCAAAGTATCAACAACCTCGTCCTAAAGTCGGTTGATGTATTAGGAATTGGCGATGTGATAAGAGCGTTATCTATGTTATCAGGGGCATCTATAACAGAGCTTAATAAAGGTAATCTCGACTTTGCTAAACTTTTTATACACATAAATCATGAAATCATTCATCATAGCTTTAAGCAGAAAAAGAGGTTTAAACTTCCACCCGGAATGTATAAAAACATTGTTACCGTGATGATAAATATTCAAGATGAGAATTTTTATAAAGAGGTTGAAAACGAATTGCTTGAAGTCAATTATGACAAAACGGCTGATGACAAATTTAAATGGGTCATGCGATTTATCAAAACATACAAATCATTTCTATCAAAGAAAGATGCAGAAATATACTACAATTACTGCATGGGATACACTCATTTCTCAAAAAAAGAATATCAGCCTGCACATGAACATCTAAAATCCTTAAAACGAAAAAGAGGAATGTTTATCAAATCAACACTAGTGTGAAGGTATTGCATTTAAAAGTCTTGTACGAGGGGTACATTAATGAACTGGACCGCTATATACAGTCTGTCAAGAATATCGAAAAGATATTTGAGTCATATAGGAAGTTACTCGCCGACGAAGAGAGGAAAAAGCACATGAGTTATCAAATAGAGTCTCATAAGAGTTTTATGAATAATTTTAAACTTTTATACAACTTCCAGCGAAATTATGATGATATGTCAGGCTACAAAACTAGTAGAGAAGAAAAGCAAAAACGATACAGAGAGCTCAAGGAAATATTTACAACACCGTATTATTTTGATAAATGGTTGTTTCAGAAACTGGAAGAGATAAAGTAAGGGAGGGGCAACAAGCCCCTCCTCTAATTCAAAGAATATCAACGGATAAAAATTTTAGTGTTTTGAGTACTGGACATTGGACGTTGCGTAATTAGGGAACTGGGTAATTAGGTAAATTTCTCATTATCAATAATTTACGTTAATTTGCATTTTATTTTAAATTAACTTTATTACAATTTTTATTATGCTGATAAATA